>Ga0222716_10000179_pt1 | contig 51644 bp, 56 predicted proteins | sample C33_13DmetaG_FD_165044 | JGI IMG/M metagenome (GOLD analysis project Ga0222716, IMG submission 165044) | Estuarine water microbial communities from San Francisco Bay, California, United States - C33_13D | ecosystem: Environmental > Aquatic > Marine > Unclassified | place: USA: California... | reverse complement strand
TGACGATTTAACTTCATTTGACGATTTTGCAGGACTTGGTGAAACTTTTTTTGGAGATTTAACTTCATTTGACGATTTTGCAGGACTTGGTGAAACTTCATTTAACGATTTTGCAGGACTTGGTGAAACTGTTTTTGACAATTTTGCAGGACCTAGTAAAACTTCATTTGACGATTTTGCAGTCTTTTCCCAATCTTCAAACATATATAGAAAAGCAATAAATTTCCTTTTCATTTTTTCATTTTTTAAAATATCTTGTACTCTTTTGATAATATTTTCATCAGAATTTTTTTCCATATCGTAATTGTGCGCCTATATAATTATGATATTTTTTATTGTTATAAAGTAATACATGCTTTCAAAACACTTATTAATCATATTTTTTGTTAATATCATTCTTAATTATATCGTGTTAGCATGGGCTATCATGAAAAATAAAAACAATTGCATATGTCATAATGAAAAAAGATTATATATCCAGTTTTATTCATATTTTATTCTTATGCTTATATTCAAAATGTTCTTATTGAATGTTTTTGATATTATAAAATATAATTCAGTTTTATTTAATATATTTCTTTATTCTTTATTTATTATTCAAATTTTCGTTATTGTGTTTTCTATTATTTGCGTGAAAAATATTATCAAAACAAAAACAGGATGCGATAAAAAGAAATATACATTCAACTATAATGATATATTACTTGGAATATCTTTCATCATTTTGCTAATATTCTATATTATCATCTCTTTTATTTCATAGGAGCCTGTAAAACACCATTATGTTTATAGTCTTTTAGTACGAAATCTTCATAACACAATGATTCTATCCATTTTATTTTTTCATCTATTGAACATTCTACAGATGGACTTGTTTTGGATATTTCTAAAACTGGAGGTTCTTCGATTTGATTTTTAATTTGTTTTTTTACACTTTCTATATGTTCTTCATATATGTGTAAATCTGTCATATTTATACTTATGGCATGAGGTTGGATATGTAATAATTTTGCTATAATATGTACAAGAATCGAAACACTTGCTATATTGAATGGTAGACCAAGAAATAAATCAGTGCTACGCATACTTACAGAACAATGCAATCCGTGTTTATTCTTATAAAAAACATAGAGAATATGACAAGGTGGTAAAGCCATTTCCTTCAACTGTGTAGGATTCCATCCACTTATCACAGCTCTTCTACTATTTTCAGGCTTCATCAATTCTTCAAGAACATAACGAATTTGATCAAATCCTTTTTCATCACTACCATACTTTTTACCAAAAGTTTTCCATTGCCATCCATATATAGGTCCTAATTCCCCTTCTTTATAGTGATTCAAACCAATTGAATCTAAATATTCTCTACTTGAATTACCATTCCATATATTGACATTTTTGTTTTTCAATTCATTAGAATCAATAGAACCTCTTAAAAACCATAAAAGTTCTTCAATTACACCTCTTAAAAATACTCTTTTGCTTGTTAATAGAGGAAATCTATTTTCAATGTTATAAAATGATATTATTTTTCCAAAACTTGAAATTACTTTTCCATTACGAGTTTCTTTTTCATCTCCGTTTTCAAGTACATCTTCCAATAATTTTAAATAACCTGACTCGTCACGGTATGAATCCATAATTATTTAATATCACAAAGTTTTAAATAAATTTTTCTATAAAAATATGTTATCTATCTTATAATATGAAGATCAAGAAAAACAGAAAAAGTATGGTAGAAATAATTTCAATTAAGTTGAAAAGGTCAAGAAAATCAAAAGGTGGAAATGTATCTAATTATGTTAAAACACAGTCTAAAAGACGAAAAATACGTCACGATGGTGATGACGTAAGTGAATTAATAAAAACTATACAATCTATCAAAATTGATTACGATATTGATTCTTTGAATAACTGGATGAATAACCCAGTAAAAGGTGAAGATTATGAATTATGGTATAATGAATCATTCGATTATGTTGTAGGAAAATCGCAGAATGCAAATGATATCATAAATATTGTAAAAAAAAGGTTACCAAAACTACACATAGTTCATTATAAAAATCTTGAATTTGATCATTTACTTTATCTCAATATGAAAAAACTTGGTTTTCAAAATAATTTAGAATTTACTAAAATATATGAACAAATTTCAGATGATGATTTAAACAAATTGAATGAAACAATTCTTAAAGAACGCATAATCCGTTTTTTACAAGATTACATACAAAACATATTTACATTACTGTTTGGTGTTGTAAGAGAAAGAAAACTTATTTCAGAACAAGACCTTTATAACTTAAAAGTATATCATAAAGATATTCTAAAACTTTCTAATCTTGATTATTTTGATGTTGAAATAAAAGAAGGTGTTTATAATTTTCATATGGATCGTATGAAAAGTGAAAACTATTTTGAACTTGAAAATACAATTTTCTTGGAATGGCTCAAAAAAAAAAATATGTTTGAATTTGTGAATAATTGTTTCAAAGATATTGAAGAAATAAGTTTGATTAAACATATTGATAAGAAATCAAATAGAATTCAGAAAATAGTCGATCATCTTTCAAAGGACTTAAATGACGAACCCTTTCCTCCTTATTTGAAACAAAAACCAGAAGATCCTACTAAACCAACTAAAGAATCTATTGAAGCCGAGTTTACAAATGAAACCGGTGATGAAATCGAAAAAATATTTCAAATGAGAATGTTGAAATACAAAAATATAATGAAAGAAATAGAATCATATCCTCAAAGACTAAGAAACTTTAATGAAGCAAATAAGAAATATATGAAAGAAAAAGAAGAATTTGACAAAAAAATACAAAAAATAAAACATTTAAGTATTGACTCAAATCTGACAACAGAAGATGCCATAATCAAAAGAAAAGAAATTTTACAAAATCTTTTAGGTGATCAACAATCAGAAAACAATAAAAGAAAACTCACAGATTCACAAATTTGTCAATTAGGTGAAAATGAAGATCTTATATCACCATTTACTACAAATTTCAGTCCATTAAATGAATATCCATTATATCAATTGGAAACAATTGTAAAAATTCATGGAAGAAATGATGATGGCAATATCATAAGAACAGATTGTGGAAATGCTATAGATTTATATAATTATATAATAGATTTTTTGAATGAAGGTAGAAAACCAAAGCATCCTATTTTGGATCAAGATATATCATACGATGATATAAATGAAATTTTTAGAATGATACCACATATTGTTGAGAATTTTGAAAAGCCTGATATAAATTTATATAAAGTAATTGATCCAGAACTTAACTTACATTTTGAAATGATAGATGGTAATCCCTTTTCATATTATGAAGCTTATTTAACGAAAACATTTGGTGGTGGAGACGGATATAAAACAATTGTACATCACATATGTACATTTCCTATAGTACATTCACAACAACCAGACAGTGTTTCAACAGACAGAACAGGATCAGGGATGGCTGTACTTTTTGATCAATTATTTGACACAAAACGACTTTTACATAATTACAATCCACCATATTGTATAATATCGGAAGATGTTTCTAATACATTTGATACATCATATATTGCAATACCTGCAAAAATAATAAAAATGAAATCACGAGAAGATTGGGAGAATAATAGAACAAAAGATGAAATAATATCATTATTTAATGAAATGTATGACGATTTGACCCGTTTTTAAGTAGCAAATTTCATATTGACTTGGCCTCCAATAATTTCAAATAAATTATAACAATATGCATAAAGACTCATGTTGTAGTTAACAATATTATTGTATTCGACATTTATTTTTTCAAATTTCTTTTTCAGATCATTATCATAATTGGTTGGATCTACCCAAACATGGATATCTGTTTTGAATAAAGCTCCGTTATAATAACCTGTTAATATTTCTTTTTCAGGATATAAACTGAAAGCATATGTATAAATACCATTTTTAGGAACAACGGTATGATTTTCATAAGGTTGTATCATATTAAAATATTGTTCAGGTTTTCTTTCAAGTCTACTATTGTTATAAAAATTGATAGAAGCATCAACCATAATACCTTTTTTACTTTCAGGAATAGTTGGAGAATAATTTGAGAAATCATTGAAATTGTAAATATCGTCTCTTCTAAAAACCCAAACTAATTCTTTGGTTGGTAAATTTGTATTATATTCAACTCTTTCATTTTGTATTATTCCAGTTCGAGTTGTATATCTAACTTGTTCCGCAAGATATGTAATTTTAGGTTTATAACATATTCTTAATCTTTCTTCATTTTCTAAAAATATATATTTTGCATCAATATAAGGATTTAGATCATAATTGTCGTCAAGAAAATTGTTTATAGAAATTGCATTACTTTCTGATAAAGAATTAATTTCATTGTAATATATTGGACTTGTATAGGTAAGTATATCGTGAGAAAAGACTTGATACAATTTTTCAGACTCTTCAAGTTCAATTGTTAATTCTATTTCATATAATTGCATTCTCAATAATGGTAACGCCAATGCTGGTGTTTTAGTAAACCAAAAATTGAGCGGCACAATTATTTCTCTTTTAGGGATAGATGGTTTAGGTTGATCATTTATATCATTTGGTTTATAACTTTCGGGATAATAATAATATATGAATTGATTATTTTTAATTGTTACTCTGTCATTACTGATTTTAGGATTGTTTATTTCAGGAACATTTCCAATAAGAGTGTCGAAATTTTCATGCACAGTTGTTAATTCATTCCATATATTCATCCATTCTCCAGTAAGTTCATCTATTGTTATTGATCCATTTAAAGTTATTGTTGCTTTTTTCATTATAATAGTCCCAATATTTTCAACCCATCTGAATCTATACTGATCACTTGAATAAACATTTGGTAATGTAAAACAGAAATACATTTTACTCAAAAGATCACCATGTCTTCCAATTTTACATTTGATTGTATTTGAAGTTCTATTAAGTTTGTTACTATTAACTGAAATAAAATCAAGTATTCTTGATTCCATTGAGAAATTGGTATGTCTTTTGAAAACATATTCATAAAAGCTTATTTGGGGATTTCCAACCAAATAATTGTCAATTTGACCACTTGATGCTAATTGTAATAAACCACCTCCCATTTATATATAAATGATGGGTAATATCTTATATATATTTAACATTTAAAAAGGCTTTGGCATATTATTATCATCAGTTCTTGAGAAACTTATTTCTTTACCATCTTGATCGTCTGATGTTACTTTTACTGCTGTAACAGGGAATTTTTCATTATAAAGATCTGTAATTTGTTTTGTATCTAACCCATAATTGAAATATGTTAGATTAGCAATTTTGATTTTATTTTCATCTGCAATCTCATTATCTAAATTAACATATAATTTCCCCCGGTTATGTTTCATAGTTGTTGATCCATAAGAACCATTATAAGGAGATTCTACATATCTATCAAGTACAGTGACGCCATTTAAATATATTTTACATGAAGTCTTATTTTTATACAATATATCATTGTTTGGATTAGTTTCTTTGAGAACAATTGTCATCATAAACCATCTTTTATCATACATTGATTTATTTAAATCGTAAACACCCAATAATCCATTATTCTTCTCATACATCTTTCTGCTATTACAATTAACAGAGTTTTTGCCATATTCACGGAAAGAATCAGGACTTGTTAAAGTATTGTATTCAACAAGAAGTGCAGAACCATCTCCTGTTAATCTCAACAAAGGATTTTTGACAAGATAATATTCACCCTTTCTTTTCAAAATACAATTTGAATCATTTGTGTAAGGTACCTTAACTTTGTTTCCTCTGAGAAAAATGGTGTAATCATCAGAAACTGTTGAAAATTTGTCTTGATCTAAATAAAGCCAAAAATTATAACTATATTCCGCACCACCTTCTTGATTCACTGAAGGAGATAAATCTAAGAACGATGAAGCATTTTTATCAAATGTATCTATTTCAACCGATTTGACAGCACCACCGAAATCTAAAATTCCCTCAAATATTTGTTCTTTTCTTCTAACATTGTTTTGACTGAAAGAATTGAGTACTTCTTTATTGTATACTACATAAGCGATGAATGTTAACAGTAAAACAATAAATATTGCAAAAATAATTTCAACAATATTTACAGAATTCATTTAATCTATAATATTGGTATATTTTTATTCCAACTTATATATTGGATATTGTAATCCATAATTTGATAATCCTAATGATGCTAAAAATCCATCAAGAGGTCCTTTGTTATAATCATTGTGGATATCTTTATTATTGAGATCATAATTAAACATTGTAATTTTAGAAATTAAACCTGAAAATCCAGGACCTATTGAAGATTCAAATGATCCTCCTGTATATAAGTCACCCATTTTATCAAGATTTAAATTTGATATTTCGATTCTAGAACCAAAATCATTTGTTTCATCTGTCGAAATAACTTTTGATAAATCACCATCTACATATCCAGTAATAGTTCCATTATTGGAATTCTCATTGACTACGATACCAACATGAACCCATCTTTGTAATGGAATGTATGGAATAACTATTCCTTGTTTCATAAAATCGGATAATTGAGTACTGTTCATATTTTGAATATTGTTTATGTTTGTTGAAGTTTGACTTGAGCTGAAACGGATGTAAAGTTTATTTTCGTGTTTATCCAAAAATACAAATGGACTTGCTGACGAAACATCATTTTCATCTCCTATATGAAAAACATGTCTATATGAACCAGAATATTTATTCAAGTCGTGAATATAAATCCAAAATGTGTAAGTTCTTCTCTTTCCATTACCAGATTTATTGAATTCTTTGATAGGATATTTCCCTTGTTTATTACATATAATAGGTTGTTTTGTTGATTGTATTGTAACACTTGATTGATTGAAAAGTTTATTTGAAATAATATAATGTAATCCATATGCTACCAATATTCCAACAACGAATACGCCAAGAAGACCAATATACATATAGTTGTTCGTAAAATTTTGAAAAACCTCTTCTGATTTTTGTTTGTATTCATTGAATGACATATTTTCTTTCAAAAAATCAAAAGATTTCTCAGGTTTTTCAATTGATATACTTTTATCAAATGAATCAATTGGTAATTTTGGTGTTTCTGGTAATTCAATTTTACTCATAATCCTAACTATCTAATTAAAGGAAATAAAATTTCTGGTATTATTTATGTGATAATTGTTTATTTGATATAATGGAAAACTTTTTGTATAATTTCTTTTAATATTCTTTTTTTGTAAAGATATAAAGCTCAATATTTTAGTAAAATTTGCTATATTACAACGTTTGTCTTTTTTGTTTTCAAGATTTAGAAAATCATATATAATGCTTGTAAAATAATCTACAACTAAATTTGATGAATTTGTCTTATACATCATCATATCATATATTATAAAATTTATCAGAAAATGTTTATACAATATATTACATTTTGATATTGTTATTTTTCGATTCTTCAACTCAATAATGATATTTTCATGAAATCTCAGTGGAATTATCCATGGATCTGTTAAAATAGTCTTGGTTATTCTATTTCTTTGAAAGTCATTTCCATATAGAATATTCACATTTATTAAATCATCCATGTTATCAAAAAAATCTGTTTCACTATATTCTATTTGTTTTATACATTGTGACAAATTTTTGTTGTTTTTGACAATCTTCTTAATGTTTTTGCATTTCGGAAATTTTTGTTTCAAGGTTTTTTGAACATCATCGCTTTCAGGATCAAATAGTTCTATTATTTTACATTTATTTTTGATACTTCCTACTCTTTTTATAACCTCACATGATGATATACAAATAATAGGTATTCGTTTGATTCTCATTGTTGTTAAAAGATTTATTAAAGATGAATTGACAGTTCTATCTATTGTAATTATAGAGTCAAAATCGTCAATAATTATTATTTTCGGATTATGATTATTTGTTAAGGTTTGAAGAAGTGAACTTGAAGATGCTTTGATTATATGATCAATTAATTCATTACTATTATAACAGATATTTGAAGAAATATAAGTTACGAAAAGTGTCAAATCTTGACAAATCTTTTTTATCGAATATGTTTTACCAATACCCGAATTTCCTGTGACAAATAAAACATCATCAAAACATATTTTTGATACATAATCTTGTGTTTTACTTTGAATCCATGACACTATTTCATCATATTTTTGAATATTACCACATAATTCCATTTATATATATAATTAATTTCTTCTTTAATACATCATCATTTGTACAGATATAACAATATAGTAACAAAATACCGCAAGAACACTTAGAATTACCTCTAAATTAATTAATGATGTCGAATGAGAAATATCATCATAATCGAATGTTTTGAGATTGGAGTTTGCATCGAAAATCATAGCAGGTTTCAAAATAATTATTAATGAAACTAAAATAATATATAGTAAAATAGTATATAATATTCTACTTGTCATTTATCTAATAAATAAATATATTAATTTATTAAAGAGATAACGTATGTCATATCAGAATATGTTTATATACATATCAATGTTTTTATTTATTATATTTATCCAAAAAACATTAAATATTGAACATTTTGTTGAATATAGTCCTTTTTATTATCAAAATAAGATAAATTCTCAAAATATTTTTAATAATACGATTCTGCTTACAAATAATGATACTGAAGGAGAACAAATAGAAAAGTTATTAAACACAAACAGTGTAAACAAAGTAATCAAATATATCGACGGTATGAAATGGAAGAAATGGAATAAAAATGTAACTCAAAATGTCAAAAATGCTAACGATACAGCTATGAAAACATTACAAACAAAATTGAAAGGAAAATATAAAATTGAAATCAATAAAATTAATAGATATAGAGAAAATCAACACAGTGATAAAATTGTTATAATTGAAACAGATATATTAGTAGACTTTTTTCATTTTAATGTATTATATTATAGTAATTTTGCAAAAAATGAAATTGTAATAATATTATGTAAATTAATTGGAAGAATTAAAGAAACAGAGTTGTATGAAAATGAGTTAGAGTATTACAATATAAATGATGAAAACAATGATTATGTATTAGTGGAAAATAAGTTAGATAAAAGACAAGAATTTGTAAAAGACGAGGACATTCAAAGTGAGAAACATGAAAATATCAAGGTGATTGATTTAATATATAATAAATTTATGGAGGATATTAATGAAGAGGAAGATGTAATAAAACATATATTTTTCAAAAGAAATCATGATTTCATACAGAAACTATTTTTAAATAATTTAAATAAAAATGATAAGACTTATCATAAATATAAGGAAATACAAATGACCGATGAATATATATATTAGTTGATATAAAGAATTATTATGATAAATCTGTAGAATGATTTTGTTTTATAGCGAGTTTTGTCAACATTGTAAAATTTTATTAGAAACAATTGAAAGACATGATAAAAATAAAATTGTCAAAAAGGTATCAGTAGATGCATTAAGATCATTGAAAAAACCAATTGATCCAAAAATTCATTCAGTACCAGCTCTACTATTGAATAATACAGGAGAATATATTTTTGGCAAGTCTGTTTTTGATTATCTATTATTACCAAATAGAGGTGTTTTATTTGCAAATAATGGATCTGTAGTTAAAAATGAACCGAAAACAGTTTTAACTGAACCATCTGCATTCACATTAGGCACAATATATTCAGAAAACTTTTCATCGCTGGAAAATGAAGAACAATTAGATGATAGAAATTATACATGGGAAAGTATTGGAAATAACTCAGAAAAACCACAAATTGTACAAAATACAGACAACCGTCCAATAGATACTAACAAAGAAGGAACAAAAAAAGATTTACCATCAATAGAGGAATTGATGAAACAAAGATCGAATGATTTTTGATAAAATATATATAAAGAGTTGATATTATATAAAAAATAGTGAAAGATGAGTTCTGTTTTTATTTTTAATCAATATTATATAGATTTATTAAAAAGGATAAAAACTCAATGTAAAGAAAAGAAAGAAAATGAGGAATTTAGTCGAATTTTGAAAGTTATAAAATCAGAATATTCAACACTTGATAAATCTTCATATGAGTATATAGAATTTATAAATAACCAATTTTCTGATGAGAATTGGAATAATTTTGTAGGAAATGAAAACTGGGTCGCTGAAAATGGAGATATTGAATTGTATAAATCCATTACATTAGATCAGGTATCAAAAATATTCAATGATGAGTATTTACATCTTCATTTTCTGAGTGTATTTTTCATATTTAAAACCGAGAGAGATGAACAAGATAATACCAAGATAGTTAATTTATTTCAATCATCCGAAAGTGAAAAAATAGAAGATATAGTTGATGAAAATATCAGAAATATTATTAAAAGATTATTGGATATACGTAATAAGAAAATGAAATCAGATACTGGTTTTGATATGAAATTCATTGAGGATACAACATTAGGAAAACTTGCGAAGGAAATAATTGAAGATGTTGATATTGGAAAAATGCAAAAATCTATAGGTGAAAAAGGAGATGTCTTAAAGGCAATTGGTGATCCTGAAAGTGGTTTTGCTGAAATTATAACAAGTGTAAGTCAAAAAATGGCATCCAAGATTTCAAATGGTGAATTAAAACAAGAGAATATAATCCAAGATGCTATGAAATTAGCATCATCGATGCCAGGAATGATGGGTAATGGTTCTAAAAATACACCTGATATGTCTAACATAATGCAAATGATGTCGACAATGATGGGAAATGGAAATGATATGCAAAATCTCTTTAAACAAATGTCAGGATCTAAGAAAAAAGGTCAACGAAATGTTGTGAATGAAGGTGCATTAAAAAAAATGGCAGCTGCAAAAAAGATGAAAAATAAACTTCATAAGAAACAAAAGGAACAAGTTGATAATCCAGTGTGAAATTAAAAAGTTGAAATACAATAGATAAAGGGTTTATTATGTTTTGGACAGAAGATATATCTGTGTTGTTAATTCCTACATTATTACCGACAGATTACATGTCATTTGACGAAAAAATGAATACATTAACAAGACTTGTAATTTTCATATGCATCATATTATCTTTGATCACACAAGATATCAATATTATTCTATTTATGATGATTATAATGATTTTTATTATAATTATATATAAATATAGTGAAAAATATCGTGATGATATTGCTGAGAAGTTTTTGAATGAAAATGATTTAGAAGTCATTGATAATTTAGTATGTATAAAACCTTCTATAAATAATCCGATGATGAACCCGAATATAACTCATTTAAGAGATTATAGTAAAAATGAAATTTCAGGTGCTTGTCCATCATTCAATGAAAATATAGAAAAACAAATAGAAGAAATTTTCGATAAACAGAACTTTATTAACTCAAATGATTTATATAATCGTTCTTCGTTATTAAAAAGACAATTCTATACAGTACCAGGAGATTCTATTCCGAATGATCAGAATGAGTTTGGAAATTGGTTATATAATAGAGGTCCTTCCTGTAAGGAAGGTAATTCAAATCGTTGTTATACAAATATGTATAGAGATATTAGATTATAAATTATTTTTTTATTTATTTGAATAAGATAGAATAATGACATCTTTATTTAACTCTGAGATAAAGTTGAACTCTGATAAATGTTGGATGAATGCAAAAGATAATAATAATAATAAAATCGAAAAATACTCATTATATTACAATGATTCATATAAAACAGAAACTGAAATCGGTAGTTTTCCACAATTTTCTTATGACCATGTAAATCTAAATGGAAGAACTGGTTATGGTGTAACAGATGATTATTTAATTGATGTTTATTCTTCTTTAAGAAATTCCCAAGAAACTATGACACGTGATAGATGTCCTGTACAACTTTCAACAAGAATATTTGCAGGGGGTCCCAAACTCACTGGAACATGTAGAAACATTAATAAAGAATTGGATTTAATGTGTGGTAATGATACCAAACTTACTCCCAATGATAAAATGGTCGATGAAGTCATTGGATCTTTTGCTACACAAAATGGTATATGTAATAAACATATTATGGAAAAGACAACAAATGTTTTTGCACCTTTATTAGATTGTGTTAAAGAAGTTCAAAATCCGGATCATATTGTTCCTTCGTGGATTAGAGGAGGAGAAGATACAAGATCGTATGTAAATAAACAGAAATATAATAGATGTAACAGAAAATAAAATCTATTTATATTTATTAGATAATGAGTTTTAATAGAGGCAAGTATGACAATTGCTCTTATAAACAAAATTTACAAAATAATGTTAGTACATTGAGTTATGTTCTTTCCCCTATGAATTTTGAAAGAGAGGATAAATGCAGACATCAATTGGGATTTATCGGAGGTACTTCTGTTTCACATATCAAGGGTAATATCATAGATTTAGAAAGTGAATTAAGAGGACAAACGAGATATATTTCAAAATGTCCTGATAATTTATATGTTCCAACCGATGATGGTATTATTAAAAATGATAAAACCGATCCAATTGATACTACCGCATTACATTTACCAGCTTGTCAATCTATAATGTACAGAAGTATTCCAAAACCTCCTCAAATGGAATATAATAAGTGTTAATATAAAAAATATATATCAATAATAGAACATGAATCAACCAAATGATACAAGAATTAATTATGATAGTTGCAGTTACACTGAAAAATTAAAAAGAACAATTGGACCTGGTTTATATTCATTGAACACACCATATAATGATTGTTCCGACTGTGATGGTTTTCCTGATGATCCATCTCTTAGATATCAAAATTATGGTCCTAATACATGTATGATGAAAACTGCTGTCGATGATTCAAGTGAATTACTTGGTATTAATTACAAATTAAGTAAATGTAATGCCGAAGAATACTTTCCTGGCAAATATCAAAAAACAAGTGGATGTACTGTCGATAACTATAAAACAAGAGAATGTTCGGCACCAAGAGAAGATACAAGACTTTCTAATCCGGCTTGTTCTTTAAGAGGTACTGGTATTAATAGATGGGAATGGTTATGTTATGATCCACAATCAAAAGCAATTGAAGATTTTGACAGAGTTCCTGTAAATTACAGAATGGTTGCAAAAGATAACCATGTTCCTTTAATTGAAAAACCAATGGATCAAACCTTATGTTTTCCTCAATATAATGGTAATATTAAAATGGCCGATGAAGCTCTTAAACAATGGCAAAAAGGAAATGCACAAGATATGTTCGCACCTGGAAATCCATTAGGTGCAGTAAATTACGGTAACTTATGTAAATAAGTATAAAGAGTATTGTTTTTATTAAATATATATGAATGTATCGAAAAAACACATATATATTAATGATATTGAAATCCGGGATTTTTTAAATAATCACGATCTTCGTTTCTTCAAACATCAAAAGTATTTATTGAATAAAATGTTGGACATAGATTCTGGATTTTATGTAAAACTATTTTCATGGGATTCCACTATTTTATTGAATTCATATGAAATAACCAATAAAATAAAACATATTAATATAGTTAAACCGTTATGTTATTTTGAATATGAAAGTGATATTATAGATTACTTAAATAATACCAAATTTAATGAATTTGAAGAATCATCTGTTATTATTTCGAAATACTATAGTCCTGTTTTGGAAAAGATATTCGAAAAAGATGTTCTTTTACAAATTATTCTTTTGTTGTATTTTGTATTCTTTAAATATAGTATTGGTTTTCAAGAAATCAATATCGATAATATTTATATTGATATATTAAAAAAAGATAAGACAATTCGATACAATTTTTTAGATAAATGTTTTCAGATTCAAACGTCTAATATTGTTTTATTTGATGACTTTTGTAATTCCTTTAAGACAAATGATATCAAATATTTGATGGGGTGTGTAGAAAACATCATGTGTAATTATAGTACTTTTCGCATTGATAACATTGACATCAATAATCCTGTTAAATTATTAGAAAACATTATTTTATTTTTAAGATAGATATTTTTATGATACTATTTTTTATATATTAATGATAAGAGGGAAAACAATGATGGAATTGGCATCCCAAGACAAACCATCGATGAAAAATATTTATGAATCATCTTTTTTAGAAAGTGTAAAACGTGATCAGATTAAAAGAGGAAACGATCTTTTTAACAAATCTAAAGATACATTAAATTCGGGTGTTTTTCCTTTACATAGTGGATCATCTGCTTTTGCAAATATTAATAACCAAACTAATAATGACATTTCTTTATTAAGTGGTAAAAGATTTGATAAAGGTAGTTTTAAACATAATAATATGCAACCGTTTTTGAAAGGTAATGTTACACAGAATACCGATGTTGAAAGATTTTCTAATAATTTAGATATGAAAACTGGTAACAATATATTTTATCAACAAAAAAAGGAGGTTGAAAATACATTCAAAAACACCAATATTGATAATATAAATGGTTCCAAATCTCAAAGTGATTTCCTCAAAAATCGTATCAGTTCTTCACAAATTATGAATAATGTTTTACCATTTGAACAACAATATATTGGTCCTGGTATCAATAAAGGTTTTACAACTGATGGAAGTGGTGGATTTCAACAAAATGATACTAGAGATTATGTCATACCTAAAACTGTTGATGAATTAAGATATCAGTCTAATCAGAGAAGTTCAGAATTTCAAGTCCCGATCCCTGGTCCTGCTAAAAAAACTGAACAAAGAGCTGTTATTACTCCTTTGAAAAAAAATAAACCCGAAACTACTTATAAACAAGGAATTGCGAATTGGTTTTTCTCGAAAGCAAATATAACCAAAGATACTGCCCGACCTGAAATTGATATTAAAGATACTCATCGACAGACATCACATGTTGAATATAATGGTACTGCTACACTTGTTAATGTTCCAGGAATGTCTACGAAAGATGATTATGGTATGAGTAAAATTATTGTTTATGATAATGAAAGAACTTGTACTGAACAAACCCCTATTACAAATTTATCAACTACTGTAAAAGCAATAGTAAATCCAGTTTTAGATGCAATACGTTTATCTCTTAAAGAGTATTTAATAGAAGCACCAAGAGCAGTTGGAAATACAAGTATTCAAATACCAAATAAGTTAGCTGTACACGACACGAATGATACTATGAAAACAACTGTTAAAGAAACTACAATACATGATAGTGAGAATTTAAATTTAACCTGTCCAGACGAGTCTTATTCTGCTTTACATGATACAGCAAAGACAACAGTTAAAGAGACAATTATTCACGATAGTGATAATTTAAATTTAAGTGGTAATGATAAGAACTATTCTGCATTACAGGATGATTTGAAAAAAACTGTAAGAGAAACTGTTTCACCTTATGATACTGTTAGAAATATTGGAAAAGGACAATATAGAGTATATATGCATAATGCGGAAATTGCTAAGAAAACAATGAAAGAAACTACCATTAAAGGCAAGACTGAATTGGGTTATATTGGAGGTATTATTAATGGTATATTAGGAGGATATGCTACAAAAGAAGTTGATATCAGAAATAGTCATAAACAATTTACAGTAGATAATGAAAATATAGGTATCGCCAAATCTTTGAATGATCATCGTCAAGTTAGTCGTGAAAATGTTGAAAATGCTGAAATAGATGGATCTCGTGAAAGATTATTAATGGATGCAGGCGGAACACCAAATCCTGGAAGAGTTAATGTACCAATTGATAAAAAAGATATAGATATGAAAACAAATCGTTTAGTGACAGATAGTTATGCTCCAAGAGATAGTGGAAATATTGGTAAAATATATCAAACAAGACCTGATATACAAGAATGTAATATAACCAGGGATATAAAAGATATGAATGCATTTGAAAATAGACTGGATGGTTCTATTTTGGAGTCATTAAATAATAATGATTTCAATATAAAAATAAATCCATTGCAAACTATAGATAATCAATGATAACAAATATCATTAAAAATGGAAGTAATTATTTAAAACTATATTTGGAAGAAGACATAATAATAATATCAAATGATCATATATTATATACAAATGGTGATTTAAAAAAAGAACATTTGAAACCGAAATGTTTTACTAAATATCATGGTATTGGTACAATTGTAATAGGACATCATCGTATGTATAATAATATTTTACATTTAAAACTAAAACCTCATTCGAGTTATAATATATTACCTGAAAACTTTATAGCATGTTCTGAACATTTGAAAATTGTTTTTGTTCCTGGTGAAAATAAAATGACTTTACAAAATATTTCAGAAGATATACAATATTTATGGTTATTTGCATTTGGAAATTATGAAAAAATAAGTATGAATGATGATGAAGAAATGCAATTAAAGAAAGGACTCTTATTAATCCATGATTCTGAATTAGTGATTTCAGAAAACACTGAATTCAATATAATAAAAGGTCCTTGTAAATTCTATATTCAAACAATGATAAATGTTCAAAATATTAAACCAGATGAGAATATTATAACAAATTTATTGGAAAAAGTTAAAAATAAAGGTAAAATAAGAAATACCTTGCGTAATATATAAAGTTTTGTTGAAAAATATATATAGAATGCAAAGTTTATCAGATACGCATAAGGAATATATTGAAATGATTCAAGATTTCATTTCAGTACCCTTATCACAAAGAATATATGATATTTATGTTGAAAATAATAAGAAGGGGAAAAATGTTTTACAAGAATTTCAAAAAGAATTAGAAAATATTCCAAATTGGAATAATCATATAATTGAGATTGAAACACATAATATTATTGAAAAATCTGAATGTAATTATCTTTATAAACTCATTAAATTAGCTATAAATTTAAGTATTAAGATAAAATTTAATCAACATGGACATAGTTTGAAAAAACTGAAAATAAAAATGCCTTCTATTGAAGATTTTATTCACAAATGTTTTATTAATTCAGCTTCATTTTGTTGGAAACATGCCTATCTTTTTACGACAAATAAGCTGACCTCTGTACAAATTCAAAATAATATGAATACAATTGAAAACAATATCAGGAAAATGATTTCTAAATCATTGAGACATTGTATCAATGGAAAAGACTTAATAGAAGAGTTGGAGAGTTTATCGGATAAGTCTTATAGAAAGAGAAGTAACATCAAAATGCAAGGAAAAACTAAAGAATATTATGAAGATTATGAAAATTCAAATATTGAAAAAATTTCAGAAGAGATCAAAGATTTAGATGATACAAATCAAGTTTCTAAGGAAGATATAGATTCCGACGATGATATTGAACATGTATCTAAAGACGATGTAGAGTTTGATTATGATGTAGAACAAGTTTCTAAAGAAGATGATATAGATGATAATAGTAAAAATGAAGAATTTGTTGATGATATCAATGAAGAAGATAATGAAGAATTCGTCGATGATAATGATGGAGAAGATGTAAAGGATGATGATAATAGAGAAGATAATAATGAAGAAGATGATAATGGAGATGATGATAATGAAGAAGATGATAATGGAGAAGATGATAATGGAAAAGATGTAAATGATAATGAAGATGTAAATGATGACAAGGATGATAATGAAGAAGATGATAATGGAGAAGATAAAAAAAGAGATACAGAATCCGATGAAGAATCAGATGATATAGCAAATGAATATGAAACAGAGAATACTGATATGTCAAATAGATTTCAATCAGATGACGATATTTCTTCACAAGAAAATGAAGACGTAAAAATTGTTAAAATTGATGATGTAAGTAAAAATCAATATTTCAAAAAAAGGACAAATTTATTCTTCTAAATTATGTTTATCTATAGTAAATAAGTAAATGAAGAAAAAAGTTGAAACTGTAAATACATGGTATATAGTTCTTGCGATTTTGTTATGTATATTAATAATTTTAATAAGCTTCTTATTATATTATGTTATGAAACTACCAAAGGACAAAATACAAACAAAGAAAGAGGTTATATATATCAAAGATAGTATACCAGAACAACAGGAGAATATCAAAATCTACCCTCAAGACCTTCCTAAATATGATAATGAGGAATATCAACAAGTTGGTATATTAACAGCAAATGAAACTGATAAGGAACCTATAGTATTACCATTATTTGCTAAGAAATTGAGAAATAATAGAGATAGATGGCAGTATTACACTGCTACCGATAAAAATAACATGATGAGATTACCTCTACATCATCAGAATATGGATTGTGATGATTCAATAGGATGTAAAGAGATATATGACGGGGATATAATAAATGTTGAAATATATAAGAATAGAGTTTTCACAGCAACTATTTATAAGAATAAAGCTCCTCAATATTTTGCAGATAGATATTAATAACGAGATGATGTTTTTTTAACTTTAATAGTACCTGTATTCTTTTTTTTAGTGAACACACCTGTATCAAATGGTTCGTTATCTTCTTCTTGTTCTACTCCCATTTCTCTTCTTTGATCTTCTAAATTTTGTAATTCCCATAAGTCATTACTACACATTTTAAAATTGGAATCAGATGCTTTATACCAGAAAACCTGGTCTTCTATTTTATTACTTTGTATTTTATTATCAATAACAAGACACTCAAAGTTATCAGTTGTTTGTGTCATAACTTGATCAAATACTTCAAATGTTGGAAACATTCCTGCATAATTTTCATAAATCTTTTGTCGTTCTCTTATTATATTATTTCTAAAAATGAAGACATAATCAACATTGTTTCTTAAAACAGGAGGTAATCCAAGTGAATGTTGCATGGTTATAAGAAAGAATATCTTGTAATGTCTTCCATTCATAAAAATAGATCTGATATTAGTATCATTAATCCATCTTTTATCATATAAACAATCGTCTAAAATCAGAAATGCTCGAGCATCTAATTGTGATTGTCCAGTTTTTTTTAATTCTTTCTTCCTTTCGGTTGAAAGATTTATTTGTCTATCTAAGAATTTTTTAATTACTTGTTCTTCGCATTCATCATATATCAGCATTTTAGGTATAAACTTTTCAAAATATCCATTTGCTCTTTCTGTCGGACTTATCACAATACCAACTGGGATAGATCTATGATAATTTAAAATATCTTTCATACAATATGATTTACCAGTGTTTCGTTTACCTATAAAAACTACAACAGAATCTGAAGTAATACGTGATGGATCAAATTTTTTGAGTTCCAACTTCATATATATACTAGAAAGATATGTGACTATTTTATATCAATTTATTTTTATTATTGATTTAAGACACAGGATTAAATCCTGTATACACATTTTCTTTTATTTGTTTCAACATCATATTATCTATATTTTCTTTAATTTGATTGTTATCAATAACTTCATTATCAAATACATAATAAAATATAATTGTAAGTAATATATATAGAATTAGAAATAATCCTATATTTGATACTGAATATAAATCGTAATCTTTAACGTTTTTATTATATTCATTCATTTGTAATATTGTAAAAAGTATAATTGAACAAACCAGTGACCATATAAAATACATTTCCTAAAAACAAGTATTATTTATTTTGTTAAGATTTATACTCATGTGTCTTTTTGAAAGAAATATCGATTCTAATTAATTCAAAGTATGTATCTGACAACTACATTATTTTACCAAAACCATTTAAAGCCAACTATATTGATAATATATTATGCAGTTGAAACTTGGATCAGAAAAATCTGGTTTTATCTATGGGGGAGAAATAGTGAAAAAACTTTTGAAACATTTGAATCCAAATTTAGAATTGGTCCTTCAACATTGTAATGGTTCGGATATAATCATATCTTCGACAGATCATTCTAACCATTCCTCGGATACAGTCAATTATTCAAAAAAAAATTATATTTATTACTCTGGAGAACCATATATCCAACATTTTAATAAACATCATGATAAATATATAATCATTGGAACAATTTTAGATACAAGATCAAATTACATATATATTCCTTATTTTTTACAATCAAGCCATCTGTATTTGAAACGAAAATATACAAATAACAATAGACCATTTTTTTTAGCATATTGTAATTCAAATCGTATTGGTGAAAGAGAAAGGTTATTTAGAATGTTTGTTGAAAAGTCTTCGGGTGACATTTGTCATTCTTTTGGAAAATGTAACGGGGGAAAACCAGAAACGCAAAAAGAAAAAATTGGAGGAGGGTGGGCTGGGGATGAACTGATTGACAAGTATAAAGACTATTCTTTTGTGATTGCTATGGAAAATTGTAAAAAAATGGTTATGTTACTGAAAAAATCATAAATGCATTTTATAGCGGTGCTATACCAATTTATTGGGGTTCAAATAACGTTAATGACTTTTTCAATAAAAAGGCTTTCATCAATGTCGATGATTTTGAATCATTTGAGAAATGTGTAGAGTATGTTTTGAATATGACTGAAAAGCAAAAACAAGCAATGATGAATGAACCAATTTATAACACCGAAAACGATATTGTAAATCTCTTTAATCACGAATATAATATAGGTGGTAATTCGAAATTAGATGAGTATGTTGAAATACTGAAGTCCATATTGCATCCAAGTACATATCAATAACAATGGATTTTAAATAGTATGAATATATGCTTTTTAAATAGTTTAGTGTATTTTGAGTACATGTTTACTACTTTTTCTAAAAAATAAAATAAGTTTATAAAATTTTAAAATATGTGAAGGAATGTACTCTTTTTAGGGGCTTACAACTCTTTGAAATATACTTGCATTAAATTTGTAACGATAAGAGAACAGCTCATTTGTTCTATTTCATTTTTTTGAACATTGTATCTTATCAACATCTTTAATAATTTGAATATTTTGAAAGTGTTGTTTATGTGTTCTTGTGAGCTATTGTCTTTTATATTTCTGACCTGATCTAAACCATGGTCTGACAAAGACAAAACACTTGAATTATATTTGATATAATCGTAAAGCTTTTGAAATAGGTCGTGGGAGATTGCACTGTTTGTTAGAGTATGAATCAAATTTATCTTATAAAACTTTGTGTAATTGTAAAGAAATGAATCATTTGATATATGATATGAATGAATAGTCCTTTTGTTTCTGTGAAACTCTTTCGATACATTTTGAAGGAGGACGATGCTTTTGATTCCCACCTTCGAAAAAATGTCAGACAAGACAATGTCAATCGGAAGATATGACAGCCTAACGTGACGAATACGATCAGAGTTTTATCGTATTGATATAATTAATTGAATTATATACTTGAATCATTTTTTTCAATTTTTGATGAAAAACCTACAAATATTTTATCACAGTCTAGGAGGGACTTAAGGGCTCTGAGAAGGGTCCTTCTTTCGTGCATAAAGATAATAAAAAAAGTACATGTTAGTGGATTTTATAAAAATAAATAAAATTTTTTGAAAATTGTAGAAATATGTCTGACATACATCACGTTTGCAACCTTTTTTTACAGGCGATGGCGATTTATAAAGATTTTTCAACTGATTGAGTTTCTGTACAGAAAAAATTATATTGTTGATTAATAGAATGAAATCTTCACCAAAGTCGTCGTCGCCAAAGTCGTCTTCATCCAAGTCGTCGTCACCAAAGTCGGCATCCTCTAAATCGGTATCGCCCAAGTCGTCTTCGACCAAGTTACCATCCTCTAAATCGTCTTCATATTCAAGAAGAAATATTTTTGAAAGGTTCGGAGATTCGTCTGTTGTCATAGTAAATAAGTTGATAAAAGATAACATCACTGAAACACTTTTGGATAATGATGGTGGAAAATTTAAATTGAACAAGAAGGAACTTGACTATGTATTACAACAACTCATTAATCTGAATGCAACATCTACAAAAGATTATGATATGGTAATAAAAAAAGTAACATATTTTTTAGGAGGAGATTACAATGATGCACAATTTGAAAGGATACTTTATATTTTGAAATTTTGTATGAAACATAGAAAAATTAATTTTGACATTGACATATTTATAGAAGTCATGAACGAAAGATTGTTCAAATTTCTCACGAAGACCATTGTTGATAAAGAATTAACTGAACAAAAAGATTATGATAAAATAATATTATCTGATATTTGTGGTTTTATCAAAATTGACTATTATGATTATAGAGATAATGAAAACGATAATTGGTTAATTAAAATTTTGGAGTTTTGTGGAAAATATAGAGGTTTTAATCTCAAACATTTTCAGAAATTGTCTTCAAGTATTCTTGCTTATTATAGAAAATATGATAATGAATATGATAATGATGGTAGTATCAAAAATGACAATATAGCAGCATTTGTTAGAAAAATATTGAAAAAAGAGTATATTGATGTCAATGAAACTCAAACAAATATAAAAGAAATCCATAAAATATTACTCAATATTTATAATGAAATATTTGATAAGATTCTATTTTTGATATATGAGAAAAGTATGACAATTGAATTACATTATCATGAAAGAAAAGAATTGAAGTTATTAATGAGGCACATAATACAAAATATTAATAAAATTATTATCAATTTTAATTCCAATGATTTTCAAGATAAAGATATTAAAAAATCTCTGCTTCTAGACATCAATTCGGTAGATGCTGATTACAATTGGAGATCAAGTGGTAAATATGACGGTATATCTCCGCCTAGGAATTATATTCAAAAAATTATTTTAGGAGACGATGACACTTTGAGAATATTGCAAAAACACAATGCATACGATAATGTAAAATATCTTGTTACTGATTTTCAAATTGTCAATTGAATAAGTTTTTGCACATTTGTGATTTATAAGTTATTCAAAAACTCAATACAAACATCTTAGGGGGTTTGATTGGAACGAATACGATTTAGTGTTCATAAAAGGTAATAGAATTCCTACCATTCTTTAATTTGACGATCTTTTTTCGATTATTGAGTACATGTTTGTTACTTTTTCTAAAAAATATTATAAGTTTATAAAATTCTAAAATATGTTAAGAAATGTACTCATTTTAAGGGCTTAAGGAAATATAATTATATGAAAATATTATGAACGAACTTAAACAACAACAAATATATTATTTTTGGACTTTATATGAAATAGAAGGTATACATAAAGCAATGAATTGGTTAGATACACAAAAATATTATGAAGATGAAGATTCATACCGTGATGATATAACTAAAATTTGCAAAAAGCTTGATAATCTTTCTGTATGAAAAATAAAAATGATTTCATTATTGTTATCATATAATTAAAATGTCAACTTCTCAAATGTCAATAATGAACAAACATATACACTTGATTATTTACAGTTAATCTTGGAAAATGCATACAATACTGTTTTATCAAATAACAATCATATTTTTATTATTGATGTTGAAACAACTGGTTTACCAATTCGATCTTCTTATAATAGTATCCCAGACCCTTCTTCATTTCAATTATATAAAAACGCTCGTGTGATTGAAATTGCCTATAAAATATATGAATGAAGGACAAAATATTGATACAGTACTAAATAATTTAACAGAAGATTTGAGAAATGTTACAAAAATTGTTTCCCACAATATTGATTTTGATATCAATGTCATCCTTGCTGAATGCTTCAAGATGGAAAACACAAATATTATCAAAAAAATAAATAGTATTGAAAAATATTGTACGATGAAAAACGGACAATCTATTATGAAAGTCAAAAAGTTTCCAAAACTGGTGGAACTATATAAATATATTTTTCAAAAAGATATTTATAAAGAACATCGAGCTCTATCGGATGTTGAAATTTGTGCAGATTGTTACTTTAATTTATCCTAAATATTTAAAAAAATGACGGTAAGACTAAATAAATAATGAATCAAAATGAATTATTACAGATATATCATAATACTATCGATTGTATGTTCAATATTTAATTATAACCATACATTGATCTATTATGACAAATATGTTCCCGATAACTTTTCTCGATCCAAAATACTTAATAAAAAATATTCATGTATCAGATATTATCATAACAATGAATTTTATAAATATACTGAAAAAACATGTGAAAAATACAAATACGATTATTTACTATTTCAATTGCAAAAGTCTATTCATATCAATGATTATGTTTTATATAATATATTTTGCATAATTATGTTGTTACCTGTCTTATTTATCCGAGAATAAAATACATTTCAATCTTGATATATATATGTCAATGTTATCATTATCGATATATTTATCATAATGCAAAAACCATTTAAAAAATGATTGGAAATTAGTCATTTTTTTACTCTGAGAAATATATAATATGTTATCTTCATTGATAACGATTTTATCAATATCATAATCGTTATCTTTTAAAAATGTGTTATATATACAGCCAATATTTATTTGTGATTGTAGAATAAATTCCTTATTTCCAATAATTGGTGAATTATATAAAAAACAAGATGTAATAAAGAGATATTTATATCTTTCTGAAAGATCATATGCTATAAGTGATGCTAATGATCCACTTATTGAATGACCTGATATATAAAGATGTGCAACATTATTATTTTCAGATAATTTTGATATATGTTTGATGATACCATTTTTTATTTTTTCGTATTCTAAAAATATACCCTTGTGCACCTTTATTTTGCCATGAATTGATATTAGTTTATTATTGACATTCATGTCTAATTCACAGTAAGGACATATAAATATCAAATTATCGTTTTTCAATAGAAAACAGCTTGTTGTATTTTCTGATATGTAATGTATTTTATTATTAACAACAATTTGATGCAAATAACCAAGATTTGTATCTTTATCAATTTCATTCATGAAATCATGTGGAGTTTTATTTGCTAATTTGGACAATAACGCACATTTATAAAGATCATTAATAAAGATTTTATTCATAAATTTTATACAATATAGGTAAAAATTCTATATTTTATAGATAAAAAAAGATTTGATATTTAGTTACTGTAAGCAAGACCACCCATACCAGACATGATACGAAGGACGTTGTAATTTACAGCATATATAGATAAATTTCCAGAAACTTTGGAAGATACTGATAATACAGCAGTATCTATACGAGACATATTAAGGGTTCCAGAGGGTTGGTGTTCTTCGGGTTTAAGAGCGAATGAATATACATTGATACCAGAGTTCCATTTGGAAGGAGTATTTTCGTGATGTTGATAAGGTTGTACACTTGAGAAATAAGATCCATCACGTTCGGCCATACGATCATTTCCATTTAATTGTATTTTAGCCTTCATAACATGATTCATATACTGATCATCGGCATATTTATTCCATTTATCAATTGCGGTATCATCATCAGAACGAACAGTCCAGATAAGTTCTTTACAAGGATGATTGAAAGTCATTCTGGAACTCTTCATGTTATTAGAGTCAGTGCTTCCAGTTATGGTATCAGAGCCAGTAAATTGAAGTTGTTCAATAAGGTATTCGTGTGAAAGTTGAGCAAATCTTCTGCGTTCATCAGTGTCGAGGAATATGTAATCAACCCATAATGATACGTCAGATAATTCCGCAGCACCAGTAGAAATCTCAGATTTAGAAGCATAGGAAATATTGATTTTGACTTCATGATATTGAAGAGCAATAAGAGGAAGTGCTAAGCCAACGTTGCGACAGAACCAGAATTCAAGAGGAACATAAACTTCGTATTTTTTGCCAGTAGATAAAGTGGTGGAAGATAATTCTCCATCGATTCTGGAAGCACCGCCAACCATTTTTTCGTAACCATCTTTCTTACCTACAGGCATCGAAAGTTCATTCCAAATGTAAAGCCATTCAGAATAATGTTTGTCTATCTTTTGACCACCGATTTCTAATTCAATAGTTTTAAGTAATTTTTGACCGAAATATGGAACAAGTTCAATAGCATTTTCAGAAGAATTTCCAACTTTAGCATTAAAGTAAATACGATTAATTAAATCACCGTTACGAGTGATAAGGACACTTACAGATGAACCGAAGTTATTATTTCCATTAAATGATTGTTCAATGGATTCCATGGCAAAATTAGTGTGTCTACGGTAAACAACTTTGAAAAAGGTAATTTGGGGATTACCAGTTAAATAAACATCTTGAGCGCCATAAGCGACTAATTGAAGAAGACCACCACCCATTTTATTGTTATATTCTTTATACTATAATAGAAGAAAAAAAAAGAGATATATTATTTTTATTATTAGTTGCTATAAGCAATACCACCCATGCCAGACATGATACGGAGAACATTGTAGTTGACGGTATAGACATTAAGATTTTTGTTATTAGCAGAAGAGTAATCTGATGAAACATTGAGATTAGCAGTATCTATGCGAGACATATTAAGGGTTCCCGAGGGTTGGTGTTCTTCAGGTTTAAGAGCAAATGAATACACATTGATACCAGCATTTGATGGAACATTTTCGTGATGTTGGAAAGGTTGAACAAGATTGAAATATAAACCATCACGTTGGGCAAAACGATCATTTCCATTAAGGACAAGTTTAGCGAAGTTGATGGGATTTTTGCTTGTGATACAATCAGCAGCAAGTTTTTCTAAAATCGCACTATCAGTTTTGTCGGTAACGACAATTTTTTTAGTTGCATCCGAAGCATCAGTTGTGTAATTCATCCAATTGTTATTGTCAGCATCGCCATCGGTTACAACCCATACAAGTTCTTTGCAAGGATGATTGAAATTAAGTTTAGCTTTCATTTCTTTTGAAGGTATCGATTCTTGACCAGTGAATTGAAGTTGTTCAATTAAATACTCATGGGAAAGTTGGGCAAAACGTCTGCGTTCATCAGTATCAAGGAAGACATAATCTACCCAAAGAGAAGCATTGAATCCACCAGTTAATGCAACAGCAGTATCACCTTTGCATTTATCACTTGTTTCGAAATTGATATTTATTTTAACTTCGTGATATTGAAGAGATATGAGAGGGAGAGCTAAACCAACATTGCGGCAGAACCAGAATTCAAGAGGAATATATAATTGAGATTCCATATCGGTTCCAGGTACACCACCAATAGCACCTATCATATTGTAATAACCAGATCTCTTGGAAAGAGGGAGAGAAAGTTCATTCCAGATATACATCCAGTGAGAATAATGTTTATCAATCTTTTGACCACCAATTTCTATTTCAACATAGTTAATGAGGCGGAGACCATAGAATTTACATAAAGTATCTCCTGTTGCTCCCGACAAATCTACAGTGAGATAGACACGATTGATTAAATCACCATTTCTTGAAATAGTACTGGTTACTCTTTGACCATATCCGGGAGTTCCACTGAAAGTTTGTTCAATAGATTCTATCGCAAAATTGGTATGTCTACGATAAACAGCTTTGAAGAAGGTAATTTGAGGATTACCAGTTAAATAAACATCTTGAGCGCCATAGGCAACTAATTGAAGAAGACCACCGCCCATATTATTGCTATATTCTTTATACTATAATATAAGAAAAAAAAAGAGAGATATTAGATTTTTAGTTACTGTATGCAAGACCACCCATTCCAGACATGATACGGAGGACATTGTAATTTACAGCATATATATTAATAGTTCCGTTTTGTTGACCAGTTAAATAACCAGATTGAGTTTCCATGGATAACACGGCAGTATCGATACGAGACATATTAAGAGTTCCTGAGGGTTGGTGTTCTTCGGGTTTAAGAGCAAATGAATACACATTGATACCTCTGTTAGAAGGTATATTGGTGTGATGTTGATAAGGTTGAACATAATTGAAATATGAACCTTTGCGAACAGCGAAACGATCATTGCCATTAAGTTGTAATAGACAATTGGTTAAAGGATTTTTACCATCGATATCATTATAAGTATTTAGTTTTGTATCTGCTGTATTATCTTCAGTTATGACAATATTATCAGTAGTGGTATAATTGTACCAGCAATTGTAACCACTGTTTTTAGATACCCATATAAGCTCCTTGCAAGGGTGATTGAAGTTAAGTTTGTATCTATTGTTTCCACTTGATGAAATATTTTCTTGACCAGTGAATTGTAATTGTTCGATTAAATACTCGTGGGAAAGTTGAGCAAAACGTCTGCGTTCATCAGTATCAAGGAATATGTAATCAATCCATAATGATGCATCTAAATTTGCACTAATGCTAGTAGCAGCACTGGAATAATGAACACAATTAGCCATAGTATCGAATAATATTTTGAATTTAACTTCATGATATTGAAGAGCTATAAGGGGAAGAGCTAAACCAACATTGCGACAGAACCAGAATTCAAGAGGGATGTATAACATAGTTGTATCAACGGCGCTAAGATCATCACCATTAGCACCAACCATATTTTCATATCCTTGTTTCTTACCCATAGGAAGGGAAAGTTCGTTCCAGATATACATCCAATCAGAATAATGTTTATCTATTTGTTGTCCACCAATTTCAACAACAACCTCTTTTAGTAAACGAAGACCATAGTAATTAACATATCGAGGGTCTGCACCATCTGTTACTGCAGTTCCTTTATATTCGGGTATTTTAGGGACATTAACTTGGAGATAAGCTCTATTGATTAAATCACCATTACGGGAAACTGTAACTGATATTTGAGATCCATAATTAGAAATTCCATTGAAAGTTTGTTGGATAGATTCTATCGCAAAATTGGTATGTCTACGGTAAACAACTTTGAAAAAGGTAATTTGAGGATTACCAGTTAAATAAACATCTTGAGCGCCATAAGCGACTAATTGAAGAAGACCACCACCCATTTTATTGTTATATTCTTTATACTATAATAGAAGAAAAAAAAAGAGAAATATTGTTTTCATATTACTTAAGAATGTATTTGTAAATATTATTTATAAATTAATGTTTAAAGAAAAGACTTCAAAGAAACGAATACATGTTTCGGAAAATGATAAAAAACTTTTTACATTAGATGTTATGCATAGTAAAATGATTGAAAAATTTCAACAACACAACGATGAATTACATGCACAACAAATATATTTAAATGAAATGAAAAATAATCAAAAAGAAATAGAATGTTATATTTTGAATACCGATTGTGAAGATGAAAATTATACTGAAATATGGGGATCTAATATTTATTTAAAGGAGAAAATACAAAATACTGAAAAACATATCAAAAAAATAAAAGATTCTAATAATGAATTGGAATATTATACTGATACAAGTGATATTTTATTTAATTACTATGACTTGATTGAAAAACAATCTAAAAAAAAGCAAATTAAACAAATTATTAAACCAACTAATAAAACTATATTAGATGCCCTTAACAATATTAATACAACTGATAAAGAAATTACTGAAAATTGTAATTTAGAAACTGATGTTAAAATAAAAGATAAAAGTGATTTAGTTGATGAATATTTAAATATTACAAATAAAAATTATATCAAAAAAACTGATCATAACGAGTTAGAAAATTGTAAAATATGCAAGGAACCAATGACTTGTTTTCAACACGAAGCTATTATTATTTGTGAAAAATGTGGTTTCCAAGAATTACTTCTTGTTGAACAAAATAGACCTATTTTAAAACAGAATATAAAAGATACATCTCATTTTAGTTACAAAAGAATAAATCATTTTCGTGAATGGTGCAACCAAGTACAGGGAAAAGAAAGTACAGATATTCCTAACGAAATATTTGAGAAAATTTTGAATGAGATTAAAAAAGAAAAAATAACCAATACGAAAAAAATTACTTATTCCAAAATGAGAGAAATATTGAAAAGACTTCGTATTAATAAATATTATGAACATATCAATTACATTATTAATCGTATTAATGGTATTCCTACACCGCATTTTTCTGCCGAATTGGAAGAAAAATTATTTATTATGTTCCGAGATATACAAGGTCCTTTTTTGAAACATTGTCCCAAAGATCGAAAAAATTTCTTATCATATAGTTATGTTTTGTATAAGTTTTTTCAAATATTAGGTCTGAATGAATATCTTAGCTATTTTCCATTATTGAAAAGTAGAGAAAAATTATATGTTCAAGATCAAATATGGAAAAAGATTTGTGAAGACTTAAATTATGAATTTCATCCTTCTCCATTGTTATAATTTAAATTCACGGGAAACCCATTAATTTAAATCCTACACCTAAACCAGTTCCCTGTCTGGCACCACTTGATATGGCAGGGGCAAGAATGTCTAAAATCGAAAATACAGCAGCGGCTGTTAATGCAATTATCATTATTTCTTGCGCAGATGGTTGAGGGTTGGTTATGAAATATGTTACTAAACCAACTGATAAACCTTCAAGTAAGTATTTTATTAATCTTACAATCGCTTCATTTATATCTAATGAATACTCCATGATATCTAATATATTTCTTATATTATTATGAGAGATTTTTTTTATCAAAAACTATATAAGATTTTGAACATTTATTTTTATAAATAAGGAAATGCAAACTGTTTCTGTTAAAGAACATGATTATTTAGAAGAAGATAAACAAATTAGAGGACAAAATTATTGTCTACTCTCTTTTATTAGTCCCGAAGATGTTATTGTTAACAAAGAATCATATTTCTTTTCAAAATTTCTTGATAAATTTGGCAAAGATATGAACACATTATTCGATGGTCTTAAATCCAAATTTCCAGACTCGCATGATATGATAGAAACTATTAAAAATAATCACAACTATATACTCGATCCTGAGGAAATGAATAGTCAATACAACTTTTTCAAATCTGTTAATTCTTCTGATATTGAAGCAGATTATCATAGAGATAATAATTTCCAAACTACTATGAGAGGTCTTAAAGTCAGAGGTGTATTTGATACTATTGAAGAAGCTAAAAATAGATCAGAATTCCTTAAAAAAATTGATGATAAATTTGATATTTTTATTGGTCAAGTTGGTTGCTGGTGTCCTTGGTCTCCTAATCCAAGTGATCTTGAAAATCAAGAATATGGCGAAACACAACTTAATACTTTAATGAAGAAATATAAGGAAAATATGGAAAGTAAAGATGAAGTTTTTGAACAAAGAAAACAAGAAGCTATCAAATCCACATCAACAAAGTCTGATGTTGATGATATTTCTGCACAAATGGAAAAGACAGATCCATGGAGTGAACGTCAAAATGTTGAAAACGAAGTTCTATGAATTTAAATAAGTATTATTTTTCTATATTTTTAATATAAAAGATGAAAAGCTTTGCAATATTCCTTTTATTTATTGGCACAATTCTTGTTCTTCAAGGGTATTACAGTCAATCCCATGATAGTTCTAATTTACAAAAAACTAAAATACAATATGTTCCGAGAACCTTTTATGAAGACCAATTAGGTGAAGAAAATATAGACCAGTATTATAAAGGCATTTTTGATTCAAAAAATATAAAGTAGTTTTTATTATTTTTATATTTCGTATGTATAGAATTTTGAAATAGTATGGAAATTAAATCTACTGATTTACTCTACAGTATTTTTCAACATATACAAGGGGATAAATCAATTGATTTTGTTCAATCTTTGTTTCTTAAATATGACAATTTATTAACAGAAAAACAAAAAGTGATTGAAGATAATATTCTGTTTTATAACGAAAAGTATAAGTCTAAAAGAGACCTTCAAAATTATCAATATGAAGAATTCTTGAAACAAAAACAAATTTTATTATCACAATTTAAAGAAAATCCTTCCAAAGAAAATATATATAAAATTATTGAATCTAAGTTTCACTATAGCATAATTGATGATATATTTTCATATGATTTACTGCACAATCATAATCTTGATTATGTTGAAAAACCTATAAATAAAGTTCTGTCACATAAAAAAAACAGAAAAAATCTTAAAGAATCTAAAGAAAAACCCATCAAACCTAAAGAAGAAATCATAGAAGAACCGAAAGAAGAATTTATAGAAGAACCTAAAGAAGAACTCAAAGAAGAACCCAATGAAAAAATCATAGAAGAACCTAAAGAAGAACTCAAAGAAGAACCCAATGAAAAAATCATAGAAGAACCTAAAGAAGAACTCATAGAAGAACCTAAAGAAGAACATTTTGATACGAAGAAAAATAATGTTTTTAATACTGAAACTATTGATCATTCGAAAAATGTTGACTTTTGGAAGAAAAATAAAACAATTAAGTTCTATTCATTCTATCATCACGAATTTCCATATGATAATCAAGATGCAGACGCTGTTTTAAATAGTCTTTTGACAAGTGCTTCTCTTAACGTATTTTTATACAATAGTATAAAAGATACCAAAATGTTACAGAAAATTGTTGTTCTTAATGCCGAGTTTTATTTTGATCTTGAAAAAATGATAAACAATGAGGAAGATATGGATAATTTAATAGAAGGATATCTTAAATTTTTAGATAAGGATTGGAATAATAAAGTTCTATTTATTCCTATCAACATTGATAATATTCATTGGATTTCGTGCATTATTGATCCTAAAAAAGAAAAAATGTTTATTTTAGATCCTTATGGACATGAAAATCCAGATGTTGCTGATAATATTAATACTTGGAGAAATTGGTTATTAAGTAAACAACCGTATTTATCAAATAAAGCTTTTGAAATTGTTTATGATATACCCAATATTGCTCAACAAAATTTAGAAGATGTTGATAATTGTGGAGTGTATACAATATCATATTTTATGTTTTATATGAAATATGACAAATTTCCAAATAAAAACGATATTGAAGATATACAGAGTATCAGAAAATATATATATAATTATATAACGAAAATTGTGAAATGTCCCATTGGTAAGAAATTAAATCCAAAAACTAATAGATGTGTTAAAGAGAAATAAAAAATAATTATTTATTAAAAGACATGCAATTTTATTTTTCACTTTTTATTCTTGGTGTAATCACTGGAGTTTTTTTATTATATTTAAAATTACCCAAGACTCAAAAAATTATTAAATATCCTTCACCATACAATTCTGGCAGCATTGTGTATAAAGGTTTGAGCGGAGATTGTTATAAAGTTCATGCAAAAGAAGTAAAATGTAGTGAAAAGGCGATAAAACAACCAATAATTTAATATTCATATTTTGTAGATACCTCTTATGAAAAATACTGTTTTAAAACAATTTTTTGACAATATCAATACTGAAATAGGTAGTATGATATTTAGTTTTATTTGTGGTATGGGTTTATCTATGATTTTTAAATTCAATTGTCAAAAAAATTGTATTTCATATTTAGCACCACATCCAGATGATTTTATTGATAAACAATTTAAAATTGAAGGAAAATGTTTTGTTTATACACCTTATATTGTAGATTGTAATCAAGATGATGTTTTATTACCTTATAATTCAAATGATAATGTGGAAAATCAATTATGAATGCGTTTTATTTATTTATTTTTGTTATTATTATATAATAGATATAAATGGCTTCTCCCCCTGTCAACAATTCAATTCAAATGTCTACGCCTATAAATAGTCTTCCTTTAAAAACAAATGATGTCAATAATATCAATTTTGGAGAAGATCCAGATATCGAAAACGTATTAAAAGATTTTGAAAAATATGAAACAAAAGAGGTTGTTCAAACACAACCTATTGTTGTTCCTCCAACAATCATTCATCAAATACCACAAGATATAAAACCAGAATTTGATCAAAAACTAAATTATAATGATGGTACATCATTTTTGGATTTCAATATCGCAAAACATGTGTTTGGGTTAGTTATAATAGTTGCATTATTGTATAACACAAGTTTATTAGAAAAATTATTTAATTTTATTCCATATTCGCTGAAAAAACATATTTACGGTTATGAAATTTACATTCATTTGGTCATATTATTTATCATATTTTATTCATATGAAAAATATTTATCAGTATAATCATACCCAGCTTTATTTAAGTTTTCTTTATCAATTCCTTGTGCACTATACATTCCTTCATTATTAAAACCTTTCAATACACCTTTTACTTCTGTATTGTAATTTTCTTCTTTAACAATATTGTTCTGTGCTGCTATAAGATGTTCATTAGTTAAGTAATCTAACATAATTGGTTTCGCATCATTTTGTTCTTTTTTTGTTTGTGAAGAAGAAGATTCATTTTCTTTTATCTTTTTTATTTTCTTATATATTTCATAATATATTAACATTAATACCAAACCCATTATGAATCCAAATACACTATCGTAAAATATTAATCCTATTAAAATCATTCCAATGACTAATTGTGTGATTGGATTTTTCATTTTTTTATAAAAAGGAAAATCATCAGCAATTGCAACCAATAAAAGTAATAACACAGCAATTATACGTAAAGTTTCCTTTAACATATTTGTTCTATAATTAGAGATATATAAAAAAATGAAATTTTTTGATTGTATGTATTCATTTCAATGACAACAATATTGTCAATTCATGGATATGGTATTTCTAAATTATTTTATAGAGATGAAATTGAAAATTTGAAAAAAGATCTTATTATGAAACCAAATATAAACTTTTCTTTGGGTGATGTTGAAGAAAAAACATTTAATATATACCATGAAACTGATAAAATTATTTACATTCCAAGATATTATGGATTACAAAAATTTGGAAATCCTCAAATTGATAAATTAGGAATTCATCAACAAAAACGTGAAAATCTTAAATTTCAAGGAAAATTGAGAGATCAACAACTTGTTCCTGTCAAAAATTTCTTAGAAGCTGCAAATAACCCTTTAAAAAGAGGTGGAATTATATCAGTCCCATGTGGATTTGGAAAAACTATTATGAGTGTTTATATTGCATGTGAATTAAAAGTTAAAACACTATTCGTATCTCACAAAGATTTCTTAAATCAACAATTTAGGGATACTGTTTCACAATTTGTACCATCTGCTTGTATCGGTAAAATAAAACAATCCAAAGTAGATGTTGAAAACAAAGATATTGTAATTGCTTCTTTACAATCACTTGCTATGAGAGATTATAATATTGATATATTTAAAGAGTTTGGATTTGTTATCATAGACGAGGTTCATCATATGGGAGCTGAAGTATTTTCAAGAGCGTTTCAGAAAATGAATGCCCCTGTTATATTAGGCTTAAGTGCAACATTAAATAGAAAGGATGGAATGCGTCGTGTATTTGAAAATTTTATAGGAAAATCAGTTTATAAACTTCAAAAAAATGAAAAAATTACAGTCAACGTACAAATTCATAAATATTTTGATACAGACATTAGTTATAGTGCGAAAAGAGTGTTATGGAATGGAAAACCAAATGTTGCCGCTATGATAAATAATATATGTTCTTTTGAAAACAGAACGTTATTTATAATTGATCTGATTAAAGATGTGTTGAAAAATGAAAAAGATAGGAAATTTCTAATTTTATCAGAGCGCAGAAATCATTTAACAAAAATAGAAACAGAACTACAGAATAAAGATATTAGTCAGGATATTGGTTATTATGTTGGTGGTATGACGCAAGATAAGCTTGATATATCAAGTAACAAACAGATTATATTAGCTACATATCAAATGGCGGCAGAAGGTATGAATATTCCGTCTTTGAACACTGTTATATTCGCAAGTCCTATATCTGATATTCAACAATCGATCGGTAGAATTTTGAGAGAAAAACCAAATGAAAGAAAGTATATTCCCTTATGCATTGATATATGGGATGAATTCTCGGTATTTAAAAATAAAGGTTTTACACGAATCAAATATTACGAAAAGAATGGTTATGATGTGAAATATTACTTAGATAATGAAGAAATTAAGGTCCATTATGATAAAAAAGATGAAAAAGTTCAATTTATAGATGATGAATAAAATATTACGATTTATTAAAGAATGAATTATTTTATTGGTATATTTTGTATGTTTTTGTTTATGTTAGTTTTGTTTTCAAATACATCTGTTGTGAAACAATCAGAAAATACAAACATCCAGAACACTCAAGAAGTTCACGATATTTCTTCAAATATTTCGAATAATATTGAAAATGTCGGTTATATAAATGAAGTTATTGATAATAACGGAAAGGGTTCTGTTGAGTTTCAAAATATTTTGCTGGAACAGAATCCTAAATTGGAGAGAAGTGGGTGTAAATTATCTAAAGAATTACCAGTAGCAAATATAAATGTTGAATATCTTATTAAAAACGGAAATTATATTTCATAAATATTTATATTTTTTATATTTTATATACCAAGTATTTAAAGATCTTAAAAAGTGTTATAAATATATGCCTTCGTCAAAAGAATACAAAATTATTGGGAAAGGAAGCTATAGTATTGTTATCACACCTCCTATAGAAAATGTGTTAAAATCACAGTGGTTTATTAATTATGATAATAAACAAGATGATGATGTTAGCAAAGTTTACAAAATAAATGATTTGGAAGATTTTGAAGCAGAACTATTTATTCTATCAGAGATTACCGAAATTGAAAATTATGAAGAATTTACGGTATGTTTGAAGGGTGCGTCCAATTTTTATTTAGATGAAATACAAGATGAAAATATATTGAAGGAATTAGAAGTTCAAAAATGTGGTTTAAACCAAATAGAAATGCAACAAATTATATTTGGTTACGGTGGAATTTCAATTCATAAGTATGATAAACACTTTTCATTTGATCATTCTTTCAACTTATTATTAAACTTTTATAAAGGTCTTTTAAAAATAAACTCGTGTAATATAATTCATAGAGATATTAAACCTACTAATGTTTTATATAATGGTGAAAAATTGTTGATAATTGATTTTGGTTTATCGTGTCATATCGATGATGTTTATAATTGGATAAAAAGCGATTTCATATTAAGTAACAAATATCCTTTCAATCCTCCTGAATTTTTTGTTTATTATTTATTGAAGAAAAATAATATATTAAAATGTGATGATATTGATTTCTTTTTGTTTAATATGAATGAACCAGGGTCTTCTATAAGACAAGAAATTGTAAAATATTATGATAAGCACTGGTTGCAATTTCATAATGAAGAATATGATATTTCAAAATACTATAATGGTATAAGAGGAATTTGTAATTCAATTATGGTCCATAAAAATATTCAGGATTTTTTTACATCTTTTTTAGCAAAAAAAACCGATGTATATGCCTCATTTTACATTATTAATGTTATGAAATCAAAAACTCAATTCAATTCGGAAAAAGAGGAGAAGCTATATACAGATTTGTATGAGATGTCGTCGGTATTCAATCCCGAGAATAGATGTAATATAGAAGATATAATAGAACTTATGGAAAGTTTCAACCGGTTATGAAGATATTTTTACAGGGTACCATTTTTTAAATTTTTCACTATAGCAACAATCAACTTTGACAGACGTCGAAACGTTTTTATTCTTCATAACTTCTCTGATAGATTTACTTGTTTTAATATCAGGTATCAGTGCAACTCCTATTTTGTTTGATATCATTACTTTTTCACCATCGTAAAGTTCATAAACATCTGGACAATCTGTTTTAGTCATCCAGAAAACCTTTATAACGTCTGTTTTAATTGTTGTAATTTCGGGTTTTGTAACAGATGTATGGTTTGTTGTTTCTGTATCGTTGAGAGATTGAAATTGAGTATCATCTTTAACTTTACGAACGACATTGATTATACAATCGTCATTAAAATTCATCAATTTGTTTTTATATCTCATATTTGAAGACCACATATATATACCTCTGCATGTATAATCAAGTTTTTCATTAAGTTTCAAAAGTTCTTGAATGCCTTCTTTACAAACGTAGTAATAGTTTTTTACTTTGTATTCACATACATCAACAACATCATCTGGAGTATATTGAGATTGTAAAATTTTGTATAATAATTTAAGTCTTTCAGTTAATGGGACATTAGAAAGATAATTTCCTTCGTATGAAATGATATCATTCATCAAAAATACCCATTTTCCATTATTTTTCTTGACCATTTCTCCGTCTATAAGAGTATTTTTAAACAGTTCTTTAGAAAATAAACCTCTTACAATTAAAATTCGAGGTTTTTGATAACCAGGATGAATTTTTTTATCAATAAAATATATGATTGGAATATCATTATAGAGTGTAAAGAAAATGAAATAAGGGTTACCATTAGATCTCAAAGAACATAAATGAAAGTTATTTGTCACATGCTTGATATTATTTTCTTCAAGACGATGGTATTGTTTTTGAAGAATTTGTATTTTATAAAGAGAATATAATTGTCTTAATATCAAATCTTTGGATTCATTTGTTTTGATATTTTGTACAATTCTATTAGCAAAAGAAATAATTCCAGTCTGCATAAAAGGGTAACAGTTTTTAATTAGTTATATCATCATTTTTTTAAATATTTATAAGAATAATGAAATGAGTACATTCCTTCACATATTTTAAAATTTTATAAACTTATTTTATTTTTTAGAAAAAGTTATGAACATGTACTCAAAATCATAAGATTCCTTAAGCCCCTAAAATGAGTACATTCCTTCACATATTTTAAAATTTTATAAACTTATTTTATTTTTTAGAAAAAGTAACAAACATGTACTCAAAAATTAAATAAAATTTCTCTGCATAGTTTAATGGATTTAACATTTTTTATTTTATTTGTAATTTTGGTTGTCATAATTTACTACCTGATTGCAAGCATTCAATCCCTCATATCAGAAATACAAGAAATTAAAAGTAAATGTATCAAATGTGGTAACACTTCAAAGGAAGAATTTCAAGTTACAACAGATGATCCTGGAAAAAAACTGAAATCAAAAGCAATTTCAATATTAAAAAATTTAAAATATATTATAAGTCAGAACGAATGAAATGTTTTGAATGTAGCCGAAAAATATCTGAATTAGACAAAATAACCAACAAATGTAGATGCGAGAATATCTATTGTTCTTTTCATAGATTGACACATGATTGTAATTTTAATTATATTGAATTGTATAAAAAAACAAATAATTTGGTAAAATTAAAAAGTGAAAAAATGGAAACTATATAAAAAATATATAAGAATAACTTCTGTATATAGATACAGGTTAAAAGTTCCTATAGCTCAGTCGGTAGAGCGTCGTGCTTATGACGCGAAGGCCATGGGTTCGAGCCCCATTGGGAACAATTATTTTTTCTTTTATGTCAAAAATTAAAAAATGACATAAACAATATTATCAACAAATATTAAGAAGAGAATGTTTCATAACTACAAACACGATGAAAAAGATCCTACTTGTAAATATTCATTTGAAATTCACGATGTTGATATTTCTTTTGTAAACGGTATCAGACGTGTCATGTTGACAGATATACCAACTCCTGGTGTTATTGGCGAAATTGAACCAACTGTTGAAATTATCAAAAATATTGGAGGATTACATAACGAAATTATTGCTCATAGAATTGGACTTATACCAATTTGTGTTTCCGAAGAACTTTATGATTCAATTGAAGATAATGATATGCAAATTGAACTTAATGTTAAAAATAACGGTATCAAGATAATGAATGTAGATTCTGGACAAATTAAAGGAACTATGAAAGGAAATGAATTGACTAATTCTCAATTGTCTTCTCTTTTCCCAAAAAATAAAATAACCGATTCACATGTTCTTATTACAAGACTTCGTTCAAATGAAGAATTACATTTTAAAGCAAATATTGTTAAAAAAACAGCAAGATATAACTCTGCCTTTTCACCCGTTTCTTTAGCAAATTTCTTCTATATTCAAAATGAATCTAACTTCAAAAAAGATATGAGCATTTTGGATAAAGAAAGAACATATCATAAAAATAAATTTGGAGAAGCTACTCGTGTTCAATTTGAAATCGAACCAATTAACTTTAATATTTCTGCAAAGTTTCTTGTTAATCGCTGTTTAGATATTTTGATACAAAAATTTAAAAATATTTCAGATAATCTTTTTTCAGATAACAAAAATATTCTTATATCTCAATGTGATGAGTTATCTAATACCTTTCAATTTGTTATTATGAATGAAGATGATACTATTGGTAATATTCTACAATCATTTATTCATAATAAATATATTCGTAACAAATCTTCCTTTAATGATATTATATGTTCCTATATTGGTTATATTTGTCCACATCCTCTTAAAGAAGAACTCATTATTAAACTTACTTTAGATGATCAATCAGATATTAATAAATTCATTATGTTTATGGACTCTCATTGTAAAATTATTATTGACGAACTCAGTATCATCAAAAATGAGTGGAATAAATTTATTGATAATAAATAGATTAAATGGATAATGAATTTAAATTTTTTGACGAATTCCTGGATGAAGTCGAATATTATGAAATATTATCTTTAAATGAAGTTTTAAAAGATAATCCAGACTTTAAAGCTTTCTCTCGTGAAGAAATTTATGACGAGTTATTCAACTTTTTTCAAAACTCAAATACTGCTTATAATCTCATCGATATGTTTTACAAAAAACCAAAAATTCATCAAAATTATATTTTTATCATTGAAGCTTTTAAAAAGAAATATGATGAAGATATTGAATCATTTATTGAAACTTTAGAAAAATCTTCTAAATTACAATACACACAAGCACAAGAATCAAAAGATAAACTGTTTTTTGCTTTAGATTATGACAATGATTCCCAAAAAATTAAGTTAAAACAACAAAACAAAACTTCTGTTGAAATACATAATAATAAAGAAAAATTAAATTATTTGTTATTCAATTCAGATGATGTTAATGTACCAGTTAATGCCGTATATTATCGTAAACCTAAAACTGTTATTCAAGACTATATATATTCTAAAATTTTATCAAAATATGAAAAACATATGCTTTTGAATCTTGTCAAAACAGACACTTTTGACAATGTTGAAAAAGTTCTCAAACTGGTTAAACCAACATTGGATCAAATTTTGAAGTACCTTCCAGACGATGATATTGATTATAACACCGTGAATAATCTTTTATTATCATTCGATTCATCATATGACGAAATTTCACAAATTGATTTTCAAACATTAAAACAACATTATGATCATTTATTAAATACTAAAATTCAAAACATCAAATATAAAACTGTTGAACCGAAAAGTATCAAATTTTCTCATAACAATATTTCAGATTCATTCAAAAATATTATTAATCTTATTCCACTTCAATATGATGATATTGAATCTCTTATTTCTCAATTAGAAGATGAAAAAATTAATTTGAATTATCCAGGGTTAATATTCAATAACCCTAATGATATCATAAACGCTATCAAAAATAAAGATATTTCATTTGAAGATGTCATTCAAAACATACAAGATTACAAAAAAATAAGTGTTATTCAAAATACTGTTAATTTTCTACTACAAATGAAAAATACAAATTATGAAGATATTATTACAAATATAGAACAACAAAAAGTTTATAAACAACCAACACATAAAGATCTTTACGATCTGACATTTTTAAATTTTCAAAATGAATTAAAAGAAGTCAAAGAAGCAAATGATTTTTCAAATTATGATGGAATACCCCCAATCTATAAGAATGAAAATTTATTCGAAGGAATGATAGATAGAGAAAATGATATTGAAGTTTTTGTTCCACCAATAGTAACAAATAATGCGATTTTATTATCACAAAGATACAAACATAATGTGGGATTTCGTGAAATGTTGGAAATTGTTTTGAAAATATTAGATGACGTTGAAACAAATTCTATGTTAATTTTGAACAAACAAGTTGTAAGTGAGGAATTATATAAATATTTCTCAGCTGTTGCAACCAAAAAGGATCTATTATTGAATATATTAAATCAAAATAATGTTGTTTATCCGGAAGATTATATTGAAAAGGTTATCAAATTAACACCTAAAACTGTTTTAAATACTGAAAATGAACATATTACAGAATATCTTAAAGAATGTAATAGACAATATATTCAAATTATTTTCCAAATGATTTATACCGCATTATCATGGTGGACAATTTCTATACTTGAAGATAATATGAACGGATTTTTGATTTTTGATCAAAATAAGATGATGATACAGTATATTGACAAATGGTCACTTACAGGTCTTCCATTAGATAAAAATGCGAATGATGGTGTTATAGTTTATCTATCAGAAATAGCACAAGATATATTAGAAGAATCAATATATACTTCGCCAAAATCTATATTAAAATCGTGTTTATCTTTAATACAAGAAAAATATACAAATGAATTGAAGTTTATTGCAGAAGCAAATGTTGTACAGAAAATTAATAAAGGACGAGAAACCTATAAAATTTTGAAACATGTTTTGTCGAAAAATAAATCCAATATCGTTGATGAATATATCAAAGCTTTAATATATATGCCTGGATATAAATTCAAAAAAATTCATAAGTTTTTATTTGGCTGTTGTCTTCAAAAGATCGGACAAGATTTTACACCAGATAGCGATATAATAGGTATTAATAGAACTGATTTGAAAGATGCAAAAGATAGATTTTCAAAAAAACGTGCGACAATTAAAAAATCAAAAAGAATGTTTTATATCACCAAGATAGATGATGATAAAATAGAAAAAAATATGTCTAAATATCATGTTGATATTGAAATTCCAAATCCTGAAATTAATGAATGGTTGAATGAAGTACAGTCTTCATTATTACCGGATGAAATAATCAATGAAATTCGACAAAATGGAACAAAATTTTTACAGAATAAATCAAATAAAAATATTGAACTTTTAATGAAAACATCGGGACATAAACAAAGCAATATTGTAGATATAGCTAATAAAAATCATATAAATATCTTGAAATTTTTGAATAAATTGTTAAAAGAATACAAAGCAAATGATGAGGAAACATTTGTTTTATACGAAGCATGTATTGAAATAACAAATATTGTAAAAGAAATATCAAAATTAAATAGAAACATAAATGAAAATAATAAGAATGATATTAATAATATAAATACCTATATTTTAAGCAGAGCATTATGTTTGCCATTTAATCCAGATTATACAAATACTATATTGAAAGCATCTTTTGAAGTTTCATATGGATTTGTGAAGAATTTGACATCTACTATTTATGTAAATGTTATGAAATATTTGAAAGATATTAGTATGCCAACTGTAGAAGATAATATCATCTTTATTAATTCAATAAGAGAACAAAATAAAAATAAACAATTGATGGAAATGAACAAATTATCAATGGAAGAGAGACAGTTGGAAAAAGAATTGAAATCAATGGGAATACAAAATGAAGTAGTTGTAAAACAAGAAGAAGATTACGATTTGGATTTGGAAGAAGATTACGATTTGGATTTTGGAGACAATGATGAAGATGAATAAAAGATATAAGTGTAAATTGATATAAGAAAACAAATATGCCAAGAAAAGCAAAAGTTGTTCAAAATGATAAAAAAAATAAAAAAAATTTACTCAATACTATGGTAAAGAACAATAATAAGGATGAACATATAGTTTTACAATTACCATTAACAAGAAGTCATATTGAAAAAATTATCAATATAGATAAGAATAATGATTATAATTACGAACCAATACCATATGAAAGCCCGTATTGTTACATTAATGAAGAAGTAAATAACACAAATGATGAAATTCAAAACAACGATATACATGATATCTCACCACATGATAGTTGTGTTGGAAATAATATGGTTTGTTTTTGGTGTTGTCATAATATAGATTATAAAATATATGGAATGCCTATAAGTTTCAATAATAATACATATTTTGTATATGGCACATTTTGTTCATTGCAATGTGCTAATGCATATAATTTCTCCTCATACAATGGTAGTGATAAAGTATGGGAAATTAATAGTTTAATACAAATGATGGGTAAAAAGTATGGTATGGATGATTATATAAGACCTGCGCCATCAAGATATCTTTTAAAAATGTTTAATGGAAATTTATCAATAGAAGAATTTAGAAATTTACATATGAACAATGAAACAACATATGTGCTGAATATACCACCAATGATTTCAATACCAACAAGTTATGAAACTGTAAATACATCATACATCAAAAAAAATTCTGAAAGCTCATAAATGAAAAAAATGATATAAAGACTCTAAACAATTGATTAATTGTCTTCAATGGATTTAAAACTTATTTTCACACCATATCGTATATCAACAATAACATGTAATGCAGATATGGGCAAAGATATCAATTTAGATTTAAATGTCTTATATAATAATATTGTAATAGAAAATGATATAAAATCTTTTATTTGGATACAATTTTTAAAGGAAAACACAGAAAACACAAGGGGTGTGAATCCGAAAAAAAAAAGAAAATCAAAACAACAAACAAATAAAAAATGTAGATTTGATAATCAAATAACAGTTATTTACAAATATGATAATGATTATTATCCTAATATCAAAATTTTCAAAAATGGTAATATTCAATTAACTGGTATTAAAGATATATCACATCCAGAAGAGATAATAAATGATATTATTTCTAATATCAAAAATATTTATAACAACGGTATTAAAAAAATATTTATAACAAACTATAATGATACAAACCCAACTGAAAGACTCATGTATTTAAATTTTAAGGTCAGAATGATTAACTCTGATTTCAAAATATTTACAGATAATGATAAAACTGATAAATTTAATATCAAAAGAAAAGAACTGCACAATATATTAATAAGTGGCAAGTATAATAACAAAAGTAGTTTTCAACCAAATGTTTATCAAGGAGTGAAGGTTGAATATTTCTGGAACACAGATAATCTCCAAAAAGATGGAATATGTAGATGTTCTTCAAACTGTTTTGGCAAAAGTACTGGAACAGGCGATGGTCATTGTAAAAAGATAACAATTGCCATATTTGAAAGTGGAAGTATCCTCATAACAGGAGGAGTTTCTTTTCATCAAATTGACGATGTTTATAAATATATTTGTAATATTATTCAGGAAAATCAACAAAATATTAAAAAAAGAATAGTACACGAGTTGGTTATTTGAAACAGATTTCGTTATATTTATTATTAACAAAAAAGTATTTATTTTTATCAATAGAATTGTTTCCAGGACGTACACTTGTAGGTATATGATTCTTGGCAAGTTTATTATAATGAGATGAATATGCTACAGCATCTGGTTCTATTCGAGGACCTCTATAATCTTTTGACCATAGAGTATTTTCATAAGGTTGAGTACTCGTATATAATCCTGCATGATTCATTGGCTGTGGAATACCAATGTTTTCATTTGCATCTAAGAAACTATATGAATAGTTATTCATTCTTAATATTATAAATCATTTTTTTTCTCACATTTTGACAAGTCAATATTTTCTTTAAACCATTCCATACCAACTTGTTCTGATGCTTCTTGAGAGGTTAATTCATTTTTAATGATTTTATCTCTCATCATTAAAAAGTAATTTAAGTTATCTTGGCTAAAGTTTGGGCTAATTGTCATCTCAAATAAAGACGGATATCTTTTTTCAAAAACTTCACACTCTGTTTTCAGAAATTCAATTCTTTCCTTAAGAGTTGCCTTTCCTGGTTTTTCAATATATTCTCTGATATAATTCACGTTCTTTTTGATTAATTCTGTTGTCATTCCATCTTTTACAAAATCTTTGGTATTCATTGATAATAAATTATTTATTTTTACCTTTATATATTAATTTTTGTTATTATTGTTTAATTTATATAAAAAATGATATAAGATTGATATGAATATAATCATATAACTTATAAATGGAGATTGAATACCCAAATACTGTTTATGAAATTATCCAACAAACTTTTGAAGAAAAGGAAAAAAATGTAAATATTGCATATAATGATTGTCTTCTGACAATACTTAAAAAATATCATATGTGGCCATATCTTCAAGTTAAGAAGTTCAAAGATAACGAACATCTTGTTCTTCTTCATAATTCATATGATATCAAAAATATTGATAAAAAATTTGAAAATATATATGATCAGTGTAGAAGTATTGTTCTTGACTTCTCACTTTATCTCAATAACAACATTGTTGTTTCCTATGCCAATAATATTCCTATCCGTATTGACATTGATGAATATTCTCAGAATGTTCATGAAAGCGATAGATATCAAGAGGCATACGATGGTACTACTATCGCTATTTATAACTATAAAGACGAATGGCATTTCGGATCATCCACGTGCACTGATGTAAATCTTTCCAAATTCTCTCATCCCACCAAATCTCATGGTGATATGCTTGACGATGTTCTTATGAATATGTTTTCTTCTCATTTTTCATACGATGAAATTGCTCTTTATGATAAGAAGTATCTTCAAAAGAAACTAAGGGATATTTTCGTAAGTTATTTGGACAAGACAATTGCGTACGAATTTGTTCTCCTTCATTGTGAAAATAATCATATCATTGACTATTCGGATGTTTACGGCGAAGGATATAAACTATTGTATCATATTAATTCCAAGAACAGAGAAACTCTTGGTGAGTGTGACGTATATACTCAACCTCTTTCCAAAATTGGCATTAAATACCCTACTTACTTTGGTTCATTGAATGATGCATACAATCATATTAACACAAATAAAAGTTATGGGTTTATTGTTAAAAAAAATACTGAAACAGGAATTCAACTCTTCAAAATCTCACCACAACATATTACATTCAAAGAAGATACTGATCCATGTAAACCAAATGTATGGCATAACTTCATTACCATTTATATGAAAAATAGAAAAGACTTTAAAATTGTAGATTATATTGCAACTTATAAACCAGAGTTTACTCTACCAAAAGATGAAAAGGATAGGGAAATGGATCCAACTTACATTATTCATACTGTCATTTTGACAATTAAAGATATTCTTTATAATTCATATATTGCATCCACCACATATAACACAAAAACAAACAGATTCAAAATGAATAAAGAAATTGATATGCAATTCCCTCCTATTATTCGTTTTCATCTTGCACAATTGCGTTATAGACAAAAAAACATTCATATTGGTAAAATCATTCAACCATCGGATGTATATCATTATATTTGCCAATGTAACAATTTGAAAAATATCAAACTTCTTATTCATTTTCTTTCCGCAAATTCTTGTTACAATGTAAAGGAAAGAACTGCCTTGTGTATCACAACACTTGGTAATCTTATTTAAAATTTCTTAAAAACAGCCCATTGGTTGAGAAAACTAAATTTCTTCTGGATATCATCTTTATCCAATTCTTGAATATCTTTGTATAATTTATCATTTGATTGTATATTTGTTTTTATACGGTTGAAGGTTTCTTCAAACATTTCTGATTTTTCTAATTTTAAACCAAATTCTGCTGCTTTTTTAACCAATGTTTGAAACGATATCAAGTATTCTGGTATAAGTTTTTTGGTATTTTCAATATATACATCTATCTTCTTCCCATATATTTCTTTATTTTCTTTTGAATATCTTCTTATTATCGCCCATACTGGTGTTCCTTCATTGAATTCTGATTTTAATTTTATTCCTTCTATTTTATCTTCATCATTTCTCATTATTTCATTATGAACTTTATCACCATTCATAAATGTACAGAAGAATACACCTTTTGTTTTTAAATTATCAGCTACATTTTTTAGAAATCCTTCCAGTTTTTCTTCACTCTCAAAGAAATAATGAATAGCAAACATACACGACGCTACATCAAAACCATCTGCTCCTTTTCCTGATATATATTTTAAATGAATTTCATTGGAATATTGTTTATTCATTACAGTTTTCAAAATATTTTCACTTTCTCTATCTTGTATTTGTCTTGCTGTTTCACCATTTTTTATATTTGCTGAACAATCTCCTGCAGCAAATACAATATTCGGAAAATATGAATCTTTCGGAGCATTTTTTACAAATTGTTTTCTTCTTTTCAACATTCTTGAATAACCACCACTCACTGGATTATATATATTATGTTTGACATAATCTATTCCTAATATAAAGTTATATCCAGAATCTATCCATCTATTCATATCACCACCATCGCCACAACATAATTCCAGTAACGAACCTTTGTTTTTCGACACTTCTTTATATAAATATCTTTTGATTCCTTGATTGTGAAAATTCAACATATGAACTGATAGCAAATTATCTCTTGTTATATTTCGAGAATAATAGATATCGTCTGAATCTAAGTTTTCGACATTATTGATATATGATAAGTTTTCATTCCCTGTTATCATTGCCATTGTGACTGGTACATGAATTGAACGCCATATATTTAATGCTACACCATAATCATTTGCTGTTTTACTAAGAGTATTTTCATTTCTATATATTCTTGTTTTATCTTCTCTCACTCTCAATACATTCCAGCGTTCGCTTATATGTATATTTTCATCATTATTGTATTGAAATTCTACAATACTATTATTTTCTATTTTATCTCCATTTTTGGCTCTCAGTTCGCCACTTGTATTTATCTTTATATGAGCACATTCAACACCTGGTGTATAAAACAATTTTGGTTTAAATAAGATAGGAATATATGATGATGAATTGATATCATTTGTTTTAGCATACAATTTATCATATCTCAATTTTAATGCTTTTTCTATAGATAAAGCTTCCCATTGTGTAGCATTATATCCTACATATAATTTCACTTCTTGATATCTGATACCATTTTTGGTTATTACTTTTCCATAAGTTATAAGAAAATCTATTGTGTTTTGATCTTCTGGTTTCCATTTAAAAACTCTATCCCATTTTACATTATCTGTTAAAGTTACTTGACGATTTGTATAATAAGAATATACTGCAAGTTTCGCTGGAGTGAAGATTAAACCATCAATATCATATGGATATTGTTTTGAATTAGTGAGAATATCTTTTGAATCATTTAGTATATTATCGCTATATCGGTGATTTTTGACAATGACGTCGATATCGCCTTTAGAAATATTCTTAACAATTTCCTGTAATTTTGTATATCTTGAAACAGTATCAATTAAAGGTAAGGATGTTATTAATTTATTACTTATATAATACATATCAAAACAGGCATATAAATCTTTATCACTTCCATCATTTCTTTTATCACATGATACATATTCACCGTCTATTAAACTATTTGAATAAGTCTTTGGGACAGTCAATCCAGTATATTGTACTTGCAGAGTATTATTGATAAGATATACTTTACCATCAGTGTTAACATACATTAGAATTCTTTCACCATCTGCTTTTTCAGTCACAGTATATCCTGATAAAATACTTACAGCACCATATGTTTTAGGATCTACTAAATTAGATAATTCGAGTGTAACAGGTTTAGGAGCTAATAAAGGAATATCTGATTTTTTGTTGTAATTGTTTATTTTAATATCTTTCTTGACTAAATTATGATATTCTTCGATGATTGTGTTTTGTTGTTTCTTAGTCAATATCATATTTGATAAATGTATGGTACGAATCATCATAATAATTGATTCAATAACATTTGAAGAATTATTTTTGAAAATTATTTGAAAATCATATTTTTGTTCTTCTTTTAAAATATTTGATTGTTTCATTGTGTGAAATTCTTCATCTTTACTTTTATAAATATTTGCAATATATTGAACATCTTCATTTTCATAACATATTTTCTTAATTATTTTATAACTTTTCAAGTTATCGTGCCAAAATTCAGGTTCTGTTACTGGAGTGGTATTTGATAATGTAAATAAAATACCGTCATCGAAAATATCATCAATTTGGTCTTGCATTACATTATTGTTCTTATTCCATACTGCTGTTTTTTGATCATAAGATTCTGAATAACAATATTTAATAATATTTGATATACCAGTTATATTCAAAGAGACATTTTGAGATGAAACTGTCAATAATTCCTTTTCAATTATTTCATTATAATTAAGTGTTCGAAATACATTTGTGAAATTGTTAAAGTTAGTCTCAGTATATTTTCCTTTCAATGGATAAACTGTTATTTCCAATTTTTGATTGTCATTAATTTCTTCCTTATATTTCGAAATAAGATCAAAAATTGGTAAATCCGATTGAAGTTCCATGAATTGTATCTATATAATAGTTGTCATTTTTTTTATTATGCATATAAAGACTTATATAAAAAAATGATGTTATAGTAGATATATTATTATCATCATGTCTGAACTTTTTATACCAATAAAATTTAATACTACTCTTCAACTTAAAACAACTGAAATTGGTAGTAATATTGATGATATTTTATTAAAAAAAGTAAAATCAAATTTAGAAAATATGTGTTCTAAACATGGTTATATTAAAAATAACAGTATCAAAATCATAAAACGATCTATTGGACAACTTATTGTATCTCAGTTTAATGGAAATATTATGTATAATCTTCAATGTATTGGAGAAATTTGTAATCCAGCACAAGGCTCTATTCTTAAATGTAAAATTAAAGCTAAAAACTCTCTTGGTCTTCTTGGAGAAGGATTCCATGATAATATTCCAATTTTACAAATTATTATACCAAAACTGTCTGCAGGTATTCAATCTGAAATTGATATTGATACAGTCAAAATAGGCGATGAAATCAAAATTGAAGTATGTGGTAAAAAATTTCTTTTATACGATAAATATATTTCTATTATTGGTAAAGCTATTAAAGATACAAATATTGACGTTCATAACATTATTGAAGTACAATCAAATAGTGATGTCGACGATGATAGAACTATTGTTAATGAAGAAGAAGATATTATTGAATTTGAAGATGAAGAAGATATGAAATCTGAATATGAGTCTGATGAAGAAGAAATAGACGATGATGATAATTTATCACTTGATGATGTTAATGAGGGTATAGATGATGAATTTGAGGATTTTGTTGAAGATGATATCAATGATTAAATCCATATAAATAAACTATGTATATATAATATTAATGAATAACATAGATACTTGTAAGTATATACATGATAATATACATCGATTGTGTCAAAATGAAATAGACGAAATATTTAAAATATTACATAAAAATGATTGTTCGTATACACAAAATAATAATGGTGTATTTGTAAATTTAAATTGGCTTGATGAAGATATTCTGAATAATATCAAAGATTATGTTTCATTTTGTTTATGTTCTCAAAGGGAAATTACAAAATACGAATCTATCAAGAACACATTATCAAATAAATTGGCAACAAAAGAAAAAATTATTGAAAATGATGAAGATGCATTATCTTCTATCAATCAAACTATAATATCAACTAAAAATTCAAAAATTTCATCAAGTATGAAGTTTTATTTGTTAAAGAAGAGATTTCAGAAAAAAAGTTGTCCAATTGCATATAACAACAATGTTTTGACTCATGAAGAATATATAATGTGAATATGAGTACATTTATTTTTTTAATTTATTTTATTTTTTAATAATTCTTTAAAATGAGTACATTCCTTAACATATTTTAAAATTTTATAAACTTATTTTATTTTTTAGAAAAAGTTATGAACATGTACTCAAAATTATAAGATTCCTTAAGCCCCTAAAATGAGTACATTCCTTAACATATTTTAAAATTTTATAAACTTATTTTATTTTTTAGAAAAAGTTATGAACATGTACTCAAA
>Ga0222716_10000178_pt1 | contig 51712 bp, 82 predicted proteins | sample C33_13DmetaG_FD_165044 | JGI IMG/M metagenome (GOLD analysis project Ga0222716, IMG submission 165044) | Estuarine water microbial communities from San Francisco Bay, California, United States - C33_13D | ecosystem: Environmental > Aquatic > Marine > Unclassified | place: USA: California... | reverse complement strand
AAATCTTATACCATCTATCTTATCAGAACGTACTGGATGAAATATACCACAATCTAGTATTTCTTTATAATCCTTTGGCTCATCAAAGTATATATGATTCAGTAATCCTTTAGAATTTGTCTTGCTTGGGAGCAACTCTGCAACCCTACGCATCTTTTCATCTATCTTATAGAATAGGTATCTTGCTTCCACTATTTTTTTGTATTCAAGAGCTGCTGCTACTCCACCCATAAATGGGTAGTGGCTGTTGCCGAATAAGAGCTTTGTCCTTACCCTATCCCAAATAAATTCTTTTGAGAATGTCATGGCAAGAGGTGCATATCCACCAGTGAGAGCTTTACCTAAAATATTAATATCAGATTGTTGACCGTATTGTGCTGTATGAGTCGAATGCCAAGAACCGAGTTTACCACAACCAGAACTTATATCATCTGTGATCAGAATAACATGGTAATTGTTACATAGTCTGCGTATATTAATCCAACAAAATTCAGATAGTGTTATGACTCCAGCATGTATTAATACAGGCTCTATAATAAAGCACCCTACACCACCAGATTTAAATTCTCGCTCTAACCGAAATAGAAGCTTCTTTTCTTCTTCAGTATCCATATTCTTTTCAATGGGTTTTAATACTTTGGTTCTAGACATTCTACCAAGAGGCAAATTCAAATCACTCATTGATCTTGCCAAATATGTGTTACCGTGATATGATGGAGACAGAGAAACGATTGTAGGCTTTACTTGATTTAAAGATTTCCAGTATTCATCGGATATGAGTATTGCTTGATCTACTGCATCAGATCCAGATACTGCCCATGTAAATCCTGCCCAATCACTTCCGCACAAAGCTTCAGATAATTCTATTTGCATATCACATGTCAGACCACGTGTAGAAGGTGTTCGTGTCCAGTTTAAAACTCCATTGTGAACAGCGAGTGCCATACGAGTATTCAGTGCTCCCATAGGAGCTGTATTACCCCAAACTAAATCCATATATTCTTTACCACTTTCAGTAGTAAAGGTCCACTTGTGCATTTTCTTTATTCGTGTATGAGCATCGTGTTTCTCAATAGAGTTACCCCAAAAGGTCATTTCTTTTCTCATTATAACTCCAGTGACTGTGGATAGTGAGACATACCCTCACGTTTATTTGCTTGGTTCTTTATTTCAAATAGGTCTCTAAACTTTTCAAAAGAGAAAAATGAATTAATATCCTCTGGAAACTGTGTACCTATTCTAAACTTGTTTATCTTAACATTTCTTCGTTTAGGTTCTATGTCCATCAGATTGCTTCGTTCTCCAGGGATCAGATCATTCAGCATTTTAAATATCTCAGAAAAATTGTATTGCATTTCTAACTGCCTTGGCTTTCTCCACGAAACAATGGTCATATATTGTGCTTTCATCATATCTTTTAATTTATCATCAGACATAGGGGTGAGTTGCTGCATCAAAGCCGTTACATCATCTAACACACCTTCAAGTAATTCTATTGCTCGGTATTTTACATACATATCTGCTTGAAGCTTATTTCCACGAAACATTATTGCCTTTGAATCTACTTCACCTGCAACATATTTGTGCATATGATCTTTAACTTCATTATAGATTTTATTACATGTAGGCATCTGAGATAGCTTATCATAAAACTCACCATAACTTACTGTATAATAATGCCGAGCAAAGTGAGACACAAATTTGCTTATATTGAGTATATGAAACCCAATCAGAAACTGAGTGAATGCTTGCATATCAGCATAGTCATCCTTAGAATATGTATTGGTTTCAGTGACAAACTCGGAGTGATATAGTGTTTTAAATGTAGAGTTCTCGTTCCTCAGCCGTGTTGTCTTGATGCCATATTTCTGAATATACTCTGGATCTGCGGCTGGAGCATTTGGCAATAGCATGAAGTCATGGACACGTAGATCATGATGAAACCCAATCTCTAGCATATAGCCAAGATTGTGCTTCCACTTCTCCACTGTATCGCCTGGGTTTCCGAGAATGGATACTCCAACAAGAGGGATATTGTTCTTGAACGCTTCGTTCAGTTCCTCTTGTAGCTTGTCTTGTCTGATATTAGAACGGTCGATGGCATCGAGTACAGCATCATCTGTATGCTGGTAAGATATTTGAGCACCTGTACACATGTTAGCATCATAAAGTAATTTATGGGCTTGGTTGCTAACTTCTTTCTTATTCTTTGCTGCCGAGAACTGGATCTCTTGTGGATAGCCAGTGCTGTTCTTAAGTTCTACCGCTCTCTCAATGTACTTGATATCATCCTTGAATATACCAAAGTTGGCATCGGCATTAAACACATAGGTAACACCTAGTTTTGAAAATGCCTCAAGGTCCTCCATAACGGTATCTTCGGTCAGTCTACGGATCTTATCTGATGTGGCAGAACCCCAATCGCAGAACGCACATTTATATGGGCAACCTCTGTTGGTTTCCCACATTGTAAATAGTGAACCATGTCGGTCTTTAATAGTTTGTGCAATATGAGTATACTCATCCCAATATAACTTATATGGAGATTGAAACTTTTTTAAAATAAGTCTTTTCGCTGATACTTTATCTACAGGGTACCTAGGATCTACAAGTAAATCATGTTCAACGGTTAGACCATTTACCTTTTGGTAAAGAATTGTAGCGAGAAGATCCTCGCCTTCCCAAGGAGTGATCCAATCACAGACTTCGTATGCTTTTGTATTTTGGTGTGGTCTGTATTGCGCCTGTGGTCCACCAGCAAGAATAAGGATATTAGGGTTTGCCGCTCTTGCTCTCTTGGCAATTTCCAGTTGTCTTTCTTCGTTCCAGACATAGAACGATAATAATAGTACATCAACATTTTTTAGGTTATGTTCTTCCAAAAGACGATTAACATCAAACCACCCTTCTATAAGAGGCGGTAACCATTTTACTTGTGTTAAATCGTGATTACTTTGATAGTCACAATACTCTCTAAACCTACCCCAAGCATAGGGTAACCAAACCTGTCTTTCTTCGGCAGCAGGGTTGGAGTATAGAACTGTTATCATTTTGTATTGATTTCTACATTCTCTGGCAAAGGGATTCTAGCTGTAGTGTGATTGTGGTGCAGAACAAACTGTTTGTCTGGAAACTCTTCAAATAACTTTACCCAAATAGGACGCCAATTATTAGCGAGGCGCACTTGGTTCATATCAGATCTATCGCTGTTCAAGTAGAAATCTGAACAACTCTTGAGATTCATATCAAAGATGGAATCAAATCCATACAAGTGAATAGTATCACCATTGATTTTTTCTGGAAGGCAAGCATACCTTACAGCCATGTGACCGCAGTTCCAATCAGTGAGTGTTGGAGCATACGATGGCTTATCTGTAAAGTAATCTCGGATCTGAGAAGCCCAACGGATGCGAAGATCTGGATTCATCTCTAGGTATTTGTGTGGTCTGAAACCTAAGATCCAATCACCAGGAATTACAATCTCTTGCATATGCATAGCATTCATAATCTTAAAATCTACAAGGCACGTTGCATATACACCTTCCACATTAAACGGTGGCAGGTTACACGTAATCTTAATACCTTTTTGATGTTTATATCTTACGGCTTGATCACCGTTACCTATGACATGTACTGTTCTAGCCATTAATCAACCTTTCAATGTGCAGTTTACCTTTTTTGCCTGTATGATGTAAAATGAGTTTTTGTTTCGGCTCCGTTTTATCAGATTTCTGTAATCGGAGCACGTTGTATTTATTAGGCAAATCTTCAATAAGAGACATCTTCATTATATCGTTGTTGCCAATCATATGATGCAAAACCTCTTGGTCTCCAGACTGTGCTGGTACAGCGCATTGGTGTTCCCATTCTCTGAGTATCTGTGGAGTTCCTTCAAACCCTACCACACCAGAGTTGTGCCATTTAATTCCACTACGCATAGACCAAGGTTTATCCTCAACCATAAGAAGTTTTTTCGGAACAATGCAATCCCATATGCCAGATATGTCTCCCAATATCTCACAGTCTGAGTCGATCCAACAAGTCATCTTTGACTGTTTACTCTGATGTAACATGGCTGCTGGTTTCTTGAACCAACCCCTAGCCACTATCTCCAGTTTTATAGCGGCGTACTGGCCAGCCATATCAGGCGTCATACCAAAATCATATACAAGAATCTTCTCTCCTTTGTTATGCTTTTTAAAGTTGTACATAAACCATGGTAGCATCCACTGAGTGTTCTGGTCAACTCCTGTTATAAATGTGCGCTCAGATAATGTCATAGGTTTCCTTATTGTATTTGTGCTTTGCCAAACACCCTTTCTCAACTTGTATTGTTGTAAAACTATCTCTTGCCTCAACGGGCCATGGATAATACTCTTGTAGGAATCTAAAATTATCTAGGTGAAGGTATACATCTGTGGGTGCTGCTTGGCTCTTTGCTTTCTTGATTAGAACCTCGGCTGCTTGCCATGATACTTGATAGGCATGTGCTCCACCAAAATATTTCTTATGCTGTAGTTCTTGTACGCCCAAGTATCTAGGGATATTAAACTTACCGTATGATGGCTTGCCAAATGTAATGCACCCTTGGTAACCATTGACTTCTGGGATTGTATCTACTATCACGGCATCGTGCTCAAAGATCAGTACATCAATCTTATCCTCTACAGCCTTCTTCCACAAGGAATAGTGTGATAAAAATGCCGCCATACAATTATCTGTACGAGAATACACCTCATCAAATGCTTGTGGGTTGATGCCATACTCTTTCATAATCTTTTCTGGATTATCTTTTGGTATAGTTGCTTTCCATTTTTCTATTTCAAGTCCATGCTTTTTGCCAGACTTGATACACCGTTCAGCCACTTGTACTGATCTCTCATTGTTAAGAATAGTAATAACGTATGCTTTTCTCATCTCACGTTCCTTGCAGTGGTTTCAAAGTCCCATCCAAACTTGTGAATGTCTATTCTGAACCAATCACGCACCTTTTGTATTTGGTCTGTACTATAGTAACACTTATAGTCCTCTTTGTAAACACCTTTGTTCGCATAAGTTTCGAGTTCTATTCCAAATAGGTTCTCATAATCTTCTGCCAAGTGCTCATATCTGAGAAGCTTAACCTCTCGTGTTAGCCAATCCCATTGTGATCCAAAATGATCATATGGGTGGTTGTAGTAAAAATGTGAGGTATGGGCATACACCTCTATACGATCAATGAACTCATCCCAAGAGATCTTGTCTCTTTGAAAATACTCCCCAACTCCATTCTCTCTTAAATGATCGGCATGCTCATATAGAGATACAAGCCTTGACCAAGGGTTTCGCACTACTGCTACCTTTGGATGTGATCTTAACTCTCTTTGTAAATATGTTGCTGGCGTATGATGTACCATTTGAGGTAGATGATCAGGCGTAAGAAACCTTCGATCCACCATTTGGTTATTTACATGTACAACATTATGAGAGTTTTCACGGATACTTGTACCACCGTTTTTAGGTATGTGGATCAGTATGTGTCTATTTGGATGTATGCGAATCAATTTTCTGTACCTTTGTATACCAAGGGTAAACTTGTTGAAGTTTCCCTGGCATCAGTTGTTTACACATAATAGCATCATTAGGCCAAATGCCATGTTCAGCAGTGAGTTCAATTAATTTCTTAGCTCCTGCTGGTTTAATTATATATGCGCTATTTCCTGGTAAACCTTGTGGAACAATTTTATCATCAATCCAAGGCACAAGGACAATGGATATATTATCTTTAGGCTTTTTAGCTTTCTTATCAACTATTTCTCTTATTTTATCTCTGTAAAGAGAAGCCCGTCGAGTTGCGCCAAGTGGGGAGTTTAGTGCTAGAATATCTCCTTTAAACCTATCCTCTATTTTAGAGTATTGAAATTTATCTGTGAATAGTGCATCGTGTTCAAGTATCATGATAGGCTTATCATCTGTAATACATTTCAGCCATAGGTTATAGTGACTCATAAAACATGCAATTCTCTTGCGGAGATCCTTTGTAGGATATGCACTCAATTGTAGACCTGATTTCATATCGAAGCGAGTGCCCTCTGTCGGATATGTATAACTAATAGGTGGTAAAATTGATGACTTCGGAAACACCTTATTCATGCTCTCCTCTAAATTTCTTGGTGTTACCGCATCATAAACAAACGCATTAATATCAGACTTACTGTCTTTGATGGACAGCATAAGCCTACGAGTAGCAACTGTGCTTTCGTGGTTATTGGTGATTGATATGATATATGCGTCCATTCTATATTTTACTCTCTTTATTACTTTTTCAAGTGTTGGTTTATCTACCTCAAGCGGAAGTGGTATTTGCATGTTCAACCATCATAATAGTGCTGTCAGGTACCCATTCTGGTTTGCCTTTTTTGCCTTTTGCCAATTGACGTTTCTGTCTAACATCATATAGTTTACTTGAGAATCCGTAATCAATTTCATTCATGAATTTACTATATGCAGCTAAATTATATCTTTCTGGTTTTTTCTTAATCCAAGCGTGATTCATATCTTGAAAATCCATAATGTCAAAAGGCCATACATCTTCTACAAAATATTTACCTTCTTTTTTCAGTAGGTGACTAAGGTGTTTAAATGTAAGTCGATTTGCTTCTGGCCAATGAGCGCCGTCATCAATAATAAAATCAAATTTAATAGAAGGCCAAGCCTTTTTACATTGTTCTTTTACCATCGGGTCAAGTGTATCACCTTTAAACCATTTAACACGATCTTCTTTTAAAATAGCCAAATCTTCTGGATTCGTGCGAACAAAAATATCAATACCGTAAATGGTAGCATTAGGAAAATACTCATGCAGTGCTGCTGTGGATTCACCTTTCCAAATACCGATTTCTAAAATATTAATCTTTTTATCTCGCACCTTTTCAAAGTGTGGTTCATATACCTCTTGATAAAAGTGTTTACGACTACCCTTATCTGTATTATGTTTATCAAATAGTTTTAGCAAATCACTCATTTCAATCTCCAAATATTTTTTGTTGGGCCACTACCAAAGTCATAGCCAAAGGCATCAACATCAGCCTTATACCAATCTCCAACAATGTTTCGTGTTTCTGATGTATATACATCCATATATGAACCTTCAAGCAAACCTGTTACATTACGTGCTCTCGGTACTTCTGCCAACCCAAGATACTTAGGAATATCTTCATTGTAGTGTTCGAAGGATAATACGTCTGGCATGATGTTGCCCTTTAGATCAGTAACATGATCAAGTGCTGGATACCAACCACGTGTGGCTCGGTGCCACATAAACTTGACGTTACCCCACTTATGCCTCTCCTCAAGGAATGCCTCAAAGGAACTTACATCTGCATAGCTGCCAGGTTCTTTTTTCTCCACCTCGATAATCTTTTTAATAAACATATAACGAGATACCACACGATCCCAAGGGTTTCTGATAATACAGAAAGATCCATGAGCTTCTAAGAGACTTCGGTTACAGTCTCTCCACCGTGCGTGTTCAAAGCCGTGATGGTCTCTATGCTTGTCCATCACATCTTTGACGTTCTGTGTGTACTCACGAGACTTATGCACATCTGGACCTGCAGTAATCATCTTACCCCTAAGTGCTGAGTTTCTTCTGAGTGTCATACCACCATTTTTGGGAATGTGGATAAAAACTTTTGGCAGTCCAATCATATCTGTTCCATCAACTCTTTCACGTTTTCACCCTTATTGGGTAGTTTATCTTTAAGGAAGAAATGCACAAAGTGACATTCTGATATTTTTTGGTTGGCAGAGAACAGTCCGTTCCATTTCCAATCCATATTTTTAATACTCATTTTCTCTTTACGGATCCACCAGTTTAGTAGTGTTTGATCAGTAGACCATTTCCAAGCACCATCACCGTTGATGAATCCTTGGAACTCACTGCGTTGTAGAAACTCTTTAGGCGTCTGACCTTTGAGGTACCTGGAAAAGCTTTTATTCATTACCATGATACCCATGTTCATAAATTCACCACCACGCTGATTCCATTTCCAATCAATCTTAGGCAATGGTTTATATTGCATACGGCTATAGTTTACAATCTTGTTAACGTATGCTTTTGAAAGAGGCATGTCTCTTTCTACTACGGCACCAAAGTCATACTCAGGAGGTAGATCATCAAATATAGATGTAGCATCGCTCCTGATATACACATCAGCATCGATAATTGCCACTTGATGGAATCGGTCGAAGTATCCAAACGCATTCTCTTTTTCATATATAGGAAGGAATCCACCATACTTTTCATAACTTTCTTTGCTCCTATTAGTTTGGAAAACATCGGGTTTGATTTTTAAGATAGGATGCCGCTGGCAGATATATTCTGCCCCTATTTTCTTTGCGTATGCTTCTACGCTTTCTGTACACCAATCATATAATTTGGATGGTTTACCAGTATAGACTTGATAGATCAATTGTTTCATTTTTTACCTACTGTCGGTTTTGTTGTGCCTACATTTGGATTTATATAATGTGTTGCACATATATTTGTATCTATATATTCTGTTTTAAATGTACCTTTAGGATACCATGGATCTTGCTTAGAATGTAGATACCCATCAACAGGCATATTAATTCGGTTGACAAACAAGAGTTCCTTCGCCATTGAAGGTTTTATATAGTAGCCCAAGGCGGCTAGGTTTCTACCATCCTCAGTCATACCAAATGACCACAAACTTTTCTTTGTAATATATTCTGGCAATTCTTGCGTCATCATACAGTCGTGTTCAATTACAAGAGATGGTCCTAAGTGTGGACGATCATTCTGCTTTGCTATTTTGTGCCATATCTTATAATGAGAATACCAAATTGCCTTTTCCTCTGGCAACCATTTTCTTGTTCTGTCGGCATCATATTCTCTCTCATCACTGAAAAACAGATAGTTTGGTATATTATCAGGAGTAGTGGCAGCTACTCTAATTATATTCGTGTAACCAAATTGATTAAAACTATCCACGGATTTCTCTGCGTAATATTCTGATATAGGATTGTTTGGGATTACAATCTGATAGATTGGTAGTGTTTTAGCGATAGTCATTAAGGTCAAATTCCGTACCGTGCATCTTGTAGTTTTTTCTGTCGTGATTTGTGTATACAAGAACCTCTGGATCATCTATAAGGAAATCACAGCCCTTACAGAAGTCTGGAAAGTCTCCCATCTCGTGCTGCTTTCTCAGTTGGTTATACGGCTCACCATACCAAATCTCTTCAAGTGTGTTAGTGCTCATATGACCAAGGACTGCTTCATCATCTCTACCCAATACTTGACAGCAAGGATGTACGGCACCTTTGGCTCCATTAATACCGCCTGCTCGGATTACCACATCAGGCGAGAAAGGTCTGCCACAAGTCTTGAGTTTGCCTTCTCTTGCATACTCTGGTTCATAAACACCAGACCAGTTATGCATCTTCCAGATCTCGGTGCTTACACCAGCCCCTTCAACGATCTTCTTATATCGCTCAACCTCATAGTCGATGTTGTCATTATCAAGAACAAGATGATATGTAGCAACGACACAATCTGAGTTTGTCTTGGTCACATACTCTTGCATCTCATGTAGGTTTCTGATTACTTTACTAAAGTATGGGCTGTTCATCCATTTGGCATAGAGTTCTGCATTATAACCTACGATAGAGAACCGAAAGAAATCACAACCAGCATCAACAGTCTCTCTCATAAACCCATCAGACATCCGCATACCATTGCTAAACATGAATGCCTTGGCACCATATTTCTTTACGATTTTGATATATTCTGGAAGATTGCGGTTCAGTGTTACTTCGCCAGAGCCGTCTAGGTTTACCACATTCAGTCCTGCTTCTGCGCACTGAGCAACATTATCTTCAAACTCTGTAAGAGACATTTTCTTGAGCCAGTTCTTACCACGTGCGCCTGTTGTACCGTCAGCATGAGTCTGTGGGCACATCTGACAAGTGTAGTTACACCCACCGTTAATCTCTATTACAGCTCTATCAATTTTCATATAGAAGTCTCATTCTTTTCTTTTGTTTTTCTGCTAAGTGTTTAGCTTCAATTATCTTATTTTCTACATCATAGAAGTAACTGATCTCATGTTGCAAGACCTTTCTCACTTTATACTTGAGAGCGTCCGGTGTATGAAACCCAGTGATTAGATCCTTTGTCAAGACAATCATCGGTTTACTCATATTCCTAGATATATAGTGCCACATTCCTTCATAACATATTATACACTCACAACTAGCAATGTGGTATAGCACTTCACGTATTGGCGTTCTGTAATCTATAAAGGTGACTGAATATCCTTGTATTTCCAATACTCGTTTTAGATGATCCCATTCCTTGAGATTAAAGGTTCTTTTAAAAGGTCTTGGTAACTCGCTGTTTAATGCAGAATGCCATATTGTAATCTTTTTATCAACAACAGGTATATCTATATCTCTGAAATGCCAATCATTTGTCTTAATACTACTTGGACGTTTTCCCCCTTTTAATATCTCTCCATATTGTTGAAAGTGTGAGAATTTTTTTGAATAGAGCGAGTAGTTATTGGAATTAAATACGTGATTTATATTAACCTCTGCTGTGTCATTCGCATAAAACGAAAGTAAATACTCTGCTCTTTCTGGTAGAGTTTCTGGATCCTCAAAATGGTGAAGGTAGTTTTCTGGGTTATACCAATGCACTTCTAAGTCTATAGGTGCTTGTATTACATGTGATCTAAGGTGGGCAACATTATAAAGGTACATGATATCACCTGCACCTACAGTTGCCCTACCTATTATTTTTTTACGTCTGTTTATTGGAAGCCAGTTTTCAGTTATTCTCTGGCTTGTTATAAGGTTTGGCTTCTTCATATTTGTTTTCCAAAATCACTTGTGCCAAACGAATTGCTTCTGGGCAGTTTTTTCGTCGTGCATTACTTTTTTTACCCTCAGATAAAAACCACACCAAATTTTCTATTGTGCCTTGATGTTTGGATATATCAGGAAATTTAAATGCTCTGGTTATTTCTTCCCATTGTGATCTAGCATTAAGTGCTGTAAATACATTTTGCATATTTATTCTCCTGTTAGTGTATAGAAAATAGATTTCCAGTTTTTATGTGTTGATCCTGGTGCATATTCCATATTGTGACCATGTTCCATAATCATACTGTTAAGACCCATACGCCAACCTAATTCAGCATTCTCTGGTTTATCCTCAAGCCAAGGCAATCCAGTATCACGGTATGGTTCAAGTGCATTATCTTTATCAGCCCCTGTATCAAGAAATACAAACTTCTCAAACGCAGTCTCGCCGAAAAGCTTTTTGGTATTAGCAATTCTTAACTGTTGCGCTTGGGGATCTAAACTCAATGAAGTGATCATGTGAAATACATAGCCATACTTACGGTGTAGCAAATCAATATAATGAATAGCGTCTCGCAGAGGTGGTAGAAAGCCGATAGCAGCAGATTCATTGAACAACCGCACGTATTTACGGCTCTCCTCTTTCTCCATACCAAACCGTTTGGCTACATCATAATCGGTTTTATTTATCTGTTCAAAACCTTTACGAGCCATCCATGTGATGAATGCATATTCCCAGTTCATTAGGACGCCATCGCAATCAGTAAGGATTAGATTTTCACTGTATTCATAGTAGTGCATTATATATCTTCTTTTTGTGTAATCTCAGCCAGTTTTTCTGCCTGATATGACTTCAATTTTAGTTTAGAGCCTTTTAATGTGGAGTCTTTGATCCGATTATCTTTCTCCAGTGCTCGGTCTTTCTGTTTACCTTTGTTCTTATTTCTAGGATCGTAACGAGAGTATTTTGCCATTTTGGGGTTTGTGCCTTTTCACATTTAATTAATTATGGTTTATTATATCATACATTTGATGATATGTAAACACCTAAGTTATTTTCATTAGTTCTTTTGTCATGATATATTCACGAACAAGATCAGATCGTACAATATCTTTCCAAGTAAATTCTATTGTTTCAAAGACTGTTAGTTGATCCAGAATGTTAAGAAATTGTATCAACCCATTCTTATCTCTATCCTTTTCAAAATCTGACTGGTAATAATCTCCACAGAATATCAATTTACAGTTTTCTCCAACACGTGTGATTACTGAATCCAATTCATGAAAGTTTAAATTTTGCATTTCATCAACCAGTACAACACAGTTATCAAATGTGGTTCCACGAATAAATGATGTACTTAAAAATTCTGCCTTTCCTTGCAGAACCAATTTAAAATAGGCACCACGTTCATCTATAATTTCACTACATATATCTACATATGGTAATGTATAAGGTGATTCCTTTTCTTCCTTTGTACCAGGAAGGTAACCTATTTCACGAGTTGGTACAATGGACCGAATTATAACAAGTTTTTCAATTGCATTATCCTTAGCTAATACCTGTTCAAGTGCAAAGTACATACCGAGATATGTTTTGCCAGTACCAGCAGCTCCACTGAGTACAAGGTGTGAATTATTAGTCCAAGCATCTCTAGCCTTTTTCTGATTATCAGTAAGAGGCTCAAATTCATACATGTCAGAAATTTTCATAGATTTATTGAATTACCTCTACCAGAATGCTTTTTAATTTGTTTTTTTAGATCAGTAAAACCATCAGGTACTTTCTGTGCTTCACCACCACTTCTGCCTGAAATAATTTTAGGTGTTGCTAGAACCTGTTTTACGTTTGGATCTTCTAGGATTTTTTGCAGGTCTGTCCACTTGCAATTTACTTTCCACTGGACTCCTTCGCTGTTTTTTAGTGTATATTCGGGCATGGGTTTCCTTCCAATTTTGCCAATTTTCTTCTATATTATGTCTACTAGTTATAACCCAATTTTTGGTTAAATCGCTATATGATTGTATATATCTTTTGCCAGAAGGTGATTCCATTAAACGTAACCAGACGCCTGGGTTTTTAGGATCTCCTATAATAACCTCATCAATCTTTTTTAAATCAAGATCAAAACCCAACGCTTTTTTCGAATTTTGAGCAGGAGTTTTCTTCAATGTATTTTTTGATTTTGAAGTTCTTTTTGAGTTTGCCATATATTTCCTTTTCTAAGGCATGTGCCTCGATTTCCCAAGGGCGATCATCATATTCGATTTCTTGAGTGTTGTAGTGTTCCTTTCCCCATGCTACAGCATAAGAACCAGAAAGGCACCTCATCCGACGTTGAGCATATTGAGCAACATGAACAAGTTCGTGACATAGTGTGCTGATAAGAACATTGAATGATTTTTTACCAGAGTAATTTAACTCGATGGTAAAAAATTTAGGAGATGCTGCGTCATCTTCAAGACCACAGTTTCCAAGATTGCCAGTTTTCTTATATAGATCCTTTGTTATCTCTATAGTAATATCAAGAGAATTTGCCATGCGCTTTGAAACAAGAGAATCCAAAGCAATAGCAGCAGCCTCTTTAATAAGAGCCTGCTGTTTATAACTGATATGATAACCTTCGATTATCATTTTATTTACCTGCAAACAAGGGTTGCATTTTGTTGAATACAACGTTGAAGGCGTTAACCTCATAGATCCAAGTGTCATAGAAGTCATCATCTTCATCTTCATTGAAACAATGCTCGTTCCACATGTTGTCCATATACTCAAGACCATCAAGCAGACTCTGGCTTTTTACGCCAAGACGTGAGATAATTGATTTTGCCTCCTCAAAAGTCATTTCGGACATTAGGTTGTGTGCTGGGATTCTAAACATGATATTCTCCTCATTTGATATATAGAATATACCACAAACAGAGATGTATGTAAACCCCTAAAATACACTTTTTAAAACTTTTTTCTAAAAAAGGCGTAAGTGTAACATTTATGATACATACATTTTAGGGGTTTACAAAACCAGAAAAGTGTGGTATAATAAAGAGTATAGGTTTGAGGATAGGGATATATGGAATACTTTATTAATGGTACAAGAAGAGGTCTTGGAAAGTATTGGATTAATCGGTACCCTAATGAGTGCGTTGCTACTTTAGATGATTGTGAAGTATTTATTAACAATAAACATGATGGGTATCTACAAGTACATCGTCTATATCAGGCTGCAGAACAAGGTAAGAGAATCATTAACATTGGTTCTGCTGGATCTGATTGGACTAAGGGGTATAAAGACAACTTCCGATATGGTCTAGAAAAGAAACAATTGAGAGATGCCAATGATGCTCTATTCTGGCAAAACGTGAACACAACCATTATCAACTTTGGCTATTTCGATACAGAGAGATCTGCACATAAGGATGTTCCAAAGATGAGTCTTAATTATGTCCACGATGTAATTATATGGGTACTAGATCAGCCCCATCGCATTAAAGAAATTACTGTTACTCCCTAACTTGCTGTTTTGTGTTCTTGCATCTCAAATATTTGATCATCTAGGAATTTTTGCTTTTTGAGCACCTTATACATTCGGTCTGTCTTACCTTGCTTCTTATATCTTTCAGCGTAGTAACCGAGTTGCTTTGAATCTTTTTTTAGACGATCTATTTGGATTGATAGCATATATTAGTATCCTTAATGTTAATAGAAATGAAAAAGGGACGAGCCACAAAGTGACACGCCCCGAAACTAAAAGTATTATCCTTTTTTCCTAGTTGTACTCATATAAGATTTGGAAATACCTCCTTTACAAGTTTGGGTGTTAGTCCTGTTGCTAGGGTCTTGTCCTTATTGATCATCTTGACCACTAGCTTTGCATCTTCGGGATGAACTGATTCCAGTATCCCCAAGAAGATCTTTTCTCTTTTATAGGCTGGCATTTTAGTGCCTGGACCACCTGGGACAAAGAACTTCAACTGCTTGTGCTGCCTCTTCCAGTTGGAAGGTGCGTTGTGTTCTTCGCATGCGGTGTATGGAACCTCGCCTTTTGGTAAGAGAAACTCAAGTGAGTCATCGAAGGTTCCTTTGAGAAGATCCTTCATTGCCCATTCATCTTTATTTTCTAGCAAAATATCTTTCTTAGCGGCTCTTGTTTTAGCCTTGCTCACTGCTTCAAATATTTCATATACGTATTTCATTAAAAAAATTCCTCAACACTACTTATCAATAGTTTACATCGTTTTGCAACAAGATAGGGAAAGATCATTCCCTTTTTATCGTGTCGACCACTCTGGGATTCAAAGGTATTTATAATCTCAGAACGTGTGGATTCGGGTAAATCGTGTTTTTTGTCTGTAAGTGAAACTAATTTCTCGTTACGTAGATAGTTCCGATATATTGTTTCTCCGAGAGCCTTAGGGTCCTCTAGTAAAGCATTGCGCTTTTTCTTGGATAAAGGTGTTTGCCGTTTGGATTCATTAATAAATGTATCATCATCTGATAGCACATTAGGTACTCCATCACCGGAACAACCTTTTAGAATATGCTCCATACGGTAACCCTCACCAGAAGGTTCTGCTTTTACAAATTTCTTAGTCACAGGCGAAAACTGTTTTACATTATCATAGACTTGTAGTTGTTTAAAGTCATGATCACCTGATACAATCATAACAGGTTCATACTTACCAAACTCTTGTGTTTCTTGACACAGTGTAGCAATAACATCGTCTGCTTCACATCCCCATTGGTGAATAACACGCCAGTGAAAATTTTCTTGAATCTCCTCACGTACCATATGTATGATACGGAAAACCTCTGTCCAATCAATTGTTGAATCATCCCGGTTCTTTTTACGTGCTGCTTTATATTCAGGAAATACATCTTTACGCCAGTTACCACCAGCATCTGATGCAATAACCATTTCACCATATTCCTTAAATTTGTGTTTATACATACGGAGCGAATTAAGAATCATGTGCCTAAGAAGGTTTTCATCAGGAGCTAGTTTCTGTACAACGAAGTTACCTATAGCAATAGCGTTGTAGTCTACAATAATCATAACATACCTCTTTGTTGTTCGGTATTATTATATCATATAATAAAGTATATGTAAACAACTATTTTAAATTTTTTACATGTGTTCTGTGTATTTTACAATTTATAATGCCGTTATAATATGAATCATCTAACAGAACACGTCTATCAAATTGTTCTTTAGCCTCGAGGTAGGACATTTCACCTTTTGCTTTACAGAGATGTAATATTTCACGACTAAAGCTTTTTTCTCCGTGTTCGAGTAATTGTTGCTTGACCTGATCCGAGGATCCATAATAGTCTTGCCAGTTGGATTCAACGATGCTTCGCCGTTTTCTTGTTTTACCTTTAAGCGGTGCTCTGGTAACCTTCGACCAAAATCCCTTCTTTCCGACATACTTTTTGTTATTGGTGTTATCGGTAATAACATAAACAAATCCTTGCCATTCTTTTAGTTCATCTTCAGTTGGCTCATATAGTTTATCTTTATAATACCACATTACACCCAATCCTTTACAACGTCAAGAGCCTTGTCTAACTGTTTCTCTTTTAAAAACAGAGAACCGACAATCCTATAATCATAAGATTCATTCATCCAACTATGTGGTATTTTTGTGTTTAATATAATAGGTTGATCAAGCGGCACTTTCTCAAAATCTTTTTCTGTATAACCAAACTGATTGGTCTCCATACCATTCATGGTAACGGATTCTTTCCAATCATAATACTTATATTGTCTGTGATAACCAGATAGGAAACAACCTTTTTCTCGATCCACTCTAATAGGAAAGTTTAAGGAATAGTTTCTTGATTTATCTGTGTGTATATTAGATATACCCGAGCGAGGATCTGATATAAGAAATAAACATTTGTCATATATCAGAGAAGAGTTTATCTCTATTTCTCTCATAAACATTCGAGCATAACCATCACCAACACAGTCAACTTCATTCGGTTTTGTACGGATGTCGTCTTCACTAAACTCTGATAAAAACACTTCGATTAAATTGCTAAGAATGTCTACAGGAAACTTAGGTAGATATTGCCATCTAAAATCACTGGGGGACTCAATCATCCCAATCCTCATCGTCCACTAGCGTTGCCGCTGTTGCTTCTCCACACATAGGACAGAAGTCAGGGACATCCCCAACTTCTGCTTCACTAAACTTGTGTATAAAACTATCTTCGTTACAGAAACTACAATTTATTTCATAAATAGTTCTAATTGTCATGCTCTCTCCTCAGTTATTAAAAGGAGATTTCACATGCTCCACCTTGACATGCTATTGCTCCCATTGTATCTATATCAGTAAACGTCTTCTGCGTTAGCTGATTATCAAAATCAATAGGGTTCAAGTTCTGTTGGATTTTGGTCCACTTGTGTAGTAAGAACACATCTTTCAAACAATACTCTGCCTGTTTCATATCGTTCATAAAATAGTTCTCACTGAAGTTATTGAACCTACGTACCCACTCTTTTCTCATATCGGAAACCTCACCACCAACAGCATATTGTGCTGCAGATGTTGCTTCCCATAGATCCCTAAACCCTGCCTTATATGTATCAACAATTAAACCACTGGCAAATAGAGATCCTACACCATATTCTGAAATGATTTCACCTTCTGACTTGACTTCAGTGTTAGGTGCTTGTGCGAAGTCCTTGTCACCGGATCCAGCAAGGAATGAGATACCAGAGAATGAGTGACGATTATCAAACACATAATCTTCTACCTCTGTCCACATATGCGGTAGCACTGTAATGGTGTTGGAAACGTTGTGGCGAATGCGTTTGTCTGCGCACTGCTTTTCATTGGTACCAGCTTCTACCCAGTTCTGTTGTACCAGCTTTACTTTCTCAAGCAAATCAGTGCCCATCAAATCCTCACGATACAGTGAGTTTGCTGGAGTAATCACAGGGAATGCCACACAATAGTCTGTACCATTGTTTGACCAAACTGATTCATCTACCATGTAAGGGTTAGACTGTGCAATCAACTGAGCAACTTCGGACTCCTTATTCAACTGAATGTGGCGAATATAACGTGGTGAGTGTTCTGCATGGATACCAGAAGCAGTCTGTAGAAGCACAGATGCGTTGCCGCTTGGTTTTACACAAGTGGTACGTGCCGCTGGATTAATACCGATAAGTTTAGCAACATCTTTGTTTACTTTCTTTACGATAGCGGCACCTTCACGCTGTACATCAGCATCAAGCAATACGTCTGGGTTATTCATCCAACCTGTAACCGATACACCAAGCAATGCTTCACGATCAAAGATTTGTTTGGATGTGTCATCAAGGTATTTAAAATCTGTATAACCAGCTTGTAGTGTACCAAGAATAGAACCAGCACGACAAGCCTTATGGAACTCCTCTGGAGATGTGCACTTCGAGCCATTGATCTCTGTTAGGTTACAACCTTGCCAACCAGACTTGCCATCAATCTGTGGATACATACCGATTTCAACACACGGGTTCGTAGTAAAATCTTTATCATCTACAAAGTAGAAACCTGGTTCACCAAACTCTTTAATGGATACCATAATCTCTTTAAACTGTTCACGTGTGATTTCATCACGCACAATGACAGCAGAGTTGTTAGAACGACCACGCTGTGGATTATCAATGAACCAGTTACCAGTTTTAGCTTTGGTCATTTCCTCATCATCTGCCGAAAACAAACAAATTGTAGCAGAACGACGAACACCACCAGCAAGCACTGCATCAGCAGCATGCATAGCAATATCGTATACGTCGATAGGACGCAGACGATCTGCACCACCCAAGATACGAGACTGTACAAGATGTTCGATCTTGTCGAGTGCCTTACGAAGTGGTTCTGGACCTGGTGCTTTAAATCCACCAGAAATCATAGCACCCTTTGGGCGGATCTGCGATAGGTCAAAATATACACGACGACCTTCGAAGTCTGGGAACTGACCACCACCTTCAAAGAATGTAGACAACAACACGCCCAGCGCATCTGCCCAACCTTCGATGGAATCCTCAATAACCCAACCTTTTGCTTGTTTCTTACGATCAGCAATGTTTGGCACTTTAGCTACATGGTGTTTCTGTACAGAGAAGCCAGCACCAGCACCACACAATAGGACATAGAACAGTTCGGAAAAGAACCGTGGACGATCTGCATAGGATGATGTACAGTTGTACATACGCATCATGTGCTTCATAATCTGGTCACCACCAAACTGCAATGCACGTTGAGCACCAAGAACATACTGTAGCTTGTAGTATGATTCTGCTTCATTGATCAACTGATTCAAGGCAGGTGTCATCTTATCTTTGTAGAAGTTTCTATGCATATCCATAACTCGTGTTACAGATTCATCCCATGTTTCGTACCTTTCCTTATCATCATCCCATCGACTGTAGGCTTCATAAAATTTAGTTTGTGACATGATGTTTCGTGTGTCTGTGTCACGGTTATTAGGTACGACTTTAAGCATTTATTATTCTCCAAAGTATGACGCGCAGAAGCATATAGCCGGGATCTGTACCCCGGCTCTTCTTTAGCAAAGTTGTGATTAATTAGTTTTATTATGTGTATTATATATTACTTTAGGTTTCTTGTAAACCCCTAATACCCACTAAATGTAGAAAAAAAATTAATTAATTTTCTATATGTCGCATATATGTTACGGGTTATTAGCCTTAGCCGTTTCTGCTTCTAATGTTTTGATTTGTTGGTAGTATTATATATGGTATCTAGCAGTTTGTAAATCCCCATATATGGTATTTTTAATCTTTTTTTTGTAAATAAGATTGTCTAATTGGTCCCATGCGAAGAATCTTATTAATGACCTCGGGCACTTTTTCCTCGTGCACAAAAAATTGATCTTGCCTTTTCTGATGCATAAACACATAGCCCCAATTTTTCAATACCCTGTGTATTTTTTCACCGAGCTCTATATGGGATTTTGCGACCTCTAATACTATAGTGGGTCTATTGTAAAGGATCGTGTCTTTCCCGCCTATAATCGCTAGAAGCTCATATCCTTCTACATCAAGTTTTATAAGATCCACTTCCATAAAATTATAGCTATCAAGGGTTTGAATCTCGAGATCAGGTATTTGCGTAGGGGTAAATCTAGGATCAACGCTGTATCTGCCTCCTGTTTCACCATGGACTTCAAATCTGCTTATGCCAGAACTATTTTGGACATACTTAAAGCTTTTTGTTTCACTTTTATCGCCTAACCCAACCATGTGCGCAGTAACGTTCTTGACTTCATACTTGTCTAGATTTGGTTGGATGCATTCAAATGCATACGGATTTGGTTCAAAGGATATTACTTCATTGAAATATGGGGAAAATCCTACAGACGTTTGCCCTAAGTTTGCCCCGCCATCAATACAGATTCTTCTTTTACCAGGAAGAAATACAACTGCAGTAAATTTACAGAAGCGGTCTTGCCAACCTGCAGGTCCCCATCGTTTAAGAGAGTTAGATTCTTCGTGATCTGGTACCCACCATTTATTCCACTGCTGCATCTTCGTCAACCGGTTCTTCAGTCACCGCCTTTTCATAGTACACTATAATCTCTTTCTGTTGTCCAATATAACGTTTTAGATCACCTATGTTTAATGCTAGGTTTTCATAGTCACGCATAGACAAGGCAACGAATGCTACCTCTCCATATTGCTCTTTAAAGTCTTTGATAAACTCTTCTAGGTTTTCTTCAGTAACTACCCATACACGGGTGTCATTCAGCTGTACCGGTTTTGGCTGTGCTACTGTCGGGATTGTCGTTGGAACTATCTTCGTTACTACTTTGATCTCCGTTTCGGGCTTCCTCGACAGGCTGCTGCAACCAGCTAGGAAGAGGCCTGCTACTACCGTCACTGCTGCCACTTTCGCCCATGATTTCACGCCATAGATTTGCTGTTGCGCCATTCATCTTTCCTTCCAATATCTCACTGTTCCTGAGTGCTTCTTGAACCAGATTCAGTCTTGAAAATTTGGACCGTAGTTCATCACTATAAGCCTCTGCTGCTTGTAGATCAGTCTGGAGTTGTTTGTTTAATTTATTTGTTTTCTCTACAGTTGCTTGCATAGTTTCAAGACTCTCTGTAGCAGTATCTAGTGCAACTTCAAGCTTTGCATTGTTGGTTCTCAACGTAGCAATAGTGGCTTGTGTGCTAGTATAATAAGCATACGCACCATAACCAGCACCACCTAGGATACCTAGGACGATGAACATTAAATATAGTTTAGCCATTAATGTGTTTCCATATATCTTTTAAATCGAGATAGCAACACTGTTTTACCATTCTTATATCTTCGATCAGATACTTGAATTGTCTCATAGCCGTCTTTTTTCTTTTTCTTTCTTGGCCCCATTGCGGTAACAGCGGGGTTAGGAATAGAACCAGTGTTAACAGCAGGAGCAGCTGCATTTTCTTCTTCGTCTAGTTTCTTGCTCATTCTACCATTTCTCTTTGTCTGCCCAATAGGCGGCCGAGGATTTACCTTTTGCTATATTTTTGGCGTGTCTAGCTTTAAATGATTTACGTTTGGCTTTCATCTTATCAGACTCGCCTTCTTTAGGATCACCTGCTGTCGATGCGCCTTGTTGCCCAAAGCGAATAGTTTTTGGTTTACCATCCACTTTAGTAACTACTATGTGACTCTTGGTAGCATGGCCGGGTGTTCTTTTTGGTTTATTAAACCCAGACACTCCTGCTCTTTTAAGTGCAGGATCTTTCTCTTCGTTTTGTGCGTTGAGAGGTTTTTTCATACCCATGCCCGTGACAGGCTGTACTGTCTTTTTCAAACCTTTTTTAAGTCTGGCAAGGTCAGTTTTAAGTTTACCAACGTCCCGCATTCTGTGCTTTCGTGCAGTATCCGCTCTGGTCTTCATCATAACTTGGTTGGCTACATCTTTGACAGAGATCTCATCTAAGTCAGTTTCTTCCTTCTTCTTATCCACTCGTGATGGTGCTTCCAATGCTTTCTTAGCTGCCGGAGATGCTTTTTTCATTTTGTTGATGAGTTTCATTTTCATCATAGCATTTTCTTTGATGTTCATATCAATGTCAGTTAGTGTGTCATATACGTCAGTTAACGAGTTGCTAATCTGTTTAAATTCTTTACCTCTGCCAGACTCAGCAATTACTTTTTTACCAATTGCAGAGGTTGGGTTTATTACTTTCTGTAATTCTTTTAATTTAACTTGCATCATTCTAACGTATGTTTTTTCGATGCCTTCGTCTAGTTCAACTCCTTCGTTGCGCAGGGAGGCAAGAGAGCGTTGAGTAGAGGTCATAGTGCGTACTGGTTTCTTACGCCCAGTCTTAGTACGACCCATTGCTTTGTTATGTTCAGCATCTTTTGCACGTTGAATTGCAACAGAGTCACCAGTCATCTTAGGCGCACGTTTACGGCGTGGGGCTTCGTCAAGTTCGTTAATTGATGTCTCTCCATCAAATTTTATATTTTCACGAATTTCGAAAAATGTTTTCATGTTAACTCCTGAGTCGTAACGTAAATTTTTTGATTGCTTTTAATATGTAATGCTTCGTATATATTTATACCAAAAAGATCCCCAACAGGGAAGCTATCTTCTTCTATTCGAATCTGATCTCTTGGTCTCACGATGTTCTCACCTGTGAGGTTTAGAGCCTTTTCACCTTTTACTCTATAAACGCCTGGTGATATGGCACCATCCTCTAACAAGAACCACTGGTTATCCTCTACCAAATAATCATCTGGTGTAGCACCAACACTTTTTAAACCTTTTCTAATAGCAATCTCTGGTACAGAATAGTGATCCTTTAGAAGGTATAGTGCTGCGGCATATGATCCAAGTTTTCCTGCTGGGATTAACTTCTTAATATTAAACACAAGCCTATGGAATTTTGTATAGTAGTTTCTATAGGCCTCTCTATTATCAATTGTATTAAAGGAAAAGTTTTTATTCTTTTTACCTTTTTCATCAATAATACCTGCTTCAAAAGCTTTGGTCTTTTCAAACGGCGTAATAAGTAGTGCTAGAAACCTAAATGTATATACGGTATCTGCTGCTGTTTTTAAAATACCCATTATATTTTCCTTAGTATTTCTGCGATATATTCATCTGATTTTATATGAGACAACTGATGAGGTTTCAAATAATTTAAAAATAATAAAAATGGCTTTACTGCTGATAGATGGTTTTCATCTAGTTTATTTACAGTAAGCTTTAATCCGGCATATTGCCCAAACACATTAAATATCACAATAAAATGATTTAATACCAACCTTTCACTAATTTTACCAGTTTCTGTATAGCGATTTAGTAACCGTTTTACATACTTAAATCTTTTCAAATCATCATAAAATTCTTCTGGGTCAACTTTACCAGATGGTTTATAATAATTATTCGCTGCAAAGATTATTAGATCACCATCTAAATCTTCGTTCATTAATCTTCTTTCTTGTTACACTCACATTCACCTGGTGCACATCCGCACACCTTGCCACATTCTTCACACCAGTTTGGGTCCATCATATCTGGGATGGACTTATCTGGATTTTCTTCAGTCAGAAAGGTTTTATCTGTCATTATTTACCATCATTTTTAGGGGGCGTTTTATCACCTTGTGCATTATCGCCAGAACGCATCGCTGCTTTCTTACCTGATGCACGAATAGCATCGAATGTCTTCTTATCTACCACTGGTTCATTTACTGCATCTGGCATAGGCGTTTTCATAGCCATCATCTTTTTACCATTCGGTGTGAGACCTTCGCCTGCAGGAGAACCGTTATTCATGTTGCCGTGGTTTTTGGATTCTTTCGTAAGCTTATCAGTGGCCATTGCGATACCTTTTCTGCGCTTGAAAGATTTACTCCATGAACCTTTTTTTCCTAAAGGATCTCTTGCGCCAAGATTATATGCATTATCTGCTTTGTCAGCGGCAGCTTTTTTAATATATGAACCTAGGGTCTTTTTTGAAATTTCATCAAGTGCAGCCTCTTGAACTTTAACATCAACAGATTCTCTCTGGTTTGATATGAAATTATATTTCTTGAATAGAATGTCCAGAACGCCATCAATAAATTCTCTATCAGTAGCAAGACTTTTTTGCTTTGGTGATTTGTTCAAAATACCTTTAATTACTGCAATTTGGTCATAACGGTCTATATTTTTCTTATTACCTAATTTTTTAGCAACCATTTTTGCAACATCGTCATCTGACATTAACTTTGCTTCAACTATATTCTGTTTTGATTCTTGAACTTCAGCTTCAGCATCTTTTTCTGCACTCGATTTTTTCTTAGAAGCCATAGCTATAGCTTTACTAACTGCCTTACGACGTTTGTGCAAGAACTTGTCAGAGGAATCAACATCACCATCATTGTCGATGTCTTTGTCTTTACGATCTTTATGTTTACCCTTTAATTCTTTTTTATCAACAGGGTCCATAGCTTCACGTGTTCCTACTCTTTTACCAACTGGCGGTTTACCTTTAGGTTGATTGTATCCACCCTTAGCAGGATTGTAATCCATACCTTCTTCTTTTTTCTTAGCAGCTTCTCTGATACCTTTAAGAGCCGTTGCTATATTTTTGATGTCTTGTGTTTTCATTTTGGTTGTCCTCTTACATCCATATGTTTGTTGCCATAGCGCCGGCTGCCGCTACTATTACTGCCCAGAATAGTTTATTTATGGTTGAAACTGTTCTGTGGTTATCATCTACTGCTTTTTCAATTCTATCTAATTTTTCACTAAAACGATTCATTCGTGCCCAAGATTCATCTCTGTACTTTTCATAATTATCTATCTTGGCTTCTAGTCGAGCCATCTGAACAATGGCCTCGGACATTTTGTCAATTTTTTCTTCTATTCGGTTTAACCGTTGATCTGATCCTTGGGTCATTACTTTTTAACAGCCTTTTTTGCTTTCATAAACATTTGATCATCACCTGTAATCATACCAATAAGTTCATTTAACATTGTGAAAAGGATCTTTCTTTCAACTTTACCAACAGGTTTGCCTTCCTTTACCATATCAAGGGCACGGATCATGCGCTGTAAATCTTTCTTATCCATCATACCCATGTTCACAAGCATCTTTAAACGTTGTGTGGTTTGATCCTGTGCTTCATGCAACACAGATTCCTCTACCTTCTTTGATTTAGGATCATCATGTGTATAGCTTTTCTTTTTCATTCGCAAATGATCTGACTCTTTTTCTGCTTTATAACCCTTACCTGTTTTAGGATCATACATCATATGCTTTTTAAAACTATCCATGGTGGATTCCTTTTGGTCATCTTTATCATCTAAATATGCTGCAATAGCCATCTGCTGTTTCTTTTTATCAGACTTGCCCTTAAATTGAGGAGCCTTTGATTTTCTAAAGTCCTTCACATATGCTCCAGCACCGTCTGATGGTTTAAGTGGCATTATCCTTTTACCTTTGCTGCAAGGTCTTTATCTGCCTTACCCCATGTACCAGAGGACTTGGTTACAAAAGAATTTACTCTAGCAAATCCCCATTGTTGCGGAGTTGTGCCTGGGCGGTGTCCGGTTTTCCACGCAGCAACACCACGGTTATAAACCTTTCTAAGGATACCTAAAGGCATACCAGATTTTTCAGCCTTCTTTTTTAGACCTTCTTCTGCTTCCGTAATGTACTGCGAGAATCTAATCATTTGCTTTCCTTATTCTTAGCCTTTGTATCTTTTAATCTGGCACGATCCATCATACGATCATGGCGTTTAATGTCTGCTGCTTTTTCTCTTTCGATACGAGACTTTGCTAAGTCCTGTGCTTCGGATTCACCGAACATTTTCTTGAACCTAAGAGTATGCTTGCTTGTTTTGGTTTTGGCTGTAGCATCACCTGGAGCTGGTTTATATGCAGAGTTATCATCGTCAGCTTTTTTACCATGTTTAGCGAAGTGTGCGGCACGTTTTAATTTTGTACCCTTTTTAAGCCCTTTATAATACCCAGCAGGTTGTGCACCTTTTTTGTGCCCAATTTCTGGATCCTCTGCCTCTTCAATGTCTTCACTTGCACGTTTAATAGAATCTATAGCATCTTGTGTGGGTGCGCCAGGAGCACCTTTCTTGCGCATCTTTTCACCACGTGCTCTCTTAGCACGGATGTTTGCCCAAAGACCTTCTTCAATAGGTTCTACATCATCTAGCCATTTACGTACAACTTTACCGTCTTGTTTTTCGATGATCAGATAGTTTGCACCGCACTGCTTTACTATAGCAAGCTCTTCAGTTTCTTTAATTATAATTTGATCATCAATGTTAAATAAATCTCCAGAAACAAATGCTTCACGCATATCAGATACAGGTTCTAGCTGAATGTGTCTCTTAAACTCAGTCTGTTCTTCCAGACCCATGCCTTTGCGAACCATATTAAAAATCTTTTTAGATTCGGCGTTGTTTACTGTCTTTGGTAGCCCCTGTGAGAACTTAGTGAAATTATTACTAGATGCAGCGGCACGCATTTTAGTTGCAGACATGCCAGCGGCACCTTCTGAATCTGGGTCACGATCACCTGCCGATACAACTTTAATATCCATAAAGTTATAAAAGCCGTGCACACCTTTTTTACCATTGTACTTTGATAATAGAATATCAAATTCATTAATACGATCAGATCCAACTACCATAATCAGATTACGGTAACCTTCTTTGTATAAATCTGTAGCAACTTGAAATATATTTTTAGAATTAGATTTTAATATATTTCTAGCATGTCGAGGGAACATAGTTCTTGCTGTTTTGAGCTTATCTTTATATACAAGTGGATTCGTTTTATTATCTTGGCTATGTGAAAGATACATCCGGTAAGGATTTTTACCAGCTGTTTTTGCCATAGCGTCTAACACTTTTCCATGTCCAATTGTTGGGGGATTCATACGCCCAAACGAGAAAACAACTATTTTGTTTTCTTCTACTAAGTATTGTTTAAAAGAGCCAACCATTATCCACGTGACCCACTTTGTTTACGGTCTCTTTCACGCTTCTTAACATCTTTAATAATTTTTCTTTGTATCTTTTTAACCTTGTTTACCATCATTGGTTTGGACATACGTTTTTCAATTTCACTTTTCCGACCAGCCGACATATTGGTTGCGCCTTTAGAAAGTTTAGTATATATTGCTTTATAGGCAGATCTACGAGCTCTCTTTTTAAGTGTTTTTAAATCGGCAAACTTCCGAGCAGCTTTTGCTCTACCCATTTTTAGCTTTGCCTTGTTCCGTTTTGCAGAACGAGACTTTGCTAATCTGGCTGACATAGAAAGTTTTTCGTCAACAGTTTCCTCACCTATGTGGTGACGCCTGCTGGCACGATAGTTAGTAAGCTCGTCCTCTCCTGGGCGATACTCTACTACATACATATCTTTAAATCTTAACATTCGGTTTCCCCATTAACGGCCTTTATCCCAGCCTTTTAAAACATCCGGCGAAAAGTTGTTGTAAGAAAATTCCATCCTATCAACAATCTTTAACGCATCACCACCAATTTTATCAATAGCCACATAACCTTCAGGTCCTGTGGTAGCATAACCTTTGTTTGTTTTAACAAAAGTATTAACAGAAGATAATTTATTAAGTTTATTTATAAGGATTAGCTTTGCTAAAACTAATTCTTTTTGTAAATCAAATAACAATTTTAAATTATTTTTGTTTTTTGGTGTGAAAAAATCAAGAAGTGCATTTAGTTTTGCCTGCTGAGCTCCCTTACCTCTTTCAGTTTTTCTTGAATCAATTTCTTTTTGATACTTTTTTGAAATCCAGGTGATGAGACTAGATACATGTCTTGTTGTATTTCCGATGACAGTTCCTGCTCTGACATAGGTATTGTTATGGGTTTCAATGTGCTGGGCAAGCGTCGGATTCGCTTCAATTGTCCGAAGAGTTGTCCCAGAAATTTTGTTGAATATTTTACCAGCATTTGAAAGATGTGCATTTACAGCTCCAGTTTCTTTTTTTGTCATTGTATATTTTGAAAGGTCTCTTAACATTGCATCTTGTGACCAAACAGTTTTCGATTTAAACTTGGAAATATCTACTCCATAAGATGCCGACATCGTTTCGAATGATGAGCCTTTGTATGTAGTGTGCCAGACAATCCCCAGTTTCGCTGATGTGATATTCTTCGCCGTTCTGCTATTGCTTGGAACGGCATAAACAATAGTATTGGGATGAAATGTAACATAGGATTCTCCTTTAATCTTTTTAGTTTTAACGTCACCAGGTCCGTATAAAAAATCACCTTGAATAACACCTTTAATGCCTATTGTAGGCAATTCTTTAAGAGCAAGTTTTAACTTACTAGCAAGATCACCAGAAGTATCAGCGTCAACATCCGCAGCAGTCTTATATACTTTAGGGTTCTTGTTAAAGATACCCTTCTTTGCCACAAAAAACTTTCCATCACTAGGGTCAGTACCAGCAAAAATAGCAGGAGCACCGTCCCACTTAACAGAAACATTTCCATCGTGTTCCCCTTTTAACATATCTCGTACGGATCTTAAAGCCAAAATACTTTCTCGTGCACCATTTACACCACCATATATGATAGCATCTTCAATGTGCGTCATATGAGTATTCTTTTGTTCTGTTAATGTTTCTCTGAACGTTTTCATATTTTTTACCTATCAACTCCGTCTATGATAATCAAATCAAAGATTGCGCCAATCTCTGATGTAGCTCCAGCTTTAGCACGAACTTCAATGTCTGTTTTCTCTGTAAACTTTATTGGAACAGGATAATCATAATTAACTGATGCAGCAAATGTTCCCCATAAACCTTTTGTATTCCAAGCACTTTCTTCACTTTTTCTTGTTCTAATTTGAAACTGGGCTTCTTGATTTTTAGATAAGGAACCCTGAAACTTGATAAGATATGCTGTCTTATTTGCAGGAACGGTATAGACAGCCATAAGAGTTTGACCTTCATTTGCAGCAATACGAGCAACATCTGAGGAAGAAATAGATGCAGTAATATTACCTGCATTGATTTCACCTGTGCCAGCACTTGCTACTCTCATTCTAAATACACGAATGAATGTTGCAGTAGTTGTTACTGCTGACTGCCCATTCATAGTTACAGTTTCTGTTTTTTCTATATAATTTGCATCCAGACCTTGAATTTCTACAGTACGAGCACCAGTTCCTGCAGAAGTATCTGCTGTAGATGCAGAAACTATAGAAACAACTGCAGCCGATGATGGCAAGTTATTTGTTCCAAGGTCTGTAACAGTTTCATATGAAGTACCAACTGCGGAGTTGTAACCAAATTTATTAACATGACTAGTGTCTTTTACACGTCCAGCCGAAATTTGAATAAAGTGTTCTGGGGAAAGATACATTGAAGCCATTGTAATTCTCCTTAAAAAGTGATCTGTGATCTTGATTTAGATGGTTTATCTGTCACAACAATTCTACCTTTACTATCACCACGTGAAGGAGATTTACCATATACAGTTGGAATGCCTGCTCTATCTTTTTTAGTGGGATCAAATGTCTGATCTTCTCTACGTGCTCTTAGTCTAAAGAACAAGTCTTTTGAGTTTGCATATTTCTTAGCATCAGAAATTTTACCATTCAGTGTTAGAATATTTTTCTTCTTGTCAAAACTAGATACAACATCCATAGGGCCGATATACATGTAATGAATTGGTCCTCCCATGGAAGTATTACCGATTACAAGTAGGTTCTTATCTTTGTCATTGAGTTTTGCAAATAGGTCTGGTACCTTATCACCAGGTTTTAAACTCTTTTTATGATGAGCCAAAGCTGCTTTCATAAAATTCATACCAATACCTGGTATCACAAGCTCCATGCCTGCAAGTCCGCCACCAGCAAGAGATGGTGCAGAATTACCTTTCATTGAAAGATTATATTTTTTATTCTTAGCTGTTGTAATAATAACATCTGTATATGGTTCGGTATTTGCTTTACTTCTTCCAGTAAATTTTTCTGCCTTTACGATATCACGCACAGTCATATCTTTTGTTTTAACAGTAATACCTTTTTTAGCAAGTTTAAAAGCATCATTGATAGCTTTTACAAATCCATTTTCTTGGCGTTCGGCTCCTGCTCCAGCCTCACGTAAATATGTGGTAAACTTAATCATCGATGCACTCTTTTATTGTTTGTTTACACTATTTATATAAAAATAAAAGGGAGCCTAAGCCCCCTCTTTTTGTTCTATGTAAACTTTTTTACCTCGTGTTACAACTTCATATTGGTATTTTTCATAGCCTGAATCAGTTAAGTCTCGATTAAGGGATCCGATCCAACCAATTACTTCTAATGCCTCTCCATCCGAGTCAAGGATCCCCACTAGATGAGGATCCTCCTTGTCATTCACTAGTTTCATTCTCACGTTCCTCTTTTAACTTTCTCAATATATATTCATGATAGTGCTCATAGGGTTGGGCCGAGTCCTTAAAAAAGAACTCAAAGAACTCGATCCAATCTTGATTAATATCATGCCGCATTTGCAAATTCAACTGCTTTCTCAGCCGCTTTTACTTTACGCAACTGGTTAGAACCGAACCACTGATTAAACAAACGGGAGTCAGCAGACCGACCCTGTACGTGATCTGTCATATATGTGACAGAATTAAATGCCTGCCACCAGGATCCTTCACCATATTCTGCACCTGGTTGTGAGTCCAAAACATCGAGTGCTTGTTTTGCTGGACGAGAAAGATTTTCAGCTGTAACAACTTCTTGTTTCTCTCCAGTAGACAATGGGAACACTTCGTTGTAGTAGTTTAACAGGGACTCAACAGTAAAGCGTTTCGAGCCGAGGTATTGTGCCATGTCTTTGTATGTAGCAAATTTCTCGTGAGCTAGACCCAAAGTTTCTTTTACACTATCTGGGTTAAATTCGGTACGGTGACCAACTTTAACAGCACGCTGTGCATCTCGGTTAATAGCAAAAGTGAGTGTGTTGTTACATACAACACGGATAGGTGTGAACCGTACATCGATTGCCTTACCATACTGATGAGGGTTAGAAAACAACATATATGAGTCAACTTGGTCACCACCAAATACATCAAAGGATTCTTTGATTTTTGCTAGGGCCCAAACATACTTGCCATCTTTCAAAGAACCTGCTGTATGCATTTCCATATCTCCAGCAAGTACAAACTCATTGAAAAATTCGAATGCTGTTTCATTCTGGCATGGGTGCCAGTCTTTACCCACATTAGTAAGAATTGAACCATCTGTAGAACGGACAAGAGATTTTTGTCCGGTAGGGATTTTTTCACCTTGGTGATCAATGTATGATTCAACCTCTTCAACAGTCCAATCAACACCTGCTTTTTCCATCATCATACGAGGGGTGAGTTCGTTGGACACTTTTGTGCCCAGACCATGCCAAGGTAGATCACCTGCATAGGCCATTTGAGCTTCACCGTTGATAATTTCTAGTTCGTGTGCCATTATATAGTTCCTCTTTTTTGATCTGATGTGTTTATTATAACACATTTTAAAACAGTTGTAAACCCCTAAAGTGCATTTTTTAAAACTTTATGCGTACTCCTTGAAGGTTACGATTGATTTGAGTTTCTTGACTAGGTTACGACCATAGTCAGTAAACAAGATGCCTTTATTCCACACCCAATGTTCTACACACTGGTCATTGTAGAACTTTTCGTTCTGGGTCATCCACCGCAGAGCGGTCTCACGATCACCAGCACCAAGAGCAATATGCTGGTTGATATCGTACTTAAAGTCCTTGACGCATTCGTCTGCTATCCGACGTTCCTGAAGTTCGCTATACTCGAACTCTTCGATCAGAGAATCCCAGATGCTCTGCTTTTCTTCGTCAGTGGAAGCATTCCACTGGTTCCACCAGTATTCTCCCGGACGGGAACCACGAGCATCTTTGTGAAGGTCGGAAATGGTGTTCTCATCGAAAGTGTAAACAGTCATATTTTTCTCCTTTTGACTCTGTTACTATACCACATGTAGGCATAGATGTAAACACCTTTTAAAACTTTTTTCGAAAAAAGGTGTTTGTGTAACATTTATGTAACAGGTTTACACTTAGCCAAATACGTGTTATAATATATAAACACACTATGAGGGAAGAAGATATGCCTTTATGCTTTGGACATGACCCCTGCGACGATTGCATTCACTGGCTAAAGTGGATCAACGAACAGTGGCGTAGAAATCCTTAGTCGGAAACACAACCAACTATGTGTATGCGGTTGTGTTTTGAACCATTCATTGCTGAGTGGTATTTTCGAGTATCTACTCTATAGACACTACCCGCTTCCAGATGCATCGCCTCGTTCTCTACGATCATGATGCAACCAGGGTCTGTCTGTATGGGAATGTGTATTCTCGGTAATCTATCTCGATGCCAACTGAGACACGTCTTCGGATTACTGACAAAGATCCGTGTCCTATGCATATTGTATTTGTTGATATAATGGTTTATAAGAGGGTAGGCAAATACAGGATATATGAAATCAGTTTCCTTCATATATGTGCCTTTACCAATACCATCTCTCCAAGAGCCATTGTGTTTGTCAGACTGCAAACCGACTTGTAAAGAGTCACGAGAGGATAATATCTCGTGACATTCTTCTCTGAGTCCATTTAAATCTACACTGTTCGAGATTTTACGAAAAGGCATCATCTTTTATCTTCTAACCTTTTACCACCAAGGTAATTTACAGGTGGTGATACATTTATTTTCAAAACTTTTATTAGCCAAGTGTTAAATCGTTCTAACATAGGTACCTCTGTTTTTACATTACTATATATTATAACATAAAATCACGCATGTGTAAACATCTAATCTGCTAATGGATTGTCAAGTGCCTCTTGTAGTATCTCTTTTAAATCTCTTTCGAGCAATCTCATCTTCTCATCAATACGAGTTTCAGTTGCTCTCATGGTATCACGAACATCTTTCTCGTTTATTCTGCTATTGGCTTCTACCTCACGAATGGATGCGGTGACATCTTTCTGCAAAGAGTTCATCTCATTACGCACACCTTCAAGAGTTGTTTCGATGCCATTCTGAGATTCCTTGATACGGTTCTCTGCCACGTCAACCTTCGCCTCGATCTTATCCACTAGGTCTTCCATTGCCATCACATCGGATCTCAAGTCGTTCTTGATATCTCTTGTGTAGTCGATTGCTTCACCAAGCTTTGTTTCAATCACGTCGTTACGTGCCGCAATTGCTTGCGTGTCTATGTTGGCTATGATTTCTTTCATATCCATATAGTCTTTGTAAAATTCAAAACCACCCCATAGTCCACCGCCAAGTGTACCGAGCAATGGAATCAGAAGCAGCAGCTTTGAGCCACCTACTTTGATTCCTTCATATTCGATCTCTGCCATCTAACAACCTTTCCCACCTAATGTATAAACTCTATTTCTGCCCCAGCACTTATTCAATGGCTTGATTACATTATTTGGTAATGCTTGACCAGGGTATCTGTAATGGGGATATTTCTTTACGAAATCTGCGAGTTCTTTCTTTTCTATATGACCTTTTGCTTGTAATAGTTCTGCTTGGCAAGCCGCAAGAGAGTTCCAATCAAGTTGCTCTCCTGCGACTACCTCTTGTTGTTTAACGCAATATTTTGTTATTTCATTAGACTTCATGTCAATCAGAACTTCTAATAATGTGTCAATCATATTACCTCACTTTACTTTTTCTTTGCGTATGCCTGCCCACCAAAGAATGCGGCTACGATTGCTGCAACCGACACAAAGTATGTCGCTGCCATATCGCCTAGGATCTTACCTGCTTGGTCTAGACCAATCCACATTGCCAAGACAACAGCAAACGGATAGAGCAACAAACCAGCCAAGGCGAACCAAGTCATGTTACGTTGCGCATCTCTCATTGCATCTGCATCTTCGAGTTCTTTACGTTTAAACTCTAGGTACATTGCCTCTTCTTCGGCACTTACTTTTCCGTCACCGTTACTATCGGCTGGGTGATAAGCTTTTACTTCTTCTTCAGACATCTATTGTTTTTTCCAAATTGTAAATGCACCCCAAGCAATCATTGCATAGGCTACAAGTGAAATCGGCATGAGTATCATTGCTACTCCGCCAGCGATAAGAACCATACCGTCATATGACGTTCGCTCCTTAAGTCTACCTTTTATCCAGTTCATCGATTCTGTCCTCCAGTTCATCTATTTTTCTGGTTATTTTTGGATATTTTTTCCGCCAAGCATCAGGTGGTTCTTGTAGCCAAGTCCACCCCCACCTGTTAACAAGATGATCTAGTAACTGGTCAAACTTTGAGTAACCCCAAATCCCAGCCCTTGTTTCTTTAAACCATGCGAGAAATGCCGCACCGAGTAAAGCACCAGCGATAGCCGTCCAAATCCATAGCGTATCGCCAAACATTCTTTCTAACATTTCCATCATTTCATTAGTTCCTCTGCAGCATCAACATCTGCTTGTGCCACAACACCCTCTGCTAATAGTTTTACCCTATTACTCAGATGTTGCTGCTCTAGTTCTTCTTTAGAACCACCCCAGTAACCAACAGCATGACCTTCTTCAATCATTATCTGTGTTACTGTTTTATCACCTACTTGGAAATCTCCTAATACTCTACCAAACTTGCCTTTCATATCCTCGCCTTTTTTATCTTCATGAGTAATAAGAATGCATTCACCTTCTAAAATTTCTTTCAGTCTGTTTTTAGCAGCAGTGCCAAAAACTTTTTCTACCTTATTAGATGTACGTGATTCGGGTGTATCAATACCCATAATCCGTACACGTTCGTTTGTAAGTGTTATACCAAAACCAAGGTTGATATCTACATCGCAAGTATCACCGTCAACTACTTTTATAAGTGTTGCTTCGTAAAGATTAGTGTCGCCCATTTATTTCTCCTCCAGATATTTGACATAATTTTGCATGCCATGATCTCTGGCACCATCAAATGGTTGTTTCTTTTTCCAAGCTGTTACACGACCTCTCCAACCATCCTTAAATCTTTGCCACTTTGTCATCTTACGGATATTGCCGTAAAAGTTAATGTAGCGCAGATCACCGTGATGTTTGTAGCCCATAATTGCAAATGGGACTTTCGTAACAATGTCGTTATTGTTTACATGCCTATGATGTTCGCAAGTAATATTGCGCACGAACTTACGTGTGCCAACTCTTGGAGATCCATATGTGAAAAGAGCAAGAGGTTTTAGCCTACTTGCACATACTGTAGCCATAGCACCGCCAAGAGAATGACCGCAGATAAAGAGTTTTTTCTTTTTACCTTTATCTTTCACTAACTCATTAACTTGAGGCCAAACCTTCTCTAGTTCGTTTTGGAATCCGTTATGGACCCAACCACCAACTTGAGCACGGTCAGGGAAAGCATTTAGATCAGCAGTAATATCGGAAAATTCGGATGGTTCGGTACCACGGAAACAGATAACCATTTCGCCTTGGTTCCACACTACGTGCACTTGAGCGCCGTGCACATTATAAAATCTATGGTATGGATATCCCATCTCTTTGAAATCCATCCAAGCTTCCTTGCTCTTGTAAGCAAGTTGAGCCATAACAGCCATCTTGTGGCTCTTGTCTATGTAAGGCATAGTAAACCCCTTGTAATGTGTTAAACATAGTGTAAATCACACCCAAAAGGGGTAGTAGTAATAAATCAGTTCTCGAACGAAAGTTCTTGTAGTTTCTTTAATTCAGCCTCTAGTCTCATAAGTTCTAGCTGCTTTTCTCTTATCGCTAACTCGAATAATCTATTGCAGTCGATTCTCTTTTTGACCCTTCGACCCAAGGGTATTGTAATTCTAGCAAACACACCAATGTCAGGCTTTTGGTCCATAGTTGATGTGCCAATAGGCGGATTGCCATCAATGATTCCTGTCACCCCAAACTCTAGGTTCGTTGCCGAGCCTATAGCGTTAGAACAATCTAAATCACCATCTCTAAACTTATCTGATTGGTAGTTGCTGGTGCTATTTGGAATTTGTAAGTTCAAAGAACTACTATCCGCATATACTTTACCAGCAAACATAATCAGAAGGAACACATATAGTATTCTCATATATCACCTCACTTAATCTTCGAACAAACCCTCGAAGATATGACCGTATTAGCATTATTTTCAGCATTAACAAGTCTGTTTAATTTTGAGACAGTACAAACATATACTGCCCTTTTCACGTCCTTTTTCCGTATATACACAGAAAAATTCTTTCTTGACAGATGCGGCAGACTTATAATTCTGTCTGTAGTAGCAAATACCATAGGTTCCATATCTTTATCCAATACTTGGATTTCATAGAACCGCACATCTTCCCTTCTATTATATGTCTCCAGTTTTACCACATATACATTTGGTATATGCGATTCTTTTATCTCTGGATATGTCGGAGTCAGTTCATGTGCTGCCGCATAATAGATGCTACAGCTAGTGAAAACTAAACCCAAGACAATGCATAATATGAACGTCCTCATTATTTCGGAATACATTCACTGGTTACAACAGCGGTATATACACCACCTGGAAATGACTTAGTAGAGCCATAAAGGGCAGTAGATGTTACCTTGAACCAAGTGCTTCCAGACAGAACTAGGTCAAATTCTGTGTGATTATTATATTCTACTTTGTTTGTTTCATACGAAGACATATTTGCATCAGATACTGCACTCACTTCTACTTCACCTGTCCATACTACACTATCTGTAAGTGTAGGGCTTGATGAGAATGAATCGGGCCAAGTAATCTTGACCTTATATGAATCTGCTTGAATAACGTCTACACGAATGATTGGTAGTACACCACTATCAGCGGCAACAGTTGTTAGTTTGTCTGCTGTAGGGTTTCCGTAGACACCAGAAGTTTCTGTGACAATCGAACAACGTGACTGAACATTCCCTTGAATGTTTGTGTTATTTGCGTATGCTGCACTTGTTCCCATAATAACCAAAGCAGTAGTTGCTAAGAATTTTTTCATGGTATTTCCTTCTTTAGTAAGTTTATAGTTTATTTATATTGAGAGCGTACTATTTCTCTATGTTTTGTATCACTAGCTAAACTTCTCAATGCTCTTTTGTTGTCAACAATTACATTATCTTTGAGCGTTATGTTTTCTTTATATTCGCCACCTTGTATGTCTTGCGCATAATATGAGTTAAGTTTTGGTACTTGACTGAGTGCTAACATCATAGCATTCTGTTCTGCTGCATTAGCAATCTTCTCTGTTGCGCCGCCAACCGCAAGTTGTTCTTGTAAGGTTTCTTCTTCTTTTTCTTCTTCCTCTGCAATCTCTTCCTTATTGCCATCGGCTTCTTCTTGTTCGGCTTTTCGATCTAACTGCATCTGAACATATTCATCCAAATACGGATCTTTTACATCAGGGTCATCAAGCAAACCATTGTCTAACAAATACTGCAAGAGAGCCGATTCATAGTTCGGACACCTTGGATCATTCAATGGATCATCACATGTATCATATACATAATCATAATGGATTATAGATTCTGTTATCGTACCATCACCTTCAACAGTAATAGAACCATTCCCTAATAGTTCTCCTGCTATACTTACTGGATCATAACCAATCTTTGTGGAACCTGGCAGTTGGTTCCAGTTATCAATGTGCAAATATGAGCAACCATTTCCATTCGGATTCTCATTACAAATTCTAACCGTAGCATCTGTATTTGGATCTTTCTCAATGGTATAACGGTGATACACCCCATTTACCTTTAAACCCAAGGCTTGAGGTATAACATTTGTCATAGCCCAGTTTAGCTCTGCCGTAGTGCCTCTTCCGAATATTACTTCAGAGAGCGAGTAGGAGGGCCAAAAGAGCACCAATGCCAAGACTAGCTTTTGCAGTATCCGAGTCATCCTTATCCCAATTTTTAAAAATGTTTAAATCTTTATTTGTATTCTCTTCTTGTTTCTTTGGATCATTTTGCCAAGCATCTTTAGCCATCTGACCAATCATTCCATCGTAAGGGCATGGAGTCCCAGCATCCATCATTGCATCAAAGATCCTAGTATCTTGGCACATCACAGAAACTGCGGCAACCTTCATACCCATATCATATAATGTCTTTGCATTCTTGAGTCTCTCACAGTTAAAATCTCGAACAGTCTTACCAGCACTGATGCCGAGGATCTGCGTCTGTACCGCACCTGATACACCAACGGTACAACTATCACTGTTACTTGTGTTAATCGAAGGGCTAATAGCTGATGGAGGGGGAGACTTGACAGTGGTATTACTGTCTATTGTTTGTTTACCATTTGTAGTAGACTCGGTACAGATATATCCTTCTGGACAAGTAATCGCATCTTCTTGTGCATAACTAACGGTACCCATAATAATAAAAAATAATGTTAGTAAAATTCTGTACATATTATATCCCATTGCGTAAATATTTCATTCAAACTCTATTTATAAAAAAAGGAACCGCTAGGGTTCCTTTTTCTGTTTTAAAATGTTTTATTTGGGTCAGAACTGAAATCTTACACCCATTTTAAGGTCTTGGTAGTCAAGGTCTTTGTCAGCGGATACTTCGCCAAACAATTCTAGGTTATCAGACAAGCCGTATGTGGCTTCTACTTCAACACCGACCATATCAAAGTCCATGTCACCGTCTACGGTAGTCAAGAGTTTCGGGGCAACACCAATGTTTCCCATATCGATTGTGGGACCAACTTCCATAGCGAGGCTTTCGTTTTCAACGCTGTATTCCACTTCACCAGCAGCGCCGATGTGGAACATAGAAGTTTTTTCTTCTGCGAGTGCGCCAGTGGCAGCAAGAGCAAAAGCAGTTGCGAGAATAGTAGTTTTCATTGTAGTTTGTTTCCTATTTTTAAGATTTTCATGATAAAGAGGCCCGTTCTGTTGCTAGGTGGAACCCATACCCCCTGTGGTTATGCTGCTAGAGCAAACTCAGATGGTGCAAAGTTATCGTTTGCATTTAGTAGTTTTGGCTGAATAACGTAGGCCAACACGGTAAACTCCACTTCATTTTCACACCTGTCGATCCTATTTCGACCCCATCAAAGATACACTAGCGAGAACAAAGGGAGGATCCTAAGACTGTCCCAGAGACTTATTACTCTCAAAAGACGCTAATGTAGCTATGGTGGAGTCGCTGGGTACCGCCCCCAGGTCCAGAATGTGTCCACGTTGCTTCAACGCTTACAAGAGTATATATTAACATACTCTACTGATAATGTAAACACCCTTACAGTTTATATTTTAGGTGTTACATTTATGATACACTATGATCTAAATGTTTAATCATAATTCATTATCGTGTATATACAATTGTATTAACGCATAGTGAAGAACCTTTTGTAGATCCTTACGAGCATCTGCACGAGTTCCTTTGTTTCCATATCGGTTAGAATACTTGTCAATATTGCCCATACAGAAACCAGTTCCATGACCACGTTCAATAATCACTTCAGTGGACTGAAACTTGTTCTTTGAATAGTGACCAGTATATGTTGAGTCAATATAGTCTTGAAACTCATCAATCAAGTCACCTTCATTAAATTTATAATCAATAGCCATTAATGTATATCCTTATTCCAATAAAATATGTGACGACCAATCTTCACTACTTTACGATCCATTTTCTTTGCCCATGCTGGACTTACATAATCAGCATGATAGAATGTAGAACCTTCGGTAATATCTTCTATCTGCCCAGTATACACCATTTGAGCAAGTTTGTAAATATCGTTGTATTGTTTTCCAACTAATGGAATATCACTCTTTCCATCGTGAGTCCACGAGAACTGTTTATTCTGCCAAACAACTTCACATACAGTATTTGGAAACCACTCAGATTTTACACGATTCATAGTCACATTGGCTACTGCGATTTGTCCCGCAACAGGTTCAATCAAACTTTCGAAATAGATGTTGTCTGCAAGACACCGGATCTGTTTAGGTGGTAACTGCACAACTTCTTTTTGGTTCATATAGTTATAGATGTAGCCATCTTTACTACACGCACTTACTATAGTGGCAATAAATGTTACATTTACTGCTAGTGCCAGTGTTGCCATTTTTGTATTTTTCAATTTAAACTTCCTCGTTTTCAGACATTTCTGAATCAATTCGATCCACATTCTTTTGTAGATCCTCGATGATCATATCTAGTTCTACTAGCATATGTTCTTTAGAATAGTTAAATGTGTTAGAACGACGAACAAAGCTGTTAAGAGCTTTCTGCATTGTAGATGCATCTTGGATATCTTTTAGGATAATCATACTTCATCTCCATTCACTTTACGGCAACGTACCAAACATTTGGCCAGATCATCTAAAAGAGAATCAAGGGTCGTTATCTGGTCATAGTGATCGCATTCATCTTTGTCGAGCGCATCAAACAAATGTGCATTTTTTACAAGTGATTTGAGGTCATATTCCATACGGTTTAGAACCTCTGATTTCATTTGGCGGTTTGTTAGTTGCAATTGCGCCCATATCTTCTGTTCCATCTTGTACCTCTCTTGATTTGATAATTTAATATACCATATGCAGATACAGATGTAAACCCCTAATGTGCACTTTTTAAAACTTTTTTATAAGTGTAACATTTATGATACACTAATAATCCTCTGAAATATCTGCAATAATATCATCACGTAATCGTCTTGCTCGAGCATCTATTGGATCTTTCAATCCTGTACCATTCACAACTTTGAACGCCAAAGTAATCCGTTCACAGTCAGTATACATCGCATGCCAACAGTGATGGTCTCTCTCGGATTTATGACCAAAGTAATAGTGTCTACAGTTCCAACCTGGTTTATCTTTTACTGTAACAACTTCTTTAGTTTCTGGATCACGATACTTGAACCAACTGTCTCCAGTTTCAGACCAAGAAAACAATATCTGATAGGCATTTGCATTCCAATTAGTATGCCATCCGACATAACCACCTGGTGGGTAGTAGTTGAATAGAGCATTCGAATGAGCGCCGATGTATGCTGGCAACTCTTTCTTTAATTCAAACATAATACTATGCCATTTATTAGGATCTTGTTTCGCCATATTACCTAGAGGAGATGCAAAGTGTTCCTCTGGAAATCCACTGTGTTTATCACCAATAGCAAGTTTGTTTTCAACATAGGTATCGCTGGTATAATGTTCTCCAGATTGCTTACCCACATCAGTTGGACTCCAGACGTGATATTTTGAATCATCTCTACCATCAATGGCTAAAAACTTTTCAAGACCAGAGTTGAGTTTTTCCAGAAGTTCATTATTTCTGATAGTTACTTCAGACATTTTTATTTTTCTCTAGCTTCTTATAACCCAATGCCCAGTTCTCGGCTGCATCTTCACACCATCGCAATGACTTGCCTAGATGTTCTGTATCTTCACGAAAATATACTTTATCCTCAGCATTGAAATATTTAATATAGAAACCTTCTTCCCTTGAATTAAATTTAATTTCACAGTAATGTCCTTTATCAACATCACTCCAGAAGGTTGATATCTTTTTACCCACTTATAATCTCCTTAATCAAGGGGAACACTTTAGCAATCTCCAAAGCGCATTGTTCTGCTAGTTCAATATGTTCTTTCTGTGTTCCGTTTGCTGTTCTTAGTTCTATATAGTGAACCCAAGACCTTAGTGTTCCGTTTGCAATAACAACAGACTTGGTATTACCCTCTGGCAATACAGCACGTGCTTGCTCTTTTGCAATCCCATTATCAATAGCCCACTTGTATGCCATCTTAGCTTCAAAAATAATTTGAGCCTGTTTCATAGCCCATGATTTTGCAAGTTGCTCATCATCTGTCTCTACTGAGTTCTGGCGGTTCTTGGTATCTTGTAGACGTGCTTCACGCAATACAAATGTGTCATCCATATCTCTTGGATCTGCATATCGTTGAGAAAACTCTTGAAAAGAGAACGAGCGATGACGTAGAAATTGTCGTGCAATATCACGTGTCGTAGTAACCTCAAGGGTAACAGATGCCATTTCCAATGGAGACCAGTGCTTGTGCTTTACCAAATATCGGATAAGCTTTTCACTTGTTTCTTTGTTCACCTGATTTGATGGATTAGATACCCTTGCACAATATGCAATCAAGTCTTGTGCAGTTTCTAGTTCAGATAGTTGACCTAACTGTTCTGCGTCATTTCTCCAATCTGGCTGGGTAAACCCAACGAGTCTTGCTGATGGTTCACATATGTTCATAGTTTAAAATCCTTAAATCGTTCATTGGTTTCTGTGTTCTCAAATACTGGTACATCCTTAACTAGGTTCTGTTCACTATCTTGAACATCATATAACCGCATCTTAGACCGATCAATGCCTACTAGGAATCTCTTGTTCTTGTTTGGGTCATTGTATCGGTTTTTAAGTTGCTTGACCATGATCTGACCTTGGGCATCCAGTTCTTCTGTAGCAACCAAGGCAAGCATGAGGTCGGCAGTAGCAGGTAGTCCAAAAGACTCGGAAGTGTCCTCAAGTCCAGGATCTGACGAGCCAAAACCAGAGCGTGTCGTTTGGGTTGCAGAGACAATCGGCAATTTAAATTCAACGGCAAGTCCTCTTAATTCTTCTGCTATGGATTTAATGTATGTATATGAGTTTACAGATGCGCCCATTTTAATCCTAGAAGATGCACAGATATTGAGATAATCAATGAATACAATATCGGGTTCAAAGCCTTTTTTAAGTTTTAATTCATTAAGTAATGCACGAAAGTGATTAGCATTAGCAGCTGATGTTGGATATTCTTTTACAACCATCCTGCCGTTAGTTTTTCTTTTTAAACCAGCAACCTTTTCTGTAAACATTTGCAGTGATAATTTATCTATTTGATCAATAGGTATATCAAGTAAGTTGGCATCAATCCGCTCTGCAATTCTTTCCTCTGACATTTCCATAGAAATATATAATACATTTTTACCAAGGTTTAAGGCACCTGCCGCTATATGACACATGGCAAGGGATTTACCCACACCAGTACCAGCAAGAATAATGTTTAAACTCTTGAGAGATAAACCACCCTTGGTAATTTCATTGAGTAGTTCAATATCAAAAGGGATCTTTTCTTCTTCAGTATGGTAAAAATCATACCGTTCATTTACTTGTTCTAAGTAATCGTGACCGACATTCGTATCAAATGTAACACCAAGAGCCTTTGTAAGAATATCTGGTAATGCATTCTTTGTAAGAGATTTATGTTTACCATCAATAATAGAGATTGATTCCATAATTGCATTAAACACTGCTCTGTCTTGACACCATTTTTCTGTATTCGTTAAAAGCCAAGTTTCATCTATTGGTTCTTTCTTAAATATTTCGGGCAGAATCTCTACTGCATGACGATACTGTTCATCAGAAAAAGATGTAGCATCATCAAGTTCAATTTTAAATGCTTCTGATGTTGGTAGTTTATTGTATTTGGCTACAAATGCCACAACCTGTTTAAACAAGTTCTGGTAAACACCTTCAAAATATGCAGGTTGGATAAACGGTATCACCTTGCGCATATACTCCTCATCAGTAAGGAGATTACGTATGATTGTTTGTTCTATATTCGCATTAATCATTAGGATCTTTCATATAATAATAGTTGCTATCCATTCGGGTACCTTCTGTGTACTCCAAGACACCTTCGGCTCTCATCTTTTCTCTGATTTTTGTAGCAGAAATATCGTGGATATCTTTACCTAAATCGTGTTCTGTAAATGTGTAACCGACACCGCGGCCATACGATATGTCCACTATGTTCGGTACTGCCATTATAACATACTCTGTGCCTCTTGTAAACCCCGCATTGTGTAATCCATCTTCAATAGCATCACAAACATAATCATAACTAAAAGGATTATCATCTTGTACACCTGTACGTCCTGCACCTGCATCTTTACCTACTATGAAACTTACATTACGTACCATTATACATACTTGCCCTGTAATAGAATAAGCTTTTTTAAAAAGTTTTGTATGCCCATCGTGCCATGGTTGCCAACGCCCAAGCATCTGTACGGTTGGTTTCTGTAAATCAAATCTGGAGGGAGTGAAAGCATCTATATCATCTTGGCTAATCATGCTTGATTCACCGCATATTCAATAGCAGTCATATTGTTCATCTTTGAATAACGACTTAACACTTCTGCTAAAACCTCATGTGTGTCATCAAACCAAGTTGAGACATGGTACTGCACATTTTTTAACCGAGGCTTTTCAAATATTTTATTTGTATTCTCGAAACGCCCTTGTTGAATAGTGTCCATCCATACTGTGAAATCTGGTTTAAAGTGCTCACGTGTAGCATCAGTCGGACAGACAAAATCAGCAACAACAATTCTACCAGACATAGCTGCACCATCTGCAAGGTATCGCATTCGGTCAGCTTGTTTCAACCTACCATACCCAGAAAAATCCCATTTGCTTGGATCACGTCCTTCATACTTTGTTCGGATCTGATCAGCATTCAACCAAACAGCATTGAGTGTTTTAGCAAGAGGTTCTGCCAGAGTAGTCTTTCCACTACCTGGCAAACCACAGATCAAGATCTTCATTTTGTTTCCTTTGGATTCTTCATATGTGCAGCCGTATCAAGGATGTTCTCCAAGATAAGACCAGCAGTCTCTTGTAGTTCAAAGTTGGTATCTGCATCAAGATCATCAACAGGACTTGACACAATATCAAAGTTGAAAGAGAGGTGTTCTCCATCATCAGTAACCTTTAGTGTACTAAATGCAAGAACGGTTTCATTAAACTCGCCTGTAAGAATACGAATATCCCAGTTCTCTCCAGTGCCAGTAATCATTTCATAATCTGTATTTTCTTTCATAACTTATACCTCAAACTTAGTCCTAATTTTGTTCCTTTAAAATAACTCGTGCAGTGAACACGTTGGTTATCAAATATGATAGCAGACCCTCTAGTAAATGAGTACGCTCGACCTGAGAGACCAAACAAATCCAAACCGTGATAATGAGGCAAGTAACTACTTTTAAAATCGTAAGGCATTGCCAAACCTGTTTTATTTTCAACAGGGTATTCGTTTGGATTACCCTTTACACCAGTATTGGGACAGAAGTCTAAAACTGGGTGATGCATACACCAAGTGACACCATTCCTTCGCCATTTCTGGTCAAACACAACCAAGCTAGGAGAGTGACCCTTTGGATATTCAATTTGTAATGGAATCACTACATTTAAGTTGTTATCCAAATGTGAGAACCAATCAGTGTGTGGTAAGTATGGTTTTTCGTGTTGGTAGTAGTTGCCACTCTTGAACTGGATCTTCTTGCCAATAATATCCTGTACAATGTTTGTAATCTTGCCAACGTGTATACCAGGATCAGCCGTATTCATTACACCAGGATGGCGCTTGTCTTTAGAGTTATAATCAACAATACATTCATTAATAATAAAATCAGGTATCGCATTAAACTTTTGGATCGTATCAATAGGCATCTTCTGCTACAATCTCATCCATATCTACTGTTGATTTTTTACCAATCTGATATTGCTCAGTAATAAACTCAGCAAAGTTTGTATTAGCAAAGATAGGATCCCAGAACTCTTTTTTCTGTGTCGCATCAAGTCGAGCCTTACTAGTAAGGACCTCACCCGTTTCTGGATTTACACCTTCATACCAACCATTGGATGGTTTTCTAGCATATTCACCTGCAAGTGCTACATCTAACAAACCAGAATATTCACTCACACCGCCGTCCCAAGTTACACTAATAGGGATCTTGGATTTTTCTTTTACATAACGAGATTTTTCTACATTAATTACAAAGTCATATCCAATAATATCGGTACCTTTTTTATTCTGGCGCCGACCAACGATCCAAATATTATCTGAAGAGTAATAGATACCCGTACCACCCGATACGATATCACGAGGGAACAAACCTTGTTCTTTATACGTGTGGTTAATTGCAATCATAGAAATGTTTTTCATTGCAAGGTAAGGAGTGCACATACGGAACAAACCTTTTAATGCTTTAGCACGAGACATATCTGCTACTGCTTTTTCATTAATAGCATCATCTAGTTCTTTCTTTGATGCAACGTTGCCGATAGAATCAATTACAACAATAACCTTATCATCACGTGCAAGGCCTTCGAGCTGACCAACAAGATCAAACTTGAGTTCTTCAATATTGGTAATCGGCGTGTGTAATACACGTTCAGTGTCAATACCAAACTGTTCGAAGTATGATTGTGGTGAACCAAACTCAGAATCATAAAACAACATTACAGCATCTTTTTCTGCTCTCAGATATGAACCTGCCATGAGTAAAGCAAAAGAAGTTTTAAAGTGTTTAGAAGGTCCGGCAAGTGTAGTCAAACCTGGTAGCAAACCACCATCAACAGAGCCAGAGAGTGCCACATTAATCATTGGAACATCAGTTGGTACTGGTTTTCTTTCATTAAAAAATTTAGACTCTGAAAGAACAGAAGTGTGTTTCAACTTCGAGTTCTTTTTGAGTTTGTCCATTATTGACATATTAATCCTCTCTATTGGTATATGATGTGTTAATTATATCAAAATTCTCAAGTGTTGTAAACAACTCTTTATCCATATTCATTAAATTTTTGATAGCATCAACTCTAATATCTTGAATACCTCTTTTATAATTTCTATTAGGTACTCTGTCATTTGTAAGACCAGTACTTGGGTGTGAGTTAATATAACTAGAAACAAGATGATAATCACCGCCATACTCGGTCATAAAATCGTGTAGTTGGTTCATAAACATATATTTCATACCAGTAATTGCTGAGATTCCTTGTTCAATCATTGCTGCTTCTACTGCCGTTGCCATAACAATGTTTGATACAAGTGCTGTAGATTTACTACGAAGTATATTACTCATTGCCATCACAGAGTTTTCTGCTCCACCAAGAATATGAAAGGTTTGATTTTCATCTTTACCTTCATTGAAAAGCATCGGATAATAAACAACCTTATCGTTAGTAGCACATAAACGATCAATGATTTCAATTGGAAGTGGTGTACGAATAACAACACCACCAGATGTTTTAGCAAGTAATTGTAGCGTTTCTGATTCTAATTGTGTTGCAATAACAGCACCTGTCTCATCATCTTTTTCAGTGGGAGTTATAATAATACTTAAATTAGGATCAAAGTTAATTACATCCTCTAAACTATTAGATGAACCATAAACCATAATATCATTCATGTTTTTTGTGAACAAGTATTTTAATGTATTAACTTCTTGGTGATTAAAATTTTCCCCACTAGCTACAATAGCAATACGGAATGTATCAGCCGCTCTTTTTGGCATTTTTACCCCCATTTAGATGTTCGTTCCAAGGCAATCCAATATTCTAAACCTTGTTGTTCGTTTACAAGATGCGATACCATTGCTTTTGAAACACTTACTTCGTAATCAAGAGACATGAGTTTTAGATTGCTAATGTTATAAATCATTTCAAAAGGCACAGTATCATCCGCAATAAATGTGTGTGGAATTTCAACATTAAATGTATTAGATGTTGCATTGTTTTCATCGAATACTGTAAAGCAAATATTGCCTGCTGTCTCGGAACGAGTAATTTTTACCTGGTCGTGACCAAGTGCTGTTGCTGCACGTTTGATTTTATCCAGTGTTGCATTATCCAATGTGAATTTAAGTTCTGGATCTGGCATCTTTACCTGATTTGTAGGCGTTGTAAGAATGTCAATATCAGAATAAAAATATCGGACACGTGAAAGGTTATTTACATCACTAATCATTACTGATTTATCATCTGTAAAATCTAAGGTAGGCGAATCAACTAGATTCACAACACTTAGAAATTCCGATAGGTCATAAATTCCAAATTCACGTGGAAATTCTTGTGTAAGTTTAGCACTTGCCACAACATTCCGTGCTTCTGTCATAGTTTTAATAGTGTTGCCCGTACGCACAACAACGTTGGGATTAATCCCAGCAAAGTTCTGAAGTGTACTAACGGTATTTGTATTGAGTTCCATTAAATGGCTCCTGTGTTATTTTCAATTAGTATTATTATATCATATATTTCAGTTAATGTAAACAGAATTATTACCCATAGTTTACATTTTGTTCAAGTTCTCTTTCATCTTTATCATAGGCAGAACGCATGGCATTATTAACAGAGATTGTTTCACGCAGTACAGTAAATGATTTATCGAAGTTATAGAAGGCATTTGTGTCTTTAGGGAAACAAGCACCGCCATATCCACGTTTACCATCGAAGCCAGGGACTGATGTATGAGAAGATCCGATACGCGGATCAGATAACATAGCATTGAGTACCGTGTTAAATTTACCACCATTGTTTTCTACACAATCAAAGAATTGGTTGAACCAAAGTACCTTAGATGCAAGGAAGGAATTAATACCATACTTTACAAAAGATGCTTCTTTAGCAGTCATAAATTTAATTGGGCATGGTTTACAGCTTGAATAGTTATGGTACAACTCTGCTACAGCCTGTGCGGTTGCTTTCTTACCACCGAAAACATGCAACTCTGGATTCACAAAATCCTCATTTGCTGCTTTCTCGGTAAGAAACTCTGGGTTATAAACCATACGAGATTTAGCACCAGGTAGAGACATGAGTTGATCAATAACATCTGGTGTGACTGTAGACTTGAGAATAACAGTAGCCTCTGTATTCTTTAGCATCCAAGCAACAGTTTCTTCTACAATGGTAGAATTAATTTCACCGTTGTCGCCAAACGGAGTGGGTACCGCAATAAAAGCAAAGTCAACATTTTTTGCATTTTTAATAGGTCTGTCTAGTTTTGGATCAACAATAGTCTGTACAACTTCAGGATGAGAAAAGCCAAAGGAGACTGCCTTACCAACAAATCCATATCCAATAATTCCAATTTCCATTTAATTTACTCCATAATATGATTTGTACCACTCAATAAACTGAGCAACGCCGTCTTTAACATTAGTGGTTGGTTTATATCCAAGTGCTTTTAGTTTAGATGTATCTGACCAAGTTGCTTGAGTATCAGCAGGGTGAATTGGTACATATTCTCTAATTGCTTTTCTATCAAGATTTTTCTCAATTTCATCCACAAAATCCATTAATTGCACTTGTTCTCCATAACCGATGTTATAGATATCTTTTTCATTGGCTGGCATACGATCAATTAAAATGGATAGACCTTGGACAATATCATCGACATAGGTAAAGTCTCGGATCATATTACCATTATTAAATAATTGAATAGGATTACCAGCAATAATATTTTTAGTAAAATCAAAGAGAGCCATGTCAGGTCGACCCCATGGACCATAGACAGTAAAGAACCGAAGTCCGATAGCTGTATCAAGTTCGGGAGCAGACATCATTTGTGATTCATTAGTAAATTTACTGTAACCATATGGGTTTAGTTGGTAACCACATTTTTCATCTTCTTTCCAGGGCAGTTCATTTCCTGCCATAACGCAAGATGTAGAAGCATATAGGCAATGCCGAATATCATTTTCTTTCATCGCTTGGATTAAATTATGTGTACCGATAATGTTATTCTGTACATAAGAATCAGGATCTACAAGCGAGTGTCGAACACCTGCATATGCACCTAAGTGCACTACAATGTCTGGTTTTGTTGATTTTAGATATGAACTAAGTGCAACAGAGTCACACAAATCAACACCAGCAATATGAATATTGTGTTCCTTATACAGTTTATCTGATCGTGCCTCTTTTAATGTTGGATCATAATAATCGTTATAGCTATCAAAGCCAGTAACTTTATAGCCATTAAGCGTTAACTTTTTAGATAGATGATAGGCAATAAACCCAGCACCGCCAGTAATACAAACTTTAGTCATTTTGGTTTCCTTGTTTAATTATTTACATTATATACTATATAGTTAGAAATGTAAACAATTATTTTTGGTCAGATACTCTTTTTCTTAGATCAGTAGAACTAAATCTATGAGTTCTGGAGTTAAAATAGAGTTCAATACCCTTCCGTTTACAGATATCTCTACCTGTAAAGTCCTGGTCTCGATATTCTTCTCCCATAATTTTAACATTAATATCAAACATTTCTAAGATATCCTCAACGTCCTGTTCTGTCTGATATGGAATAATTTCATTCACATATGTAAGTGCAGATAGTTGTACATATCTTTCTACCAGTGTTTGGACTGGTTTATTTTTTTCTTTTGGTCTGTCTATAGTTGGATCAGATTGGATCCCACAGATAAGATAATCACACTGTGACTTGGCTTCTCTTAACATTGCCACGTGACCTGCATGTAATAAATCAAATGTAGAGAATGTAATACCTATTGTTTTAGAATTTGCCATGTTTCTTCCCAATTTTTCACTTGGTGGACTGTGCCACCTTGATGAGCTACTTCTAAAGCCAAGGTATAATCATTACCACCAGGTTCCATTTTATCACCAAAAAAAGTGATTGGTTCAGTTGGACCAAAGTCGTGTATAATTTGTGCCTTATCATAGCCCTTTTTCATAATATCAATGCCAGTTTCACCTGCAACTTGTATATCATAATCAACCCATACTCTTTGTAGATTTTCTACAAGAAGCGCGCGTTCATTACTTTTGTTATCAAATTTTACATAATCTGCTCTTTCAGAAAGTGTAGCATTCCTACCCAAGGTACTAAAATTAAATAAGCCAGGTCTCACATCAAAGTGGTTTCCAGTCTTATTAGGTGCTAAACTAAGCTCTAAAGCTCTTCCCAGAATAGATTTCCACTCATCTGGCATTGTCATTTCATTACGTTTAATGTTTTTGGATTGTTCCCAGACATCATTACCAGCGCAGTTATAAACTCTGATACAAGCGTGGTAATGATACCCAACTTGCTCAAGTGTTTTTACCTTATCAGATCCAGTAACCATATAGGTAGCGTTATGAGTTTGAAAGTGTTCAAACCAATTAGAAAACTCCTTATTCATTTGACCACGGCTAGGTGTTAAGGTTCCGTCAACATCAAAAATATAGTGCATCAGTTGTAACCTAACACTGCTACATGATCGTACCGTGCTCCATTAAATACGCAGATGAAATAAGCACCGTATGGTCCAGCAGTCACCTTGTGAAATACATTATCTTGAATAAGAAAAATATCTCCAGCCACAAACTTATGCTCTACACCGTCAAGTTCCATAATACCATTTCCGCTTTGGAAGATATACACCTCTTCTTGACCCTCATGTTTATGCCCATTTGTAGCGCAATCTGGATTAAGTCGAGTAGATGAGAGTACAACATCGTTCAGAATTGTGTTGTCTGTTACGACGTATCGCTCATCTTCTTTTGCAATCTCACCACCAACATCGTTGATGCTAACCCTCAAGTTGTTCATTCATACCTCCAACAGATTCTCGTTTAATGTCATTGTGATTAAATTCTGCCCAATACAGTTCGTATGCTATCCCATCGGCTAGGCATTCAAACTGATGATATACGCCAGGTTTTACTTTAGTGTAATCGCCAGCAATGAGAATGGTCTCGTCCACTAGGTCATAGTCTTTCTGCCATACACGAACAAGCATGCTACCAGACTCGACATAGAAGCCATTCCATTTGAATTCGTGGAGGTGCTTTGAACAAACACCTCCCTTATTCATTTCGATACGATGAAACTCCAAGGCACCATTTGCCTCAATTAGTTCAGTCGTACCCCATACTTTACCTGCAAACATTTACTCAGAAGCCTCGTGAGTATGTTCTACTTGTGAGTGCTGATGATTTGCAATGGCATCAGTATTCTGATTTACTTGCCAAGTAGTAAAGAACAAAGCAACTGCTGTAAGTGGCAAGACAACTCCTACCAAGATTCGTTTA
>Ga0222716_10000177_pt1 | contig 51856 bp, 49 predicted proteins | sample C33_13DmetaG_FD_165044 | JGI IMG/M metagenome (GOLD analysis project Ga0222716, IMG submission 165044) | Estuarine water microbial communities from San Francisco Bay, California, United States - C33_13D | ecosystem: Environmental > Aquatic > Marine > Unclassified | place: USA: California... | reverse complement strand
TGTATTCTATTGCTCCATTAATGGGGTACAGATTATTGTGTACGTTTAAAGGAGACATAAAGATAGAAACTTGTATTCTATTGTCTTTGAAAAACTCATTTTCGAGAGTTTCTTCAATAACAACAATTTTTCCATCGCAAGGTGCGTAAATATTTCCGTCAACGATATTGAAATTTCTTTTTGGAACTCTAAAAAACCAAATAAAAAATAATATAAAAAAAGAAAAAATTGGTAGTGTAAATGAAATAAAAGCATTATTAAATCCACTAATTATTCCTATAAGTAATAATAGAAAAATAGAATTCATAATTAAACCCCTACCTTCTTTGTGAATATTCATAATTATGTATAAAAGATTAATAAACTTATGATTGAAATTGAGATTAAAAGAGAATCCATTCTGTCCAACATCCCCCCATGTCCTGGAATTAAATTTCCAGAATCCTTTACATCTGCTTGTCTCTTGAATGAGGATTCAATGAAATCACCTGCTGTTGCACTTATTGGAATTAAAAAGGAATAAAATAGAAATGTTGTTGTATCATCATTAAAAAAGTATGCTGCAGAAAAAGCTGTAAATACGAAACCTCCGAAAAATCCTTCCCAAGATTTTTTTGGGGAGATAGATGGCATAATTTTATTTTTTCCAAACTTTACTCCAACTATATAAGCAAAAGAATCATACACACTTGTTAGAATAACTAAATATAATATAGGTGCAAAATTCCAGTTTTCAGTGTCATAGATGTTAAATGATAGATAATTCCATATTAAGATTTGAATCAAAATAAAGGGAATTAAGACATATAAAATTGCAATTATTTTAGTTTTTCCTTTTCTTAGTTTCCACATTTCATAAAGACATATAATGCCAATTAAAACAAACAGTGCTGAACAGCTAAGCGATGAGTAGCTAATGCCAAACAATAGAATAATAATATAAATTATACCAAAGATTAATCTATTTCTGTTTTCTATTGATATCATTCAGATATTATTTCTTTTGCTTTTGTAATATTTTTTTTTTGTGTGTAAATTTTAGCAGTTCCAAAATGATATGATGAATCTTGCTGATTCATAATAATTGCTTCAATATTATTTGATAAAAGCATATTCTTTATTACTTCTGCTTTAAATATATCATTTGTTGAATAAACTTCTATCCAGTTGTTATTCATTAACGGTAATTATTTTTTCTTTGTTTTTGATTCTTTTTCCTCTAATTTTTCTTCATGATAAGAAGTCCATTTTCTTGCTCCAAATATTGAAACTAAATTATCTTTAAAAATAACTTCATTGCTTAGAAGAGCATTTGCAAGCTCTTCAACTTTCTTTTTATTGTCTCTTAGTACTTTTAATGCTCTGTTGTATTGCTCTTCTATTAACTTACTAACTTCTGAATCAATAAGTTTTGCTCTTTCCTCCGAATATGGTTTGGTGAATCCTGAGTTTTGCCCACTTGAATCATAATAAGAAATGTTACCAAGTTTAGGGCTTAAACCGTAAATACTAACCATGGCATAAGCTTGTTTAGTTACTTTTTCTAAGTCAGATAGTGCGCCAGTAGATACTTTGTCAAAGAAAAGACTTTCTGCAGCTCTTCCTCCCAAAGCTGCGCAGATTTCATCTTTCATTTGCTCTGTTGTTGTGAGCTGACGCTCTTCAGGAAGATACCAAGCAGCACCTAAAGATCTACCTCTTGGAACAATAGTAACCTTAACTAGAGGAGAAGCAAATTCTAGCATCCAGCTTACCGTTGCATGTCCTGCTTCATGAAAGGCAATTGTTTTCTTTTCATTTGGAGAAATAATTTTTGATTTTTTTTCTAATCCACCAACAATTCTATCTACTGCATCAAGAAAATCTTGCTTGCCAACAGTTTTTTTAGATGTTCTTGCTGCTATTAACGCAGCTTCATTACACACGTTGGCTATATCAGCTCCTGAAAATCCAGGAGTTTGTCTTGCAAGAAAATTAACATCCATAGATTTTGCTAATTTGATCGGTTTTAAATGAACTTTGAAAATTTCTTTTCTTTCTACTAAATCAGGTAAATCAACATATATCTGTCTATCAAATCTTCCTGCTCTAGTCAAGGCTTTATCTAATATGTCTGCTCTGTTGGTAGCAGCCATAACTATGACACCTGTATTAGTTCCAAAACCATCCATTTCTGTCAATAATTGATTTAAGGTGTTTTCTCTTTCATCATTACTTCCAGTCATTGCATTCTTTCCCCTCGCCCTACCAATAGCATCTATTTCATCAATAAAAATAATGGATGGTGCCTTTTCTTTTGCTTGCTTGAAAAGGTCTCTAACTCTTGATGCTCCTACACCAACAAACATCTCTACAAAATCTGATCCTGAAAGGGAAAAAAAGGGCACTTTTGCTTCGCCTGCAACCGCTTTGGCTAGTAAAGTTTTTCCAGTTCCTGGGGGTCCAATAAGCATAGCACCTCTTGGTATTTTACCACCTAATTTCGTGTATTTTTCAGGTTTCTTTAAAAAATCAACAATTTCACTAATTTCTTCTTTTGCACCTTCTAGTCCAGCAACATCTTTAAAAGTAACTTTTATATTAGCTTTGTCAACTAATTTTCCTTTTGTTTTACCAATGCTAAAAATTTGACTTCCACCGCCAGCTCCGCCACTCATTCTTCTCATTATAAAAATCCATATCCCTATAAAAAAAACTAGAGGAAGAATCCATCCCAGAATATCACCAAAAACATCTTTTTTAGTTTCATAAGTAGGGGAAATTCTATCTTCATAATCAAAACTTTTTTGAACATCTTTTAAATCTTCATTAAATGTTTCAACTGACCCAATTTCAAAGAAATAATGAGGACCGTAGTTTGTGGTATTTCCAAAAGGTTGTTTGCTTACATCATTAAAGCTTTCTTCAGCAAGAAATTCTCTTTTGATATATATGAATACTTTTTCTTTATTGATAATTGTAATACGTTCAACTTTATTTTGTTGAAGCATGTTATTATTAAAATCTCTAAAGTTTGTCTTTTTTGTTATATCGGTATTAAAAAATTGTAATCCAATAAAAAATAAAAAAATAACAGCATAAACCCAATAGATATTGAATTTGAAAAATTTTGGATTGTTAGGTGTTTTGAATTTCTTTTTATTCATTTATTTATTCTTTATGAGAGGTTTTTTTAGCGTCACCCCATAACTCTTCGAGATTATAGAATGTTCGTGTTTCTTCTTGAAATATATGTAAAATAATATTTGAGTAGTCCATTAGAATCCAATTTGCATTATTGTCTTCTTCAACATGCCAAGGCTTTTGTTTTGTTATTTTTTGTACTTTTTTTCTGACATTATCTTGTATTGCTCTTACATGTGTACTTGAGGTGCCTGAGCATATAACAAAGAAATCACAAATGCTATTTTCAATTTTAGTGAAGTTTAGAGAAATTATTTTGTTGCCTTTAATAGATTCAATACTACTAACAATTGCCTCTAAAAGTTCATTTTTATTTGTTTTAAGCTTTGGCATAAATATTCTTAAATTTACAATTGCAAATTTAATCAATTCTATAAATAAATCTAGTAAATGTCCTCTAGTTTTTTCTCCAAAAATCAAATAAAATTAGATGAAACCGTTTCAACTAATGACTTCCTATTAGACTTGGATAAGATGACTTTTATAAATTCGAATGTTGTAGTAACTGCTAATTATCAAAAATTTGGAAGAGGAAAACAAATTAGAAAGTGGGAAAGTAAAAAAGGAAAAAATTTATTATTAAGTATCTTATTTAAACATAAACTGAAATTAAAAGAGCAATTTAATTTTAGTGTTATTATTTCTCTCGCTCTCAAAGATTTATTATCGGAAATACTAGATGACAAAGTTTTTATTAAATGGCCAAATGATATAATTGTTAATGATAAAAAAATTGCTGGATTTATTATTGAAAATAAAAGTAATAATTCTATGATTCATACTTCAATTCTTGGTATTGGATTAAATGTTAATCAGACATTATTTCAGAATTATAATCCTGAGGCAACTTCTGTAATTAAGTTAACTAAAAAAGAGTCAGATGTTGATTTAATAAAAGATAGGTTATTGTTTTATTTAGAAAAATATTATTTATTAGAGGATAGTTCCGTTAAAAACTTACACAACTACAATGAATGTTTATATGCTAAAAATAAAGATTTTAAGTTCAAATCTAAAAATAAGGTATTTGAAGGGAAAATTCTAAGAGTGAAAAAAAGTGGGGAGATAATAATTAAGACAGAAAAAAAAGAAAAAACCGTGGAACTTTATGATTTAGAATATATTTATTAAACCTTTTTTATTATTTCTGTAAATCTATCAAGAAATATATTTATCGGCTTTTGAACAAGCATTTTCATCATAAAATTTAGTTCCATATTTATTTCAATGGATACTTTACTGCTATCTTTATCATTTTCAGAAATGTAACAAGACATATTGAATGGAATATGACTTTTTATTGATTCAAATTTGATTTTTTTGAAAGCTTGTTTCTCTTTAATTCTAAGAGACATTTTGGGTAGAGATTCAATCTTAAAGCTGCAGTTGTTTGTATTGGACTCAAATTCTTCGACATCACTGGGGAGGTAATCTTTAAGATTATTAAGGTCTGTAAATTTAGTAAATAGATCTTTGCTGTTTAAATTAGCAATTACTTCTTGACTTTTAAAATTAGTTGACATTTACATTTTATTATTATTGCAAATTTACTAATAAATTTTATTATATAGTTTTTTTTAAAAAATATTATGCGTTTTAATTAGATTGACCAATTTTTCGGATCATTTCTCCACTGTTCAAGAATTTTTACATCTTTATTTTGAATGTAATTAGATTTTAGAGCTTCATTTATTAAAGTTTTGTAATCGCATAATGAATTTTTAATACAATTATATTTTTTGAAATTTTCATCTGCTTCTTTAAAACTGTAAGTAAAGATTGATAGTAGACCCCTAACATTTAGATCTTCATTTCTTAATGCCTCTACTGCTGCAAGAGAACTTTTGCCACTACTTATTAAATCTTCTATTACAACTATTGATTGACCTGAATTGTAGTATCCTTCAATTAGATTCTTCTTTCCATGACTTTTATTAGTTGCTCTAACATAAATAAAGGGTAGCCCAAGCTCTTCAGCCACAAGTGCACCAATAGCAATTCCTCCTGTAGCTACACCTGCAATGACATTTACATGTGGATATTGCTCTTTTATTATCTCACATAATTTAATTCTTATGTGTGTTCGTATAGATGGAAATGATAATGTTTTTCTATTGTCACAATAAATTGGTGATTTCCATCCAGATGCCCAAGTGAATGGATTGTCTGGTTGTAAAATAATTGCTTTAATTTGTAATAAAAATTTTGCTATTTCTTTAGCATCTTCTTGAAAATTCACCATGCAGCAAAAATATAAAGTTTTCATTAACAATCAACCTAAAATAATAGATCATAATTGGAAACAATTTTGTGAAAATTATAAAATGATACATGCATCAGGTGGTGTTGTTTTTAATAATGATAATCTATTAATGATTTTTAGAAATGGTTTTTGGGACTTGCCAAAAGGAAAAATAGAAATAAATGAATCAGAAATGGAGTGTGCAGTTAGAGAAGTAGAAGAAGAATGTGGAATAGATAAATTAAAAGTTGTAAAATTTTTAAAATATACATATCATACTTATGTTGAGGATGATCAAGCTATCTTGAAGAAAACATCTTGGTACTTAATGTTATCAAATTCCAAGAAAAAACTAACACCACAAAAATCTGAGGGTATCTCAAAGGTTATTTGGGTTAGTAAAAATGATATTTCTTTCAAGTTGGAAAATTCATTTGAAAATATAAAAGATCTTTTAAATAATATTTAATTTTATACTTTAGAACTATGAAAATTAATAAGGATATTAGAAAATCAAATACTTTAGATGGAGATTTTTATTGTTCTAATGAAATGTTTGAAATAGTTAGAAAAAATATTTTTGACAGAAGTTGGCAGTTTGTTTGTTCTAGTGAAGAATTAAGTCAAAATAATTCTACATATCCATTTTATTTTATTGATGAATTTATTGCAGAGCCTTTAGTGCTTATAAATAATCATAATAAAATTAATTGTTTTTCTAATGTATGTACCCATAGAGGTAATGTTTTAATTGAAGAAAAATCTGTTCTAAAAAATAATATTGTCTGTAATTATCATGGAAAATCTTTTAATAAATTAGGTGAATTTGTTTTGATGCCTGAAAGTGAGGGAATGGAAAACTTTCCATGCTCTAGTGATGATTTAACTAAGGTAGATTTAAAAAATTTTTTTCAATTTCAATTTGTTTCCCTGAATCCTATTATTCCTTTTGATGATTTAATAAGTGAGATGAAAAGTAGAGTTTCGTGGATGCCTTTTGATAATTTAAAGCTTAGATCAGATCTTTCTAAATCTTATGAGATTGATGCTAATTGGGCTTTATATTGTGATAATTATCTTGAAGGTTTTCATATTCCATTTATTCATAAAGATTTAAATGCTACATTAGATTATAAGAAATATGATGTTGAGATTTTAAAATATTCCAACTTACAAATTGGATATGCTGAAGAAAATGATATTTGCTTTGACATCCCTAATAATTCAGTCGATTTTGGTGAAAAAATTGCTGCCTATTATTTTTGGATTTTCCCAAACATCATGTTTAATTTTTATCCATGGGGAATATCTATAAATATTATAAAGCCTGTTGCTGTTAAAAAAACTAAAATTGATTTTATTTCTTTTGTTTGGGATGAAGATAAATTAAATAAAGGTGCAGGAGGTGATCTTGAAAAAGTTGAATTAGAAGATGAAGAAATTGTTCAAAGAGTTCAAAAAGGTGTTGGATCAAGATTTTATAAAAATGGCAGATTTTCTCCCAAAATGGAAAAGGGAGTTCATCATTTTCATTCTTTAATCAGCAAATTTCTGTTTAAATAATTATTATATATTTGCTAAAATGCAAAATGTCTTTTTCAATTCTGAAAACAACAATTTTTTCTTGTGTTTTACGTTAACTTTAAAAAATATTCTTAAATATGTCAAGTAGAGGTAGACCCACAACAAGAGCAAAAGGTTTAAAAAATGGTTTTTATATTGAATTAAAGGTTAAAGGTTCAAATAAGGGTACAAGAATTATGAGAGAAACTCATGAACAAGCTATGTTGGCTTTAACTCAATTTCAAAATAAAATTGTTAGATACTTAGGTGAGGTTAAAGATAATTATTGGATAGATGGGGATAATAAAGGTAAGAAAGTAATCTAGAGAAATGAAGTCCCTTAAGTTTGTTTGGGAATTTTTTGGTTCCGATTCAGAACAACTTGCAAAACATCATTTAAATCACTTAAAAGAATTTCTTTTAAAAGAAAAAATAATCTTTTCAAAGATTGGTACCACCAAAGAATCTTTAAATTTTTCTTATAGTTTTGTTGTTTTAAGCTCTAGTTATTTAGAGATAATTAAATCAAAATTAAAACCGCACAAAGCTTTTAAAGTTTAATTATTTATGATCATTCAATATTCTATGCCAAGCATAGGATTTTATTAATAAATATTTATTTTTGTTTGTATATATTTGAATAATGGGCCAGTACCAAAACAATAGAAACATATTTTTCATAAAGTTTAGAGATTGGAATCTTAATTTTTATAGAAAGTTTATTTCTAATCCACCATATTTAGATGCTGATAAGGTTTTTCCAGAACATAAAATACTAGAAAATAATTGGAAATTAATTAGGGATGAAATTAATGAAATGGTTGCAAAAACTAATTCACTGCCTAAATTTCATGATGTTGATGATGGTCAAGCATTTATCTCTAATAATGATGGGAAAGCGTGGAATATGTTTTTAGTGAAAACTTATGGTTTTTGGCACAAACAAAATTCAAAATTATGTCCTAAAATTGTCGAGCTATTTAAGCCATTCAAGGATGTTTCCAGTATATCTATATCATTTTTAAGCCCTGGTAAACACATACCACCTCATAACGGTCCATATAAAGGTATTCTTAGATATCAACTAGCAATTTCAGTTCCAAAAAATGGTAACTGCCAACTATTTGTTGATAATAAATCTTATTCATGGACTGAAGGTAAAGGAGTTATGTTTGATGACACATATGTTCATGAAGTTAGAAATGAAACAGATGAAACAAGAATTGCTGTTTTATTAGATTTAAGAAGAAAAAACATGCCATTATTCTTAAGAGTATACGATTTTATTTTCTTTAAAATAATTCAATTGTTAGTTATTCTTAATAGAACAATGAAAAAATCTACTGTTAGCTAAAAATTAAAATTTTTCTTTCTTAATTTTGCAAACTTAATTTTAAATTGGTTTCAGAATGATTTTTCGATTAGCTTTCTTTATTGTCTTTTTTCTACTTTTAGATTACTATTTATTCTCATCAATTACTCCTTTTTTCAACAAGTCATCTGTTTTAAATCGAATATTCAATTACATCTATTGGATAATTTCTTTTTGCATATATTTTATCATAATTTATGTTGTTTTAAATTTTGAAAGAAGAACTCCTTCTGTTCACTTTAATAATGAAATATTGATAAGTAGTTTCATGTTTATTGTTTTTATTTCTAAATTTTTCGCTTTATTTCCTTTAATTATTGATGATTTTCTAAGATTTATTAGAATTATCATCAATCTTTTTGCAGATTCTGGTTCTGACAAACCTTTTTACAGTGTAAGTAGACTTAATTTTCTACGTAACACATCTATTGTAATTGCTTCATCTTTCTTTTTTACAATGCTTGGTGGTGTAATATTTGGTAGATATAATTTTAAGATAAAGCATACAGATATTAAATTAAATAAGTTTGGAACATCTTTTATAGGCCTTAAAATTGTTCATATTTCTGATTTACATCTTGGTTCATTTAATTCCATTGAAAAATTAAATAATGTAGTTGATTTAATTAATTTAGAAAATCCTGATATTGTTGTATTTACTGGCGATCTTGTTAATAATTATTACAATGAGGCTGTTCCTTACATAGATACTCTTAAAAAAATTAAATCAAAGTATGGAAACTTCTCTGTTTTAGGTAATCATGATTATTGTGATTACGTAGGTTGGAAACGATCTAGTGAAAAGTGGAAAACTAATTTTAATAATATGATTGAGACTCATGAAAAAATGGGCTTTAAATTATTATTAAATGATTCTATAAAAGTTAATGCAGGAAATTCAAAAATTAATCTAGTTGGTGTAGAGAATTGGGGTGCTGGCAACTTTAATAAAGATGGTGATTTGTCTAAAGCTATGTTAGATGTTGATAATAGTATACCTACAATTCTACTCTCTCATGATCCTTCTCACTGGACTGCTGAAGTTTTAGATTTTTCAAAAAGAATTGATCTCCAATTAGCTGGACACACTCATGGAATGCAATTTGGAATTGATATCCCTGGAATTAAGTGGAGTCCAGTTCAATGGAGATATAAACAGTGGTCAGGTCTCTATAAAGATAAATCTAATAAATATATTTACGTAAATACTGGTATTGGTAATCTTGCATATGCTGGTAGGGTTGGTATTATGCCTGAAATTTCAGTTCTAAATTTATCTTAATGAGTATTAAAGTTTATACAGACATAAATAAACTTAACTCAAAATCATGGGATCTAAATACTGAAAATATATGTTTTTTAAAATATAAATTTTTAAAATCTTTTTTTAATAATCATAAAAATATAACACACCTTTTTGTTCTAGAAAAAACCAATAGATTGTATGGTCATATTTTTAATCTTAATATTAAAAATATTGCTCATTATTCAAGCAATTATTTATTTAAATATTTTTCAAATCTTATCATTGGTTTTCTAAATATTAAGTTTCTATACTTAACGAACTCTTTCATTACTAATATAAAGGCTTTTCAGCTAAATACTGTATTAAATTTAGATAAAATTATTGCAAGTATTATTTTAAAGAATAAAATTGATTTTATTGTAATCCCTGATTTTCTATATGAAAATAAAAAATATATAAATGTAAATACTCCTTTTACTAAAGTTGAAATAGAAGAGGAGATGTACATAGACATATCAGCAAAATGGACTGATTTTGATTGCTACAAGAATGACCTTAAAACAAAATACAGAAAAAGAGTAAATATAGTTTTTCATAAAAGTAAAAATGTAAAGATTAAAATATTGTCTGCTGACGAATTTGATAAATACGAAGTCCAATTACAAGATTTATTTAATAATGTTACAAGTCATGCAAAATTTACAGGACCTACTTTTAATGTTATGACACTAAAGGATTTGTGCTTAATACATAAGGAATTTAAAGTTTACGGTTACTATGACAATGATAATTTAATTGCATTTTCATCCGAGTTTACTGTAGATAACAATCTATATTCTTATTTTGTTGGCTTTAATTATGATTTAAATAAAAAGTTTTCCCTTTATGAAAGAATTTTATGTGAAAATATAATTCATGCAATAGAGAATAAAAATAATAGATTAATTTTAGGAAGAACAGCAAATGAATTCAAAAGTAATTTTGGGGCAATTCCTAAAAAATCTTATATCTACATTAATATAAATAATAGACTTTATTCTTTATTGTTTAGGCAGTTTTTAAAAAAAATAAAACCAAAAAAGTGGACTCAAAGATCTCCTTTAAAGGTTTCTAAAAATTAATTACTTGATTTTTTTCACCAATTAATTTAGACCATTGTTTTGCCTTAGATTCACCATCAATTGGACCAAGGTATAGTTGATATATTTCTTCTTTTGAATTTGAGTTATCTGGAAGGAAGAAATGGGTCAGAGGAAATTCAACAAAGTTTTGAGCAAATTTCTCTTTAGCCTCAATTGCAAGAGCTTTAGTTTGATAATCCCCAAAAACGATGATGCTTTTACCACCTTCAAAATTAAAATTGTATTTTAAATCAACTTTCTCATTAGATTTATTTGCTGGTATATCAACTTTTACTTCAATTTTAGTTTCATCATTAGAACTATTTTTGTTAAATGATGATGAAATTAAATCGCCGAAATTTATACTTTTCAATACAAAAAATAAAATTACAACTATCGCTATTCTTAGTAAGTATTTTTTTAATTTATTAGAATTTTTTGGAGTGTCATTAATTTGTTCTTGAATATTTTCAGAAGTAGTTTCAGAAATAGCTTTTTTGTTCGGATTAACTATTTTGTCATTAATTTCAGATAATCTTTTATTGACAATATCTCTTCTTTCTTCGTTGTTAGATTTACTCATGACAAATTTTTTGCTAATATATTATTAATTGACTTAATTTTCTAAGCAGATAGAAAAAACTTCTTTTAAATTATAGCCAGCTACTTTTAATTGTTTTGGAATAATACTTTTTTCAGATAATCCAGGAATAGTATTTATTTCTATTACAAAAGGCTTACCGTTTTTTATAATAAAATCAATTCTACATATTCCTTTAAGGCCTAATTCCTTATAAATTTTTTCTGTTGTTTGATGTATTAATTTTGTTTCTGTATTGGTTATTCTTGCTGGCGTAATTTCTTCAGATTTGTTGTTGTATTTTGCATCATAATCAAAGAAATCATTTTCGCTTACAATTTCTGTTATTGGTAGTAAATTTATTTGATCTTTAATTTTAAAAATACCACAACTCACTTCGGTGCCTTTAATATACTCTTCAATAATAATTTCATTATCATGAACAGATGCAAGTTTTATTGCATCTGGAATTTCTTCATAGTTTTTTACTAAGCTAATGCCATTGCTGGATCCAGCTTGATTTGGTTTGATAATTAAAGGAAGATTAAAATTTGTCTTTATTTCTTCAGTGCTAATCATATGATCCTGTGAGATTAAAATAGAGTTAGCAATAAAATAATCTTTTGTAAAAAGTAATTGATTACATCTGAATTTGTCAAAAGTTAACTTAGATGTTTTTGAGTCGCAACATGTATATTTGATTTTATTCTTTTCCAAAGACTTCTGCAGCTCTCCATTTTCTGCTGGAGGTCCATGAAGCACCATGAAAACATCTTTAAAATTTAATTCTTTTCCATTTACATTAGTTTTCAAAGAACTGTCGATTTCATGTAATTTGTTATCAACTTTAATTTCCCATTTATTATTTCTTATTAAAATTAAAAAGGGGTTGTATCTTTCTCTGTCAATATTTTTATAAACAGTTTCAGCACTTTTTAAAGAAATATCAAATTCTTCAGAATCACCACCAGTTATTATAGCTACGTTTTTCATTTTTTTTTAAACAAATATATGTGTTTTATTGTTTGAGATAAAAATAATTATAATAGTATTTTTATAATTACATTTGTTAAAAAATCAATAATTAATTGGATAATTTTAGTTCTGAAGATATTAAAGATCAAGGTTCTGTTGTAGAAAATGAAAAGGATATTAATTTAGCTAATGAATTAGAAGAAAATGAAATAGAATTAAAGGATAATAAAATTTTATTTAAAAATGCTTTTTACGCTTTACTCACTCTTCCTTTTTTATTTTTTTTATATCTAAAATTCTTAGATATATACACTCTACATAATAAACATATTCTTGTGCCTGATTACTCTAATTTTCATATATCACAACTAGATTCTATTTCTAATGAAAATAATATTAGATATATAATTATTGATTCTGTTTCTGATTTAGAAAAGCCAAAGGGTATTGTTTTAAATCAATTACCAAAGCCTAACACTAAAGTTAAAAAGAAAAGAAGAATTTATTTAACAATTACTGAGACAAATACTAGTGTTGTAAAATTCCCTGATGTTTATGATTTAACACTCAGGCAGGCTTTAAGACAAATTGAATTAACTGGCTTGTTAGTAGGTAAGTTAGAGTATAAGTCTGATATAGCTACTAACAAGATATTAGACTTTAATGTTAATGGTATTAGCATTTTTGAAGGACAAGAAATTTTAAAAGGAACAACTGTTAACTTAGTTGTTGGAAAAGGATTGAGTGAAGAATATGTTTTTGTTCCTGACTTAATCGGACTAAGTAGGGTTGAAGCACATATAGTTCTTAAAACCTCTTCTTTAAATATTGGCTCTGAGTTTTATGATGAAAATTGTGAAGACTCAACACTTGCAGTAGTTTATAAACAAACTCCAACTTTTGAAAATGATAATGAATTGAAGTTAGGCTCTACTATAGATCTTTTTCTAAAAAAACCTCAAAGTACAGAGAAGTGATGAGATATATACTTTTATTTCTTTTTTTAAGTAGTTCATTAATTGCACAAGAAGTTTTAAGTACGCTTAAATCAAACCCAAGAGAAAATAAATCTGTTTTTTTAAAAAATAAAGCTTCATTGTTATTGCCATTTTTTGATGACTTTTCCTCTCCAAATATTAGTTCTAATTTATGGTTAGGAAATAGTACTTTTATTAATAATAATTATCCAATAAATCCTCCGACAATTGGCGTTGTAACTTTCGATGGATTAGATTCTATGGGTTATGCATATGACATTAATATATCAAATAACAGTGGATATGCTGATGAATTGCTCTCACAAGAGATCGATATGTCAAATGTTGACACTGCATATCTGTTATTTTTTCATCAACCACAAGGTCATGGAGATAATCCACAAGTTCAAGATTCGCTCATTCTTGAGTTTTTATCTGATTCATTGGGTTTTAAATCCTGGAAAAAAGTTTGGTCTGTTTCTGGAAGTTCATTACGAGAATTTAAAAAGAATGTATTAATGGTTTTTGAACAAGAATTTCTTCATTCTTCTTTTCAATTTAGATTTAGAAATATTGCTACTTTATCAGGTAATTTTGATCATTGGCATATTGATTATGTAAAATTTGACACTTATATTTCATCAATTGATACATCATCAATTAATGATGTTGCATTTGTTTATCAAGGACCATCATTTTTAAAGAGGTATCGAGAAATGCCTTGGAAACATTTTCAGGATAATTCTGTAAATGAGATAAATGATACATTAAATTTATTTATTAGAAATAATCAGGCAAGTATAAATGTTGATTATCAATATAATGTTTATCAAGATAATATAATAATAGATCATTATCCATCTTTAGGAATAAGTAGAAACATCACAGTGTTAGATTATGATTCAATTGGAAATTTTTCATTTGAGAATCCTCCAGTTTCTATCAACCCAAATGTCTTTCCACCAAATTTTAGTGACAGTACAGAATTTCTTATTCAACACATAATCGGTACTGGATCTAGTGATTTAAAAACAAATGATACTATTTATAATTTACAAAAATTCCACTCTCATTTCGCATATGATGATGGTTCTGTCGAATCTGCTTATGGAATAAATGTTTCGGGTGCTATGGCTGCTTATCAATTTGAATTAAATCGCCCTGATACATTACGAGCTATTCAAATGTATTTTCCTCAAATGTTAGATTCCGTAAATAATATTGAATTTTTATTAACTATTTGGGAAGATAATAATGGATCTCCTGGAAATATTATTCATCAACAAATTGAAAAACCAAAACATACATCAACCAATAATTTTCATTTTTATTACCTTGACTCATTGTTTCAGTTAACTGGTGTTTTTTATGTTGGTTGGCAACAAAACACAGCTGATTTGTTAAACATTGGCTTGGATAAAAATTCTTATGCTAACAATTATATGTTTTACAATGTTGGAGGATTATGGAATAATTCTCAATATAGTGGAGCATGGATGATACGTCCAATAGTTAGTGAAAACACTGTTTTCCTTTCGTCTAATGATATTTCATCCGCTTTTAAGGTATACCCTAATCCAGCATCATCATATGTCAAAATACAGACCAATGATTTTTCTAATAGAATCATCTTATATGATTTAAATGGAAACATGCTCTTAAATAAAATATACAATCAAAATCAAATTGAAATTTCGGTTGATTTTCTATCAAGCGGTATATATGTTTTAAAGGTCATTAATGATTCTGGATATATTTATAGAAAAATAATTATTAGATAAATGTCCTCAAATAATAGCTCTGAGTTGTATGAACATTTTGATTTTACTGCAAGTTCCGGTCAAGAACCTTTAAGGGTAGATAAATTTTTAATGAATTTTATTGATAATGCAACTAGAAACAAAATTCAAAAAGCTGCTGTAAATGGTAATATTTTAGTGAATAACTTACCAGTTAAATCTAGCTATAAAGTAAAGTCTGGGGATAGGGTAAGTATCGTCTATTCATATCCAAAGCAGACAAATGAGCTTATTCCTCAAGATATTCCTATTAATATTACTTATGAAGATGATGATATTTTAATAGTTAATAAAGAAGCAGGAATGGTTGTGCACCCTGGCTTTGGAAATTATGATGGAACATTAGTAAATGCACTAGCGTATCATTTTGATAATCTCCCAAACAAAAGTTCTGAAAATCGTCCTGGTTTAGTGCATAGGATTGACAAAAATACGTCTGGTATTTTAGTTATTGCTAAAAATGAAGATAGCATGACTATCTTGTCAAAAAAGTTTGAAAAAAGAGATTTAAATAGACTTTATGTTGCTTTGGTTTGGGGCGATCTTAAGGAAGATTCAGGTTTCATTGAAGGGAATATTGGGCGTAGTCTAAAGAATAGAAAGATTATGTCTGTTTTTCCTGATGGAGAATATGGCAAATATGCTAAAACTAATTATAAAGTATTAGAAAGATTTGGTTATGTCACTATGGTTGAATGTAAACTTGAAACAGGAAGAACACATCAGATTAGAGCTCATTTTAAATTTTTAGGACATCCACTTTTTAATGATGCTGAATATGGTGGAGATTTAATCTTAAAAGGAACAACTTTTACAAAATACAAACAATTTGTTCAAAATTGTTTTAAGATATGTCCTAGACAGGCTTTACATGCTCGTTCTTTAGAGTTTACCCATCCTAAAACAAATGATTTAATGTCATTTGAATCGGAGCTAGCAAATGATATATCTCAATTAATTGAAAAATGGAGAAGCTATTCAATAAATCAAAGAATTTAGCTTAGTAAACTTTTAGTTCATTATAAATACTATCTCTCTCAATAGGTTTTCTATTAACTTTTTTGATAAGTTTGGTAATATCTTCAGTAGACATTTTAGGGTTTTGATCTTCAGCACCTGCCATTGAATAGATTTTTGTTGAGTCATCTATTGTTCCATCAATATCATCAACTCCAAAAGCTAAAAGGTTCTGAGTAGTTTCTTTTCCAATCATTGGCCAATAAGCTTTAATATGAGAAATATTATCAAAGTATATTCTAGCTATTGCGTACATTCTAAGATCATCTATTACACTTACTTCCTTTAAGTGGGACATTTGGTTATTTCCATTTCTGTATTTTAAAGGAATAAAAGCATTGAATCCACCAGTTTTGTCTTGAAGCTTTCTAAGTCTGCTCATATGATCTATAATATGTTCAGCTTTTTCATAATGACCATAGAGAATAGTAGCATTAGATTGCATGCCAATTTCATGTGCAGTTTCATGAATTTCTAACCACTGTTCAGCCGTGCATTTATCTTTACATATTATGTCTCTAATATCTTTATGAAATATTTCAGCACCGCCTCCTGGTAGAGAATTTTGCCCAGCCTCTTTTAGCATTTTTAAGCCCTCTTTATATGAAACCTTTGCTTTTCTACACATATATTCAAGTTCCACAGCTGTAAATGCTTTAATGTGAATGTTAGGTCTTATCTTTTTTATTTTCTTTATTACCTCAATGAAATATTTCAAACCCATTTTAGGATGTACTCCGCCTACAATATGAACCTCAGTAATTTCATCTACTTTATAATTTCTTACCATATCAACCATTTCGTCAATAGAATGTTCCCATCCTTGAGATTTCTCTTTTAATAATCTTGAATATGAACAAAATTTACAATCAAAAACACAAATATTTGTAGGTTCTATATGTATATTTTTATTAAAAAAAGTATTGTTTCCATTGTGCTTTTCTCTAATTGCATTCGCAAGAGAAAGAAGTAGTGCATTTGGTGCTTTATTGAAAAGTGTTAAGGTTTCAGAATCAGAAATTCTTTTGCTTGTAGAAATTTTTTTGACAATATTTCTTATTGAAATGTCAACTTGGGAAATGACAATGCTGAGATCTAACATTATTTACTGATAATAATTCTTTTTGTAATATGAGTTGTCTCTGAATTAAATTTAATTAAATAAACTCCACTTTTTAAATTGCTTATATCAATTTGTGTGTTATTGTTTAAGTTTTTCCAAGTTCTCACCTCATTGCCAAGCATATCAAAAAGACTCAATCTGTAGTTTAGTTCAGAGCTTTCAATTGCAATTGAATTTTTAGCTGGGTTAGGGTAGAAGCTAAATAATTTATTTAACTCAACAAATTCATTATTTACAATTCCAGTACAATTTACTGTAACATTTGAATTTTTCAAGTTTGAACGATATCCATTCATTGTTGATATCATTTCATTAACCTGATCATTTGAGAACATCCATGTATTTCTTGAATATGCCATAAAATTTTCATCCATATCTAATAAATCATTATTAAATCCATACAACAAATCATTACAAGTATTATTATTTGTGCCTGAATTAACACTTCCAAAATATACGTCATCTGTTGCTGGTGTGTCATAAACATTAGAATCATCATTGTCACAACAGCCTCCCGACTGAGCTTCGCAAAATGTATGATTTAGACCTAGATAATGTCCAATTTCATGAGTTGGTGTTCTTCCATCGCTGGTTGAGCTAGCATTTCCTGTTGTGCCAAAATATTGAAAGTCTACAACTAATCCATCTTTCCAAGCATTCCACGACTGTAATCCAGGAAGATAAGCATATCCTAAAACAGAAGTGTTTCCCTGACTAGCTATATCACAAACCCAAATATTCATATAATCTCCTGGAGGCCATCCATCTTTTCCCCCAGTAGAATTACGTTTCATATCATTAGATTCTGTGTCGTAATTAAAACTATTTTTTGTAGATAGTGTTCGCGTAATACCATCTGTTGGATTACCATTTGGGTCGGTAGTTGCTAGGCAAAATTGTATATTGGCATTTCCTGCATAATTAACAAATGTATTTCTAGGGGGATTAGGAAACTCGCTATTTGTCTTACTAAAATCTTCATTTAAAATTCTAAGTTGATCTTCAATTTGAATATTTGGAATATTGGTTCCAATTCCAAGGTTAGAATGGTTTTGTCTATATATGACATGAATCACAACAGGAATAGTGATGGTCTGTTTACTTATTTGATTAGATTTTAACCAATTTTTATTTTGTTTCCATACATTATTTATTTCTACTTGATAATTTGGATTACTAACTAATTCATTATTTATCAATTCAGTAGTGTAACATTTTTTAATTTCTTGGCTAAATGAGTTATTGATAAAAGTAAGAGATAATAAAAGAAGAAGGTATTTCATATTGTGTTTTTAGAGAATTGCAAATATAATTCTAAAAAAACACATATAATAACTATTAAATATTAATTAGGCTGAATTATTAACTCTTAATTTTTTAAAAAATTATAATCACTAAGAGCTTTTAAAAAGTTAATTAAATCTTGTTTTTCAGTATTGGTTAATTGTAAGCCCACTCCAATTTTCTTCATAAGTGGATCTACAGTTGGTGAATAATTTCCTCCAAAATTGTAGTGTTCAATTACTTCTTCAAGAGTAGAAAATCTTCCATCATGCATGTACGGTGCAGAGAATTCTATATTTCTGAGTGTTGGAGTTTTAAATTTTGCAATGTCATCAGCATTATTTGTAATATTAGCTCTTCCTAAATCCGCAAAATTATTAGCATCTAATCCGTTGTTGTGAAAATCATTATCCATAAACATTTCAGTGCCATGACAATGAAAACAATCTCCCTTCTCAGAATTAAAAATAGCAAATCCATTTAATTCTGAAGGGCTCAACTGAAGTTCTTGTCTCATCCATTTATCGTATTTAGAGTCTACAGAAATAATTGTTCTTTCAAATTGAGCAATTGCTTTAACAACATGAATGGAGTCTATGTAATCTATATTAAAAGCATTTTTAAATAAGAATCTATAAACACTATCTGAATTTAGTTTTGACTCAACATTCCACCATGTTTCATGCATCTCAATTGGATTTGTTACAGGTTCAAATGCTTGATCTTCTAATGATATAGCCCCACCTTCCCAATTAAAACTTGTATTCCATCCAAGGTTAATTAAAGCACTAGCATTTCTAAACCCTTCAATATTATCAATACCAGTACTATATTGATTATTTTCAGAAAAAGAATTGGCCTTAATGTGACAACCTGAACACGAAAGGGTGTTGTCAGCACTTAGAATGGGATCATTGAATAATTTTTCACCCAATTGAATTCCCTCAACAGTTAAAGGATTATCTTCTGGAATAATCATGTCAGGAAATCCAAAAGGAGTAATGATATTGTAAGGCGTGGTTTGAAAAGGGATTGTCGTGTCGTATAAGCAGCTTCCGTCATCATAAAGAGCCGTTGCATTCCAATTTGAAGCAGTAGGATCTGTACAGCCTTCAACTATGATTAAATCCTTTTTACATGAATATAATAGAAGAACTACTAATAAAATTATAATTCCTCTATTCATGCTTAATCTAATAATCCTTGTAAGTTAAATACGCCCATTATTCCATTCATCATAAGATTCATTTGAGTTGGCATATTCATCATTATTGCTGGCTCAAGATTTACTATCTCTGGCCCATACCAATTATTAATGTTCATTTCAATAGCGTATTCTAAATTATTTGTTGAGTTATTAATATTAATTGGTACATCAAAATTACATAAGAAAGAATGATCCATTCCCATTGTTGGTCCTGTGTGAGTATTGTAAAATGTGGAGTCATTGGTATACGAACCTTCTAATTTCATATAATGATAACCACCCCCCATCATTTCTGGCCATGACATCGATGTGTGAAAAGTTTCATTAACAAAGCTGTTAGTTACATTAGTTGTTGTATCTAAACCAAATCTAAACTGAAGAGTGTATGAGCCATTTTCTATAATATCACTTTCAATAAACATGGTTGATGGGTCGCTTAAATCTACAAAGTGAACATCCTTAATTATTTTTTCATGATCTTTTTCATTACTAATTAATTTTATATCTGATATCAAATACTTTAATGTTAAAACATTATAATTCTCTCCAGCTAGATTAGTGTGCGATAAATCGTCCGTAGAAACAGGATTTCCATCCACATTGTGGGAAAAGTTTAAAAATATTTTTGTGTCATTAATTTCTTGATCTGAGCCACATGAAATTAAAATTAAGGCTAAAAATACTACTGATAGTAAATTTTTCATGATTTGAATATTGAATTAAAAGACAAATTTAATTATTTAGATTATTATTATAACACTACTTTTTATTTTCTGTAATTTTTTCTTATTTAATTTAAAAGTTTCCATCTATTTTAATCATTTTTGTTGGATGCATAATAAGTTGAAATATATTGATGTTATTGTTCCTTTATCTGTAGAGGGTGTTTTTCAATACTCAGTAAATACGGATCTTATTATAAATGTTGGCCAGCGTGTGATTGTTCAGTTTGGAGCTAGAAAATTATACACTGCTATTGTATTTAATATTAGTGATAAAAAAACTACAAAACATAAGTTAAAGAACATTTTATCTTCTGTAGATGATTCACCCATTGTAAATATTTGCCAAATTAAGTTATGGTCTTGGATTGCAAAGTATTATATGTCTAACCTTGGTGAGATTATGAATACTGCTTTGCCTTCATCTTTAAAATTAGCCAGTGAATCAAGAATTATTTTGAATGATGGGGAATTAATAAATAAGAATTTAAGTTCTAGAGAACAAAAGGTTTTGGAATTGATAAAAAATGGCAAATCGGTCACTGTAAGGCAAATAAATAAGAAACTCTCAATAAGTGATTCCTTTTCTGTTATCAATCAATTAATTAAAAAAGATATTGTTACTGTTCATGAACACATCTCGGAAAAATATTCACCCAAATATTTAAATGTAATTAAGATTATTAATGATAATGAAGATTTGTTATCAAAAACACAAAAAAAATTATATAAAATATTATCAGAAAATAATGATGTATTAATATTAAATGATTTAATAAAAGAAACCTCGATTTCTAGATCAGTATTTAAGGCTCTTGAAAAAAAGGAAGTTATTTCAATTAATAAAATACCATTCAGTAGAATTGATAGTTTTAATAATAAGGTTTATCCTATTAATAAGCTTTCTTCAGCTCAGGATAATGCATACAATGAAATAATTAAAAGTTTTAATGAAAAAGATGTTTGCTTATTGCATGGTGTTACATCTAGTGGTAAAACAGAGATTTACATAAAACTTATTGAAGATCAAATTAAAGAGGGAAAACAAGTTTTATATCTACTTCCAGAGATTGCATTAACAATTCAAATTATTAAAAGATTAAAAAAACATTTTGGTAGTAAAGTTGGTGTGTCTCATTCAAATTTGAATAATTCTGAGAGGGTAGAGGTTTGGAAAACAATTCAAAATAGTGATAATGCAAGATGTTCAATCATTTTAGGTGCTCGATCTTCTATTTTCTTGCCTTTTGATAAGATTGGATTGATTATTATTGATGAAGAACACGATACTTCTTATAAGCAACAACAGCCTTCTCCAAGATATCATTCAAGAGATGCTGCAATTTATTTAGCAAGTTTACATAAAGCTAAAGTTCTTCTTGGTTCTGCTACTCCATCTATTGAAACGTATTATAATGCTCAAAATGGAAAATATGGATTTGTGGAGCTATTAAAAAGATATGCTGATATAAAACTACCAAAAATTAATGCTATTGATATTAGCAGAGCATATAAGAAAAAACTGATGCAATCTTTTCTTTCCAATGATCTTATTAATGAAATGCAAAGACACTTGGATAGAAACAAGCAGATTATACTATTTCAAAATAGGAGAGGATATTCTAAAGTTTTAAGCTGTAAATCGTGCGGGGAATCAGTTTGTTGTAAATATTGTTCTGTTAGTTTAACACATCACAAAATAAATAATAATCTTCGCTGTCATTATTGTGGTTATATAAAGGATATACCAAAATCTTGTTCTTCATGCAGTGATAGTTCGTTAGAGATGAAAGGATATGGGACAGAGCAAATATGTGAATTATTAGAAGCTCTTTTTCCTGATCATAAAATTCAAAGAATGGATCATGATACTACCAGAAAAAAGAACGCTTACGAGGAAATTATACAAGATTTTCAAGCCTTAAAAATTGATATTCTGGTTGGTACTCAAATGATTGCCAAAGGATTTGATTTTGAGAATGTTTCACTTGTTGGAATAGTAGACTCTGATAGCATGTTAAATTTTCCAGACTTTAGATCACATGAAAGAGCATTTCAATTAATGTCTCAAGTTGCAGGACGAGCTGGTAGAAAAAATAAGCAAGGCTCGGTTTATTTACAAACTTCTAATCCAGATCATGAAATAATAAGACAGGTTTCTAATCACTCTTACACAAATTTTTACAACATCCAATTAAAGGAAAGGAAATCATTTAATTACCCTCCATTTTGCAAATTAATTATTCTTAGATTTAAACATACAGATTATCATATTTTAGATGAAGTTTCTCAAAAATTTGCCCAAATAATGAGAAGTAGTTTTAAAGATAGAGTTCTTGGTCCTGAGTATCCTGTGGTTTCTAAGATTAAGAATTATTTTATTAAAAATATTTTATTAAAAATTGAGGGCAATAAATCTTCTTCAAAAGCCAAGAAAATTATTTCTTATGTACTTGAACATATGAAGAAAAATAAGTTGTTAAATCAATGTGTTGTTCAGATTGATATTGACCCTAATTAAAATCCGTTCTTATTTTTAAAGATTTAGGTTTTTTGAAAAACTTGTGAAGCCTACTATTCCCAGATTATGTTTTGTGGAGTTGGAGCTGTAATTTTTAATTCCTCTTTAGTTACAGGGTGTTTAAAAACAATTTCTCTTGCATGTAAACATATACTTCCATCTTTATTACTTCTTTTTGCACCATATTTAAGATCTCCTTTTATGGGTGAGCCAATATTAGATAATTGCACTCTTATTTGATGATGTCTGCCAGTCTCTGGTTTTATTTCATATTGATAATAATTGTCTAAGGACTTAATTATATTATAGTTTAACTTGGAATATTTACCATCTTTTTCCTTAGTGACAAAAGATTTGTTTTTTTTATTGTTTTTAGATAAATAATTTTCAAGAATATCTGATTGTTTTGGTAGTTTATTTTTTACAATTGCCCAGTAAGTTTTTGAGATTTCATTATTGCGAAATTTCTCATTCATTCTACTAAGAGCCTTGCTAGTTTTAGCATATATGATAACTCCAGTGGTTGGTCTGTCAATTCTGTGTATTGTTCCTAAATAAACATTACCTGGCTTATTATATTTATTTTTTAAAAATTCTTTTACGATTTCAGAAAGTGGAATATCACCCGTTTTGTCTGCTTGGCAAATGTCGCCAGACTTCTTATTTATTGCTATAAGATGATTATCTTCATATAAAACATGAAGTTTAGTATTGTTCATCTTTATTTGGGAAATCAACTTTTTTGACATCAGAAATATACTGTTTAACTCCTTTTGTGATTTCATCATAAAGATTTAAATATCTTCTTAAAAATCTTGGGTTAAATTCATGATTCATCCCTAACATATCATGCAAGACTAGTACTTGTCCATCAACATTTGCTCCTGCGCCAATACCGATAACTGGTATGTTTAGAGTGTCTGCAACTTTTTTCGCAAGTTTCGATGGAATTTTTTCTAATACAATTGCATAACAACCGGCTTTTTCTAAGAGTTTAGCATCTTCAATGAGTTTATTAGCTTCTTCTTCCTCCTTAGCTCTTACTGTGTATGTACCAAACTTATAAATGGATTGAGGTGTAAGGCCTAAATGCCCCATCACAGGAATACCTGCACTTAATATTCTTTTAACAGAATCTATTATTTCTGATCCTCCTTCTAGCTTTACTGTATGTCCCCCTGTTTCTTTCATTATTCGTATTGCAGAGTCTAAAGCTTTTTTTGAATTACCTTGATATGTTCCAAATGGCATGTCTACAACCACTAAAGCTCTGTCAACAGCTCTTACAACTGATGATGCATGATAAATCATTTCATCAAGAGTAATTGGTAATGTGGTTTCATGTCCAGCCATAACATTAGAAGCAGAATCTCCAACAAGAATAATATCAATTCCAGCATTATCGATAATCTTTGCCAATGTATAGTCATATGCTGTTAACATAGATATCTTTTCTCCATTGTTTTTTAATTCAAGAAGAGAATTTGTAGTTATTCTTTTATAATTTTTATTATTTGTTGCCATTTACTTACTTGTTTTACTTACTTGTTTTAATTATGTAAGCATTTTTAAATCCAAAATTATTAATTTTTCTCATTGCAGCATTGGCATCATTTAAATCAATGTATTTACCAACAAGATATTTATATAAGCCATTTGCAATCTCTACTTTTAAACCATCTAGATGGTTAAATTCAGTTGTTGGAAATTTTAAAATTGCCAATTGAATTGAAAATGTCGAATCACTTTGTGCAATTTCTTTTTCTTTTTCAGTTTCTATTTGTTCAATTAATTTATTAGCAACTAAATCTGCAGGGTTTACTTCATTGAGTTCAAAATCTTTATAGACAAAAATTTCTTTTATATATTTATTTTCTGCAACTTGAATTTCAAGTGATTTTTTTAAATTTTTATTCTTTTTTACGACAATACTAATATTATTTTTTAATGATTTGTTTTTAGTTGATATTGCATTTAATTGATTTTTAAATAATGTTATTTCGTTATTCAAGTTTTCTTTCTCATTTTTCAATGATTTAATTTCATTACTTAAATTGTTTTTTTCTTTAAAAATGACCGTATTTTCCTCTTGAATTTTATTTACACTCTTTTCTAGTAAGGATAATTTTTTACTATTTTCTTCTTTTGACTTATCAGCACTATTTTTTGTTTTTTTAAGATCCTCTTCTAAGGCTTTAATTTTATTTGAATTTGATTTTAAACTTTTTAGTTGAAGTATATTTTTATCTGTAATTTTCTCAGAACTCGATTTTAATTTTGCAATCTCTTCTTTTAATGTTACTATTTTCTTTTCTAATTTTTCTTCACTATTTAGAAGATCTGAATTTCTTTTTTCTATTGTTTCTAATGAAGTGTTTTTTTCTTTAATATTTAATTCTAAATCTGATATTAATAAATTTGCTTTTGTTTCATTATTTTCAATCTCTTTAATCCAATTTTCAAGCTGAGTAATATCATATTCTTTTTCTTGTAATTGCTTAGCTTGTAATTCAATTTTTAAATTAGTCTGATCGATTTTTTGTTTTAAATCAAGAATTATAATTGAATCTTTATTTTCTTTGATTATATCAACTTTAATACTGTTTTCTGCTATGACCTTTTCATTTGTTTTTATAATAGGAGCTTCTTGGATTTTCTCTTTTTTAATTTGAATTTGTTCTTGTTTATCAGTATTCAAATAAAAATATTTTAATCTTGATTTTGTGTCAGGTCCAATTAAAATTCCAGAGTATCCTTTTTTGTTAATATTTGATTCAAATTCTTCAACAATGGAATTATTTGATTTAAAAGTTATTTTGTTCTTATTATCAATAATTTCAATGGTGTTATAAATATTTTCTTTGTTAACAGATTTGCTTTTAATCCATTTTCCTTTTCTATTTTTCTTTGATAAATAACTGTAATTATTATTTTTAAATTGTTTGATTCTATATTTTCCATCGTTGTTGACTTCTATAATCAATGCTTCAGAAAAATCTTTATTTGCTCTAATAATAAATCCTATGCTTGAATTGATGTTTTCTGATGGACCAAGCTTGTAAGCACTTTTTAATAATGAGTTTTCAGTGTAACTTTCTTCTAATATAATTACATATTCACTTTCATTATTTTCTCTTAAAATTAGATACTCATTTTCATCAATTATAAAATAGTTGTCATTTTCTCTAACAATTGGAAAATCATCTTGTTTTTCAGAAAAATTGATGTTTAGTACTTTATATTGAAAGTTATTATTCTGGGCATAATTAGAAACACTTATTATAGAGAATAGTACTGAAAGAATAATAAATTTTATTTGCATCTATTTTTTTTTACAAATTTACAAATATTGAGTATATCATAAGATTTAAATCAATAAGTTTGTATTATGAAATTATATCAATTATTTGTTTGTTTTTTAATAGTTTTTTCTTCTTGTGAGACTGATTTTGATGTTAATGCTGAATGGGATGATGTTACTATTGTTTATGGATTATTGGATCCGAATAATGAAATTCAACTCATTAAAATTAATAAAGCATATTTAGGTGCTGGAGATGCTATTCAAATGGCATCTGTTTCGGATTCATTAAATTATACCCCTTCTGATTTAGATGTAAAGCTTTACAGAATTAAATCACTTGGATTTGGTCAATATGATACTCTAGCTACAGTTACTTTATACGATACTATAGTGGAAAAGGATGATGGCCTTTTTTCAACTGAAGAAAATATTATTTATGCATTTAAAAAACCAAATTCTTTCTACAATACAAATTCTTTTTATGTATTAGAGATAACTAATGTAAATACTAATGATAAAGTTTCTTCTCAAACAGAAATAATTAATAATTTTAATTTTGAGTCTTTAAACTCTAGTTTTGAATGGGGCCTATATAACGGTGACCTGGTTGATAGTTTAAGGTTTAGAACAAAAAATATTGAATGGACTAAATCAACAAATGGAGAAATTTATCAGCTAGACATAATCGTTAATTATTTGGAAGATGGTGAAAACAAAAATCTTGTGTGGAGTCAGCCTTTAATTGAATATACTAGTGGTAATATGAGTGTTAAAATTAAAGGTGATCAATTCTTTTTATTCTTGACTAATAACCTATCCAATAACACAACTAAACAATTTCTTAATTTGGATCTTTTAATGACTGTAGGAACAAATGATTTAAAGACTTATATAAATGTAAATAAGCCTTTTTCTGGCATTGTTCAAGAAAGACCAGTTTTTTCAAATATTAATAATGGTATTGGATTATTCTCGTCTAGGTACACTTATGATGATATTAATGGTATTGAATTAACTAATGCTACTGTTAATTATATTATTAATGATTTAGATTTAGGTTTTGAATAAATGACAATGTGTCACTACTCTTAACAGGTAATTTCTAATATTCTCCTTTTTTGTCAGTTGTTTTTAATTTTCTACATTCTGGAATGCTTATTGCAATATTAATAGTTGAAACAAATTTTGAAAAATTAAAATAAAAAAAAATGAGTAAAATAATAGGTATAGATTTAGGTACAACAAATTCATGCGTTTCTGTAATGGAAGGAAATGAGCCTGTTGTAATTCCAAATGCTGAAGGGGCAAGAACTACTCCTTCTATAGTTGCTTTTATTGAAGGTGGTGAAAGAAAAGTAGGTGATAGCGCTAAAAGACAAGCTATTACAAATCCAGAAAAAACAATTTCTTCAATAAAAAGATTTATGGGGGAAAGTTTTTCATCAATGAGTAAGGAAATTAAAAATGTCTCATATAAAGTAGTTAAAGGAGATAATAATACCGCAAGAGTAAAAATTGACGACAGACTTTATACGCCTCAAGAAATTTCTGCAATGGTTTTACAAAAAATGAAGAAAACTGCAGAAGATTATCTTGGACAATCGGTTACTGAAGCTGTTGTAACTGTTCCTGCGTACTTTAATGATGCGCAAAGACAAGCAACTAAGGAAGCTGGTGAAATTGCTGGATTAACAGTCAAAAGAATTATTAATGAGCCTACAGCAGCAGCATTAGCTTATGGCCTAGATAAATCAGATCAAGATAGAACAATTGCGGTATTTGATCTTGGTGGAGGAACTTTTGATATTTCAATATTAGAATTAGGAGATGGTGTATTTGAAGTAAAATCAACTAATGGAGATACCCATTTAGGTGGAGATGATTTTGATCAAGTTATCATAGATTGGTTAGCAGAAGAATTTAAAAAGGACGAAAGTATGGACTTAAGAGAAGATCCAATGGCTTTACAACGTTTAAAAGAGGCTGCTGAGAAGGCAAAAGTAGAACTATCTAGTTCAACTCAAACCGAAATTAATCTTCCTTATGTAACTGCAACAGCATCAGGACCTAAACACTTAGTTAGAACTTTAACTAGAGCTCAGTTTGAGCAATTAGCAGACAAGCTTATTCAAAATACTATTAAGCCTTGTCAGAGTGCTCTAAAAGACGCAGGAATGACTGCTTCTGATATTGATGAGGTAATTTTAGTTGGTGGTTCAACAAGAATCCCTGCAATTCAAGAAGTTGTTGAGAAGCACTTCAAGAAAGCACCTTCTAAAGGAGTAAATCCAGATGAAGTTGTTGCTGTTGGAGCAGCTATCCAGGGTGGTGTTCTTTCTGGCGATGTGAAAGATGTATTACTACTTGATGTTACTCCATTATCACTAGGAATTGAAACAATGGGAGGGGTCATGACCAGATTAATTGACTCTAACACTACTATTCCAACAAAAAAGTCCGAAACATTTTCTACCGCAGCTGATAATCAACCTGCAGTTGATATTCATGTTTTACAAGGTGAAAGACCGATGGCTGCTGATAATAAATCAATTGGAAGATTTCAATTAGCTGATATTCCACCTGCACCAAGGGGAGTACCTCAAATTGAAGTGACTTTTGATATTGATGCTAATGGGATTTTAAATGTTTCTGCCAAAGATAAAGCTACTGGTAAGGAACAAAATATTAAAATTGAAGCTTCTTCAGGATTATCAGACGAAGAAATCGATAAAATGAAGAAAGAAGCTGAAGCAAATGCTGATGCTGATAAAACAGCAAAAGAATCAATCGATAAGATTAATGGAGCTGATGCGATGATTTTCCAAACTGAAAAACAATTAAAAGAGTTTGGTGAAAAATTATCTGATGACAAAAAAGCGCCAATTGAAGAAGCTTTAGCTGAACTGAAGTCGGCTCATTCAAGCAAAGATCTTAATGCAATTGATTCTGCAATGGAAAAAATTAATGCAGCGTGGAAAGTTGCTTCTGAAGAGATGTATAAAGCTACAGAAGAAGCTAAAAATGCCGGTGGTGCCTCTGCAGATCCTCAAGCGGATAATGCTGATGATGTTACTGATGTTGATTTTGAAGAAGTAGATGAGGAGAAAAAGTAATTGTTAATTAGTTTTTGAATTTGAAAAGAGCTCTATTTAAGAGCTCTTTTTTTTATTCAATTTATTAAATATTTTTCAGTTTTTATATCTATTTTTTTTCTTTATTTTATCTAGTAATGTTTGAATTTTTCAAAAGATCTGATTAAGAATATTATTACAAGTAATTCAATAAATAATAACAAATAATGAATGTAAAAAACCTGAGACTGATTATCAATGATTTGAAATTGATATTCGATTGCTTTATAGAATAGGTATGACAATAATAATCCAACTAGATAACCAAATTGTTTAGCCATATCTACTAGAGTTAAAATCCTGTCTTTTTTTAAAATAAGAGTTTCTCCCCTCATTAGATAGGATCCAAACATAAACGTTATTTGATAGCCAATATAAACTAGTAAAGCAATTTGATAGTTAAATGAAAATAATAAGAAAGCAACTATTACACTTAAAATTACAAGCTCAACAAATAATGAAATTTTGTAAAAATAGTTGATGTTCAAAATTTTGGAGTAAAGTGTTGCAACTATAAGCATTCCAACCGCCAAAATTATTCCTCCAATAGAATATACAGATGGTTCTAATGGGGTATAGATTGTGAAAATACTACCAATTGATGTGCCTAGAAATAAAGAATTAAAAAATTTATATTTTATAAAATTTCTATTATTTATTCTTAATTTTCTAGAAATCATATCATTTAATAATAGGTTAGTCTACGAACTTTTGAAATTTGTTTTGCCAGCCTAATAACTTGTTTGGTATATCCAAACTCATTATCATACCAAACATAAATAACAATATCCTTACCATCTTTTGTTACAATTGATGCTTTACTATCAAAAACTGAACAACAAGGATTTCCTACAATGTCAGTTGAAACTAAGTCTGGATCAATTTGATAGTCAATTTGATTTACTAGACTTCCATTAATGGCTTCTTCTCTAACTAGATTATTTAAATCTTCTAAAGAAGTACTTTTATTTATATTTAATCTCATAATTGCCAATGAAACATTAGCAGTAGGAACTCTAACAGCATTGGCAGTTAATTTTCCTTCCAGTGATGGAATAACTTTTGTAACAGCCTTTCCAGCACCTGTTGAAGTTATTACCATATTTATTGCAGCAGATCTACCTCTTCTTGGTTTTTTATGCATGTTGTCAAGTAGATTTTGATCGTTTGTATAAGAATGAACAGTTTCTAAATGTCCATTATTTATTCCGTAATTATCTTCAATAATTTTTAAAATAGGAGCTATACAGTTTGTTGTGCAAGAAGCAGCAGAGAAAATATTTAGATTTTCTATATCTAAATTCTTGTTATTTATTCCATATACAATATTTGGAATTTCAGTTCCAGGAGCAGTGAGAAGAACTTTATTAATTCCTTTAGATTTTAAATGACAAGCTAATGCTTCTTTTGAAGTAAATGCGCCAGTATTATCAATAAGCAGAGCGTTTTTAATATCATACGACTCATAATCTATTTCAGATGGTTTTGAGCCATCAATAATATTAATGGTTTGTCCATTAATAATCAAAACTCTATTTTTTAAATCAATATCCACAACTCCGTTAAATGCTCCATGAACAGAATCATTTCTTAATAGATTTGCTCTTTTAATAATTTGCTCATCAGAAATATTTCTTACAACAATTGCTCTAAGTCGCATTTGTTGTCCTTTTCCAGCTTGTCTTATCAGTTCTCGTGCAGCTAATCTACCAATTCTTCCAAAACCAAATAAAACAATATCTCTAGGGGAGAAGTTGTTTTCAGAATTTATTATATTTTTTAATTTTTCTTGTATGAAATCAGTATAATTGTTAGACGAATCTTCAAGATATTCAGCAGTTAATAGACCTATATCTAATTTTGATGGTGGTAATTCAATTGATGAAATTTCCTTAATAAGATGCGTTGCTGTTTGAATATCTATTTTTCGTTTAACAACATTTTCTGCATAGGAAAATAGTCTCATCAGTTCCGTTACTCCAACATCTAGAATATTTTGTCTGAAAAGAACAATTTCAATTCCTTTATCATACATTAACTGTCCAGAATAATTTAGAAGGTTTACAGCAGTCTTTTCATTTGAAAGCCAATTATTAAATTGGTTATTGTAATGAGTATTATCAGTCATTTTTGTGTTGTAGTTTAGTTATGCAAATGTAAATTTTTCTATTTATTATGTTGTCTTTGTTGCTAAATTTTATATTGTATTTTTACATTATGATACTAGAGTTTTACAAATATCAAGCTACTGGTAATGATTTTATTATTATTGATGACAGAGAAGAATTATTTGATGTTAATGATTCTGCTTTAATCAATGCTTTATGCCAAAGAAGTTTTGGTATTGGAGCTGATGGATTGATATTGTTAAGAGATGATAAAGACTATGATTTTAGGATGATTTATTTTAACAGTGATGGTTTTGAATCTTCATTATGTGGTAACGGTGCAAGATGTATTGTTAAGTTTGCTCATTTACTAGACATTACATCTGAAAATATTAATTTTATCACTACAGCTGGAGTTCATCAAGCAAGAATTTCTGAGTCTGATGTATCAATAAAATTTGTTGATATAAATGATATAAAAAAATATGATGATGATTTAGTTATTGATTCCGGTTCTCCTCATTACGTAACTTTTTTAGAAAATATTGATCAAATAGATATTGATCTAGAAGGTTCAAATATCAGGAACTCTACTCCATTTAAAAAGAAAGGGATTAACGTTAATTTTATTCAAGTTGACGATTCTGTGAAAATGAGGACTTATGAAAGAGGGGTAGAGTCAGAAACTCTTTCATGCGGAACTGGTGCTGTTGCCTCTGCAATAGCTTTATTTCATAAGCAAATAATTAATGAGAATATAATTGAATTGAATACAAGAGGTGGAGTTTTAACTGTTTCATTTGATAATTTCAAAAATGAGTACAAGAATATTTGGTTAACTGGTGAGGCTAATTTGGTATACATTGGAGAGTTTGAATGTTAAAAAGCCATCAAATATCTTTAAGATTATTAGAAGATAATGATCTTGAATTTCTATATTCAATAGAAAATAATCCTGATAACATAAAATATGGAAGTAGTAATGTTTATCTTTCTAAAAAAACTTTAAAAAAATACATAAAAAATTCCGGTGCTGATATTTGTGTTTATGGTCAGCAAAGATTTGTTATTGTATTAAATAATATTTCAATAGGTTTAATAGATCTTTTTGATTTTGATCAAATTAATCGTAGCGCATCTGTTGGGATAATTGTTATAAATGAATATCAAAATAAAAATTATGGCTCCAAAGCTCTAGAGCTTTTAATCTCATACTCATGGGATAAATTGGATTTACTATCTTTATGTGCAAATATAAATCCAGTAAATAACATTAGTATTTCCTTATTCAATAAATTTTATTTTAAAAAAATAAAAGAGACCTTATATCAACTTAGTAGATGAGATTCCTTTCATTACTTATTTTAATTGTTCTTTGTTCATGTAATAATGATAATTTAGTTGAATATAAATCTTATCTTAATCATAATGACACTGTTAAGTATGTTGGAATGAACGAATGTAAAGCTTGTCATTATGATATATATAATTCCTATATCCAAACTGGTATGGGGAAATCATTTTCATCTGCAATAAAAACGAAATCCTCATTACCAGAAAATCCTGATGTTGTATATGATTCTATTAAAGATTATTCATATATGCCTATATGGAAAAATGATAGTTTATGGATAAGAGAATTTAGAATGTTATATAGTGATACTATACACAAGATTGATAAAAAAGTAGATTATATAATAGGGTCAGGACATCATACAAATTCTCATTTATTTAAAATAAATGGTTATTTACATCAGTTGCCATATACTTACTATGTTCAAGATAGTATTTCAGATCTTCCTCCTGGTTATGAAAATGGTAATAACACAAGATTTGCAAGAGAAATTAATATGGAATGTATAAGTTGTCATAATGCTTATCCAAATCATGTTGAGGGCTCAAATAATAAATATGATTTTATTCCACAAGGTATAGATTGTGAGAGATGTCATGGCCCTGGAGAAATACATGTTGCACTTAAAAGTCAAGGTGTATTGGTTGATACTTCTAAATATATTGACTATTCTATTGTAAATCCTTCAAAATTAGATAGAGATTTACAATTTGATGTATGTCAAAGGTGTCATCTACAAGGAACAGCAGTGCTACACCCAAATAGTTCTTTCACAGATTTTAAGCCAGGAATGCATTTAAATCATTTTATAGATGTGTATCTGCCAAAATACAAAGATGATAATAGCTTTATAATGGCTTCTCATGTTGAAAGATTAAAACAAAGTAGCTGCTATATAAATTCTGAAATGACATGTGTCACTTGTCATAACCCTCATAAAAGTGTTAAATCATTGGGTAAAAATTATTTTGATAAAAAATGTATGGATTGTCATGATCTTTGTGAAAAAGAAGAAAATACATCTGATTGTTCTAGCTGTCATATGTCAATGTCTTCATCATCTGATATTCCTCATGTGACAATAACAGACCATAAGATATCAGTTCCAAATAATGATAGTATTTATAATATAAATAATAATCAAAGAGAATTTTTAGGTCTAATTGCGATAAATAATGATAGCCCTACAAATTTATCCAAAGCTAAAGGATATTTGAAAAGATTTGAAAGTTTTGAGAGTAATCCTTTATATCTTGATAGTGCCTATGTCTTTCTTAAAAATAGTGACATGGATGAGGTTTTTCCATCTTTTGTTCAGTATTATTATCTAAAAAAAGATTATTTTTCATTAATTAATTACTATTTGACAATTGAAAAGGAAAGATTAAATTTATATTCTTCAGAAGACTTATCCTTAGCCTATTCAAGAGTAGCAGATGCCTTTTCAAATAATGGTCTTGTAGATGAGGCGATAACACTTTTTAATCAAGCTGTAGAATTATCTCCTTACATATTAGATTATAAGCTGAAATTAGCGGTATTGTTAATTAACTCTAATAGATTTTTAGATGCCGAAAATGTTTTAGATGAACTATTATCTTTAAACCCTGAACGTAAGGAAGTATATTTAAATTATGGGTACTTAAATATTCTAAGAATGCAATTTGATAAGGCTGAGGAGAATTTAATAAGTGCTACAAAGTTAGATCCAGATTATTTGTTGGCTTACGAAAATTTAGCTCTTTTATATATTAAAAAGAATAATCTATTTTTGGCGAGAAAAAATTTGGAGGTGATAATGAAATTAAATCCAAATTCTAAAAAAGCAAAACAAATGCTTAACAAAATAAATTAATGTCTAAAAGTAAATCTTCATTAGAGAGAGTCCTTATGTTTGTTATCCTATCTGGATTAGTTGGTGTCTCGTATTTTGCTTTTGATTTGTATAAAAAAATCTTAAAAATTAACACAAGTTTTGGAGATGACATTAAAGAACAATATATAAATATTCAATCTGATGATGATTTTACTGATGTTATTTCATTATTAGAAAATAAAAATCTCCTTGTAGATGTAAGTTCATTTAAATGGGTTTCAGAAAAGAAAAACTATATTAATAATATTAAGGCAGGTAGATATTTTATCAATAAAAATATGAATAACAATGATCTTGTTAATCTTTTGCGATCTGGCAGACAATCTCCTGTTAAAGTTACTTTTAATAACATTAGAACTCTTGGGGAGGTTTCATCAAAACTTTCAGAATTTTTAGAAACCGATTCTAATGAAATACATAAGTCTTTTATAGATCCAAATTTTCTTAAAAAAAATAATTTTAATACAAATAATATTATCTCTGTCTTTATTCCAAATACCTATGAGTTTTATTGGAACACTTCTGCTGAAAAATTGCGTAAAAGAATGTTAATAGAATATAATTCTTTTTGGAATAGAACACGAAGAAATAAAGCTTCCAAAATAAATTTGACATATGCTGAGGTTTCTACTCTTGCGTCTATTGTTGAAAAAGAGCAGAATATAAAAAAAGATGAAAGACCCATGATTGCGGGCTTATATCTAAATAGAATTAATCAAAATATGAAATTGGAATCAGATCCTACTCTAATTTATGCATTAAAGGATTTTAGTATTAATAGAGTTCTTAATAAAGATAAAAAGGTTAATTCACCATATAATACTTATAAGTATAAAGGGCTTCCTCCAGGACCTATATGTATTCCCTCAATTAACTCTATTGATGCTGTATTGAATGCTTCTAATCATGATTATATTTTTATGTGTGCAAAAGAAGATTTTTCGGGATATCATAATTTTGCTACTAATTATAGACAGCATTTAGTAAATGCAAGAAAGTATCAGAGAATGTTGAACAAGAAAAAGATTCTTAGATAGTTTATAAAGAGATTCATTAAATTTTAAGAATTACTTACTTTTACATTCATTAATTTAAAAAATTATATATGTCTGATATTAAATTTGGAACTGATGGTTGGAGGGCTCTTATTGCAAAAGACTATACAGTTAATAATGTAGCAAGAGTAACAATCGCTGTAGCTCAGTGGTTAAAAGAGAATTATGATAACCCTTCAGTTGTAATTGGTCATGATTGTAGATTTGGTGGGGATATGTTTTCTCAAACCGTTGCTAAAGTTTTAGCCAGCCACGGTATTAAAGTTGAAATTGCAAAGGGATTTGTTTCAACTCCAATGGTTTCTTTGGGAGTTGTAAAGCACTCAGCAAGTTTAGGAATTGTAATTACAGCAAGTCATAATCCACCTACTTATAATGGATATAAGCTCAAAGGTGATTTTGGTGGACCTTTACTGCAAAAAAATATTTCTGAAGTTGAAGCTCTCATTCCAAAAGAGTGTAATATAGATTTAGATAGTTTAGATTTTAATGAATATGTTGATAATGGAATAATAAAGATTATTGACTTAGAAAATATGTATTGCGAACATGTAAGTGCAAATTTTGATTTAGATCTAATAAATAATTCTAATTTAAAATTTGCATACGATGCTATGTATGGAGCTGGAATGAATGTTATTAAAAGGTTATTGCCTAATGCAACATTACTTCATTGTGATGATAATCCAGGTTTTAAGGGAATAGCCCCTGAACCTATATATAGAAATTTAAAAGAGTTTTCAAATTTAATTAGTTCTGATGATGCTTTAAGTTGTGGTTTTGCTACCGATGGAGATGCTGATAGAATTGGTTTATTCTCATCTGATGGTAGTTTTATTGATTCACATCATGCAATTTTATTACTTATTCATTATTTAGTTAAATACAAAGGGATGTCAGGAAAAGTTGTAACTGCATTTTCATGTACGGATAGAATTAAAAAAATGTGTGAACATTATAATTTAGAACATGATACTGTTATGATTGGATTTAAGCATATTGCTGGTAAAATGGTTGAAGAAGAGGTTTTACTTGGTGGAGAAGAGTCTGGTGGTATTGCTACAGCTGGTCATATTCCGGAGCGTGATGGGATTTGGATGGGCTTAATTTTATTTGAATTCATGGCTAAATCTGGGAAGTCAATCGAGGATTTAGTAGAAGAGGTATATGAAATAGTTGGTTCTTTTGCATTTGAAAGAGTAGATCTTCATTTAACTGATGAATTGAAAAATAAGGTTATAGATAATTGTAAAAATAATTTATATTCCAGTTTTGGTTCTTATAAAGTAAAAAGAACTGAAGATCTAGATGGTTTTAAATACTTTTTTGATAATGATGCTTGGTTATTAATTCGTCCTTCGGGTACAGAGCCTGTTTTAAGAACTTATGCTGAGAGTTCTTCTTCTGAAAAGGCATATGATATACTTAATGCTGTAAAAACTGTTATTGAGTCTTAAAATGAGATTTATTCTTATAGTTGTACTTTTTTCTTACACAGCTAATTTAGAATCTAAATCTTTTGTTCTTGAAGATTATTCTTTTAAAGATAAAAAACTTAAACATTTAGTAATTTCAGAATCAGCAGTCTTTTCATTAGCTCTTGTTTGTTTAAATGAATTGTGGTATAAAAATTATCCAAAATCTAATTTTCACTTTGTAAATGATAATTCTTCTTGGTTACAAATGGATAAGTTTGGTCATGCTGCAACATCTTATTATGGTGGGGTAAATGGTATAAAATTGTATAAATGGGCTGGTTTAGAGTATAAAAAGGCTGTATGGGTTGGAGGGTTAACAGGTCTTTTATTTAATAGTACTATTGAAATTTTAGATGGATTTTCTGCTAACTGGGGTGCCTCTTTAGGTGATGTTTTTGCAAATTCTATGGGTTCACTTTTAGCTATTTCTCAGGAATTATATTGGAAAGAACAGAAAGTTATTTTAAAGTATAGTTATTCAAAATCTGTAATTGCAGATAGTAATACCGAACTATTTGGTAATACAATTATTCAAAGAAGTTTAAAGGATTATAATGGTCAAACGTATTGGTTGTCGTTAAATATTAACTCTTTATTTGAACTTGAGAAAAGTAGTTTTCCAAAATGGTTAAATTTTGCTCTAGGATATAGTGGTAATGGAATGATTAGTGCTCAAAATAAAACAGGAGACAATAGATATCGACAATTCTTGTTTTCTTTAGATGTAGATTTGACAAGAATAAATACTAAAAATAAATTTCTCAAAAAATTAACTCACGTATTTAGCTTTGTGAAAATTCCCTTTCCTACTTTTGAATTTAGTAATAATCAATTAAAATTACACTCTATTTATTTCTAATGATTAATAATTTAAAAATAGGAGATAAGGTGAAATTTCTTAAATCAAATGATTTTGGAACTATTGTAAAAATAATTTCTGAACGTAAAATTCAAGTTGAAGACAGTTCATTTTTTTTAACAGTTGTTAATGTGAAAGATATTGTGAAGTTTGATGATAATACGGATACTGTTCAGGCATATGGAGATATAACATATGATAAAGATTCTAAAGAAAATGAATCAGCTAAAAAGATGTCAAGACAAAATTTGAATGAAGTGAAAATTGATTTGCATATTGAAAATCTTTCAAATGATTTTTTGGCTATGACCAATTTTGAAATAGTTCAGGTACAGATTAAAAAATGTGAGGATGCATTAATTAATGCAATAAATTCTAATGCACAAAAATTAATTATCGTTCATGGAATAGGAGAGGGAGTGCTGAAAAAAGAAGTACATGATTTGTTATCTAGATTTCAACTTAGATATTTTGTTTCAATAAATGGCGGATCAACAGAAGTAATGCTTTAGCTATTTTCTGGTAATAATTTCTGCAAATTGTTTGTAGTTAATCCTTTTAGCAATTATCTTTTTCTTTTCATCTAATAGATACACAACTGGAGTAGAGTAAATATCATATTTATCTCTCCAATCGCTGCTAGCTAATGGATTTCCTTCATCATCATGACTAATATCTGCAACATTAATCCAATCTTCTGTTTTTTGATCTTTAATAAACTTTTTCCATTCTTCAACATCAAACTCTGTTGCAACAGCAAAAGTTTTAATATCATACTTTAGATTAATTAATGAATCAAGTGTGTTTTTAATCTTAGGAATTTCTGTTTTGCAGTGTCCGCATGTAGGACCGTAAAAGATTAATAAAGTATAGTCAGCTTCAATAGATTGAAGTGTATGAATTTTACTGTTTAAATCCTTCATAAAAGGTCTCCCGTAAACATCTACAAATTCTGGAGCAACTTTGCCAATAAGATTAGGCGAAATTTTCTCTGCTCTTTCAATAATCTTTTTTAATTGTTCTTCATCAACCCAAGGACACATTTTAGTTATATAATAATTTTCAACCATATTAACAAAAACAGCATCCATTCCCATAATTTTTGATCTTTCATATTTGGAAGTGATATGAGACACTACGTATCTAAAAATTTCATCATTTGCCTTTGATTTTTCTACAAGTATATTTGCAGAAACAATCAATGAATCAGGAATTTTAGCAGTCATTTTGTCTAGATATTGCTCCATTTTAGAGAAAAATAATGGTGTTCTTAATATTCTTGAATCAGAAAAGTCAACATTATCCCAAAAGTGATTTTTATAATACCTAAAAGGAAAGGTTTCATCAATATTTCCATCTTTATCTTTTGGAGATTCAGGAATTGTTGGATCAATAGTTGCTTTAATAATTTTACTAAAAAATATGTTTTTATTATTTGCAAGAAATTTCTCTCTGTATTTCAAAACTTCATTGTCAATTTTTTCTTGCTCTTTTTGAAGTTCTTTATTTTCTGCACCATTAGCAGTCTTTAATTTCTCTCTGATCGGTACTATATCTTTTTGTTTGGAATTTATAAAGCTAAGATATGAGTAAAAAGGAGTGTTTTCCATTGAATTTGTAAACTGCATATCATCAACAAGATTATTTAATGAGGTTTTAAATTTAAATTTTTGTTCGGAAATAATTATATCAAACCATTTTTGTTCAGGAAGAACAATCAGGTACATACCACCATCTAATCTTTCTTTTCCTGTAAAAATAAATTTTCCATTTTTTGATTCAGTTGTATCTTTTGCATATTGTTTTCCTCCAAAATAATATGCTAGAATCACTTCTGTGTCCTTAAGACCTACCACCTCTCCTTCAATTTTATATGCTTGAGCAAAAAGATTGGAAAATAAGAAGAGTTTGAAAAAGATTAGAATTAGTATTTTTCTCATAAAATAATTTTTTGCAAAATTAAGAATCAATTTTGATTCTTTCAAATCTGTTTCTTATTTTTAATGTATCCATCTAAAAACACAATGAATAAAATTATTGTACTTCCAACATAAAATGATAGATTCATCTTTTCAGATTCACTAAATATAATTAATCCGATAATAATGCTGTAAATAGGTTCTAGGTTAATAGCCATTATTAAAGCGTATGGAGTTATGTGTCTCATAATTTCTGTCATCCAAACAAAAATCCCGGCAGTACAAATTGTTCCTAATAATAACAGATAAATAAAATCATTTTGTGATAGTGGGGTTGTGAATACGCTAAAATCTCCAATAGCTAAAAAATAGAGACTTATAACAATAACCCCTCCAAACATTTCTACCATTGTTATTTTCGCTGCATCTAACTTATTTATATATTTTCCGTTAAACATTGTAAATAATGTTCCTAAAAATGCACTTACAATACCATAGATATATCCTAACACATAGTTTATTTCCTTATTTTCTGGTTTTTCATATAGCATATAAGATAGTGCAATTAGAACAATAAGCCCAAATAAAAGCTCATATTTTAAAAGTTTTCTTTTAAAAAAAATAGGTTCTAAAAAGGCAGAAAACAGCGAGGCAGTAGCCATACATATAACAGCAACAGAAATATTTGAAACTTTAATAGCACCAAAAAAGAAGAACCAGTGTAAGGCAACAATAGTACCAATTCCCATTAGAGGTAAAATATCTTTTTTTGGTATTGATGTTATTTGCTTTTTAATTACAAGAAAAATAAAAAGTGCTATGAAAGCAATTAACATTCTGTGCCAAACAAGATAGGGTGTTGCAAGAGAAATTAATTTGCCTAGTACACCTGTAAAACCTAAAAAAACAACCATTATGTATAATGATATTAATTTATTTTTTTTTAGGATTTGATACATGATTTAAAATGAATAAATTTGCGTAAAAATACAATTACATTATGAAAATTATCATTTCTCCTGCTAAGAAATTGAACGAAGATCCATGTGATATAAATAACTCAACATCGATATCATTTCATAATGAATCACAAACTATTGTTAATGAGCTAAAAGACTATTCTACTGACAAGCTGATTTCTTTAATGAATGTTAGTTCGAATATTGCAAATCTTAATAATCAAAGATTTAATAAATGGGAATATCCCTTTAAAACTAACTCCACAAAACCAGCCGTATTTATGTTTGATGGAGCTGTTTATAATGAACTTGCTGTTCAAACATTGAAGGCTAATGACTTAGATTATTTACAAGAAAATTTGAGAATTATTTCGGGTTTATATGGATTGTTGAAACCATTAGATGAAATTATGCCTTATAGGCTTGAAATGGGTACTAAGTTAAAGATAAATGGTTATAAGAACTTGTATGAGTTTTGGGGTAATAAATTAACGGATCAACTGTCAAATGAATGTAATAAAGAAGATGTAATAGTTAACTTGGCTTCAAATGAATACAGTAAAGCAATAAACTTGAATAGTTTTGACAATGTCTTAACGCCTGTGTTTAAGGATTTCAAAAATGGTAAATCTAAAGTGATTTCATTTTTTGCTAAAAAGGCTAGAGGTTCTTTTGCTAGGTTTATCGTAAAGAAAAGACCAATTAAAATTGAAGATCTTTTTAATTTTAATGGTTTAGGTTATCAATTTTCTGAAATTACGACTAAGAACGAAATAATATTTAATCGTTAGTCTTTTACCCAATTTATAGTCTAGATTTTCTTTGATTTACCAATGTCTTTTTATATATTTACAGAAAATCCATCTCATGAAAAAGACTCTATTTTTTATTTTTTTAATTTTTTATTTTTCAAATACTGTAAAATCTCAGTGTATTGATTCATCTCTAATTGTAGTGCCTTGTTTTTGCACAATGCAATACGCACCAGTTTGTGCTTGTAATGGTTTGGTATATTCTAATGACTGTTTAGCTCAGTGTGATGGTAATACAATAATTGGTCCAATAGACCCTACACTTGTTCCTGGTCAACCATGTTCTTTATCTGCATGTGATGTAAATATTGTTGGAGATTCTATTCCATGTAATTATCCTGCTATTTTAGAAGCATTTTCTGCTAGCTTGGCAAGTCCTTTTATTTATTTATGGTGGGATGATTCTGGAGCTATTCTGTCAAATTCAAGCTTATTGACTGTTGCTGCGCCTGGTATGTATTACGTTTCTGTTACGGATGCAAATGGTTGTACAGACACAACTAGTATCAATATGCAGAATATGTCAATGACTATTTACTCAATTCCAAATCCACCAAATATTTGCTTAGGTGATTCTATTTATTTAGTTCTTGACACTTCATATGTTAATACGATTTGGTTAAATTCTCCACAATCTTCAAATCCTGCTACTTTCTATCCATCACAAGATATTACTTATTTTGCTGAAGCTGTTGATGCTAATGGATGTCAAAGAAAAGGAGAGATATTTGTTGATGTTGATTCTTGTGTATCAAATATTGTTGATTTATCTAAAGTCTTTAATATATATCCAAACCCTACCAATGATTATTTAAATCTTCAAAATAATACCAATCATAATTATAGTTTTTATATTTATGATATCACTGGTAAACTCATTAAAGAGAAAAATAATCTTAGAAATTTACATACTGTGAATCTTGCCTACTTTAAATCAGGTATATACTTTTTAAATATTCACTCTGGAAATAGTAATTTCTACAAAAAGATTATTGTTGAGTAGGGCTTTATTGTATATTGTTTTTGTTGCAATTGCTATGGCTGCCTGTAAAAAAGATGTTGTTATTATACCAAATAACAATGCTCCAATTTACAGTGAGATTCCAACTATTTTGTTGGAAAACTATGTTAATCGACTTTATATAGATTTAATTGGTAGAGAGCCATTAGACGATGAAATGAGTTCTGATGTACAGTTTCTTAGAAATAATGATGTTACTATAGAATCTAGAGACTCCTTAATTTCTAAGCTACAATTTGATACTATTTTTGTTCCTGGTGATTCTTCATACAAGCAAGCATATTTTCATAGATTATACGAGATGGTTAAGGTTAGATTAATCGAGGGGGTTTCTGATGGCTATATTCAAAACGAAATGGGGATTCATTATTTTTTTTATGAAGTTGATTCAATAGCCGGAAATTTAATACAAGCCCATAATAACCTTATTAAATATTATAGGTTAAAAGACATAGTTAATTCTAAAACAATGCTTTATGAAAATTTAATAGATATTAAAGAAATGCATAGAACAATGATAAATAGTTCGATTTATGATCAGATAAATATGAATACTTTCAATTTTGTAAATGCTGCTTTTGATAATTTATTATTTCGCTATCCTACTGAATATGAATTTAATAATTCATATGCTATGATTGAGGATAAAGAACCTTACACTGTTTTGGGTTATTCCGGAACAAATAAAGAAGATTTTATTAATATTATATGTAATTCTCGTGAGTTTTACGAAGGAATAATACATTGGACATATTTAACTCTATTAGCTAGAGTGCCAACAACTACTGAAACTGATTTTTTAATGAATGACTTTTATATTTCTTGTGATTTTCATAAATTACAACGTTATGTAATGAAAACAGATGAATATGCACATTTTTAGAAAATATATTTTATTTTTTTTGATTCTTTCTTTTTGCTTTTCTGCTTGCAAAGAAGATGATTTAGTTTATGATATTAATCAATTGCAATCAAGTTCTTATAATGCAAATAAGAACAAATTAAAATCTATTAGTCAATATATTTCTATAGTTTATGCTAATCTTTTTCAACAAGCTCTATCTTCAAATGAATTAGTAGAAATTACTAGATGTATTGAATCAATTGGAGATAAAGAAGTAGCTCACGAAATTGTTTTAAGTAATTTTATGAATAGTGATGATGTTATTATTCCATCTGATTCTCTAATGCGCGCTGATTTAGATGTTTTTTTGGAAGAAACATATAAACGTTTTTTTATTAGAGATATAACAGAAGCTGAACGAGAATTTTTTCTAAATTTTTTTAATTCTAATCCAAATGTTAGCGCGGAGATGGTTTACATGTCGTTCGCATTATCTAATGAATATCAGTTCTATTAAGTCATGAAAAGAAGATCATTTATAAAAAAATCATCGCTTGCCTCGGCAGCTGCAATATCAATACCATTTATTCTCCCATCCGGTAGATTATTCGCCGCTTCAGGAATGAGAATGGCAGATCATGTAGTTTTAGTTGCTTTCGCCGGAGGGGTAAGACAACAAGAATCTATTCTTCAGAGATATTTGGATGATAGTCAATCCTATCCAAGTGCCGGTAATATTTTATATAATCTTTTTGACGGTTCTGCTCCAACAGATAAAATTGTTTATGGTACAAATAATATAATCAATGGTGATACTCCAATCCCTAAAATTCTCTCTCAATCTATTCAAAATCAAGGAACTACATTCCGAGAGGTAAATGCTTCCGCAGTTGGTCATTATGCTGGAGTTAATGCAATGCTAACAGGTAATTACATGTATACTCAAGGTTTGAGAAATAAGCCTACTATGCCTACTATCTTTGAATATTTAAGACGTCATCAGGGCGAAAAAGCTACAAAAACATGGTTTGTAGGTAATGGAATAGGAAATTCTATTCCTCTTTTGGATTACAGTACACATGCAGATTATGGTGCTTCTTATGGTGCAAATTTTTTAGCTCCAACTATTACTTTTGGATCTGATGGTGAAAAGCATCTTAAAAATGCAAAAGTATATCATCCTGAGGATGAATTAGATCCTATGTACAAAATGAAGTATTTCTTAGATAATGTATGGTATTCTCAAGGCAAGGCATTACCGAATATTGGTAATACGGAAGAGGAAAAAGCAGAGATTAAACAATTTGTTAAAGATATGTTTGATAAAACACAAGCCGGAACAATTGCACACCCTCCTGTCTCAGACAACGGTGATTTAAGTACCATTGGTTATGCCTGTGAGGTTATGCAAAGATTTAAGCCTACATTAACAGTAATTTATTTATCTAATGTAGATGGTTGCCATAGTAATTTCACGAACTATCTTGGAAGTTTACACAGAGCAGACCATGGAATAGGGCATATTTGGGATTATATTCAAAATAATATTCCACAAATGGCTAATAACACAACTATGATGGTTATTCCAGAACATGGAAGAAATTTAGATTCTAATAATATTGAAGATGGAAATGCATTTTCGGGATACGATCATTCAGATGCAAATAGTAGGCGAATATTTTCATCTATTGTTGGTCCTGGAATTGATAGTAATTTGTCTATCGGTAATGAGAATAATCAGGTTGGTGATATTGTTAATTTAACCCCTACAATTGCTGAGATTCTTGGTTGTAAAGACGATGTTGTTAATTCTGGCTTAGTTGCTTCAAGTAAATCTCTTTTTGATTTAATATGATTTATGAAAAAAATATTACCAATTCTATTAATAGTTTGTTTTTTTTCTTGTGAAGAGGAAATAAATCCTTTTGATTTTAATTCTAATATTACTTCAGATAACGATACTTTATATTTTACAGACCCAACATCTTTCTCTGCTTTACATAATAATATATTTTCTCCAACTTGTGCTAATTCAGGATGTCATGATGGTACTTTTGAACCTGATTTTAGAACTATTGAAAGTGCATATAACTCTTTAGTTTATCACCCTGTAATTAAAAATGACTTAAATAACTCATTTTCTTATCGAGTTGAACCCGGAAATTCATTACAATCTGTACTGTATCACAGACTTATTGTAGATATTGATGGAATTTCTGGAATTATGCCACTTGAATCTGAACAAGATTGGGACAATAACAAAGACACATATATTAATAATATTAAGGATTGGATAGATGATGGAGCAAAGGACATGTTTGGTAATGATCCTGTTTTGCCTAATGATATTCCTTTAGCTAGAGGAATGGTTGTTTTTAATTCAGGTCAAACAACAAATCCAATTTCAAGAGGTCCTAATGGTTCAGTATTAGTACCTAACAACCTTAGTTCAGTAGATTTATGGTTTAGTGTTAGTGATGATGTTTTAACTTCAAATCAACTTACTCATAATAAAATTAAATTTTCTACTAGTTTATTTAATTTTAATAGTCTCACTTCTTATGATTTAAATGTTTTAAGTAATCCTATTTCTCAAATTGGTTTTTACTCTAGTAGTGAGGACTATTTTCACAAGTATAATTTTGACTTATCTTCATATAACCCAGGAGATGTTGTATATCTTAAAATATATGTTCAAGATAATGTTAATCCAATAACTGAAATTCCTAATAATGGTTCTTCATTTGTTTTAATACAGCATTTCTCATTAACTATTATTTAATATGAGATCTATTTTTTATTTATTAATTTTTGTATCTGTATTTTTTTCTTCTTGTACAAAAGATGATAATCAAGATAATTTTAATTTAGGATTAATAGAAGTATACCCTTTAAGTATAATAGAATTTCAAGAAAATATTTATGTTAGAATATCCTATGAGCACCCTGAGGGTTTTCTAGGTTTTTCTGATCCGGATTATCTTTCTTTAGAAGTTAAAGACAGTAGATTGTCACAGGCTGATTATTATCATGTAATACCCATTACTCCTCCAAATAATAATTTGTCAGTAACTGGCGAATTATTAGTAGAAATTGATTCGCCATTTCTTTTTGGAAATGGTAATACTGAATTAGTAAACTTTTCTATTAGAATTCAAGATCAAAATCTTAGTTGGAGCAATACAGTAACTACACCAAATATTAGTGTTAACAGAGAATGAGGGTATTAATAATATTAATATTGTCAATTTTTACATTTTCTACTAGTGCACAATACAGTATGTCTAATCAAACCGTTTATGATTGTGAAGGAACATTAAGTGATAGTGAGGCTAATTCCCAACAAGCGGGTTGGTATGATCATAATGAAAACTTCACATTTACTATTTGTCCCAATGGTGCTTCTTCAATTATTATTGATTTTAGTTTTTTTAATACAGAACCAATAAATGATTATCTTCTTATTTATGATGGTCCTAATACTGCATCACCAATTTTAGCAGGTCCATTTTCTGGAGTGAATACTCCACCTCAAATTACATCTAGTGGTTGCGTAACACTTGTGTTTGTTTCGGATTTAAATGTTGCTGCTGATGGGTTTAATTTAAGTTGGGAAACTATTATATCTGTTCCTGACCCTCCACAATTAAGTTTAGCTAATAATCCTAATTGTAGTACTAATGTTATTGAACTTATATTGGATAAAAATATTCATTGTGATTCAGTGTTCACGGCAAATATTTCTGTTACTGGTCAATTAAATCAAATTGTTAATGCTGTACCAATAGCCTGCTTAAATGACTCAACAAACATTATTCAATTAAACTTAGCCCCAGGGTTGAATGAAAGTGGTACATATAATATTTTTTTTCAATCTTATTTTAAAGATGTTTGCGATAGTATATGGTCTTTGTCTTCATCTTTAAGTTTTGATATTTTAGATTGTCCCTTAATTGTTGATATAGTTGCTGATGATGATACAATTTGTTTAGGAGATTGTACAGATTTAAATGTAATAGTAAGCGGTGGTGATGCTTCCTCCTATAATTATTCTTGGACTCCAATTTTACCAAATAATTCTGGTCCTCATCAGGTTTGTCCTACTACTTCTACACAGTATAGTGTTTCCGTTAGTGATCTTGGACCTGCAAATTCACAATCTGATACTATAACAATAGTTGTAGTACCTTCAACAACAACTCAAGCAGACTTCTCTATATGTAATACAGATGCTCCAATATTATTAAGTGCTTCACCAGTAGGAGGGTGGTGGTCTGGAAATAGTATTATAAATGGTTTAAATCCAATATTTGATCCTACGATTTTATCTCCTGGAGTACACTACTTAAATTATGATGTTAATGGTTGTAATGATAATTTAGAAATTACAGTACTTGAAATTAGTGCAGGTCCTGATGTCTCTGCTTGTACTAATGCTCCAATTTTTAATTTAAATTCATCATTAACTACAGCAGGTGGTAATTGGTCAGGAAATAATATACAAGCGAACGGAGATATTGATGTAGGTCCTTTCAGTACCGTTATAGAGGCTATTTATACGCTTTCTAATGGATGTTCAGATACTTTATTAGTAAATGTAGTTAATAGCATTTCAATGCCAAATAATCTCTCCTTATGTCAAAATTCAAATGACACCATTTTATTTGCCTCACCAGCTGGGGGAACTTGGTCTGCTATTATTGATAATCCATTAATTCCAAGTTCATGTTTAAATTCAATTGATGATTTTCCATATGTTGAAAGTTTTGAATTAGGACTCTCAAATTGGACAAATGATGTTACAAATGATTTTGATTGGGTAGCAAATACAAACGGAACTCCTTCTAATAATACGGGGCCATCTCAAGCTTATGATGGAAACTCATATATATATACCGAATCATCAAATGCTAATTTTCCTTTTAAAAATTCATCTATAATTTCTCCTTGTATAAATTTATCCCAATATGATAATCCCATTTTAAATTTTTATTACCACAAATATGGTAATGGTAATGAAAACGCTTTATTGACACTTGATATTTCAATAGACAATGGAATTACTTGGCAATTGGATGAATGGAGTATTATTGGAAATCTTGGTAATAACTGGTTTAATCAGTCCATTGATTTGTCTTTTTATAACTCTAATGAATTAAAAATTAGATTCAGGGTTTTAACAGGAAATCATTGGTCTTCTGATATTGCAATTGATAAAGTTTCAATTTTAGCAGGAGCAATCTCTTCAAATGGTATTCTTCTAAGTAATGTAGCAAATTCCGGATCTCACACATACACTTATTCAATTGAAGGTTGTAGTAGTAATTTTACAGTGAACTATCAGGAAATTAATGCTGGAAGTGATTTAGAAATTTGTCCTTCTCAAGCCCCATTTAATCTTATTGGAAATCCATCTGGTGGAATCTGGAGTGGTGTTAATATTATTAATAGCAATAATGGATTATATGATCCTATAAATTTAGGAACAGATATTATTACATATACTAATAATTCATGTACTGATACAGTTTTAATAAATGTAATAAATACAGATATTTTTGATGATTCATTATTTCTTTGTCATAATTCTCCAAATCAATATTTAGATTTAGATGTTGTTTCAAGAGAACCCTATAATGGGATTTGGACTGGTTTGGGAATAACAAATCCTAATTTTCCAGGTATTTTTAATCCAAATATTTCTGGATCTGGTTCACATATAATAAATTATACAGCTAATTCTTGTACTGATAATTTAATTATACAAGTATTTCCAGAACCAATATTATTCGATTCAATTATATGTTCTAATTCTACACCATTTATTTTAAATATTAACACCAGTGGAGGGGTGTTGGATGGGGTTGGGGTTATTGATAATACAATTGGTTTAGTTGACCCTTCATTAATGTCATTAGGTATTAATTATCTACAATATACTTCGCTAAATGGTTGTGTAGATACTTTTGAGGTAAATGTTATTAATCCTCCTATTGTATCCTTTAATAGTTTAACAGTAGATTATTGTTATGTAGACTCTTTGTATCCAATTAATACTAGTCCAATTGGTGGTGTTTTATCTGGAAATGGAATAGTTAATTTTTCATTTAATCCTTCCATAGCAGGACCTGGATACCATAATATTTCTTACACATATGGATCTGGAAATTGTATTGCAACTGTAGATACCGTATTCTTTGTAACAGATGAGTTAGTCACAACAACATCAGTTTCGGATGATACAATTTGTGCAGGTGAATTATTAACCATAAGTGCTTTCTCAAATGGAGGTATTGGTAATTATGAATTTAACTGGAACAATAATTTAAGTAATAGTTTTTCTCATTTGATTTCTCCAATTCAAACTACAGAATATATTCTTAGTGTTTCAGATGGTTGTTCAGACAATACAAATGATACTTTAAAGATTTTTGTTTTTGACACATTTAATTTAAATTTTTCAACCTCTGAAAAAAAATGTTTTGGAGAAGTTGGCTATGCTAAGATTATTTCTAGTTCTAATGATTTAATGTATGAGTGGAATACAAACCCTATTTCTTATGGTGATAGTATAAGTGGTACAGTTGATAGGAATTATATTGTAAAGGCAACAAATACTTTAACAAATTGTATTATTTATGATACCATTAGAATACAAGGCTACAGTAATTTATCTTCAATTTTTTCTTTAAATACTAATGATTGTTTATCTATTTTAGATGGGAATATTCAATTAATAGATCTTAGTATTGTTAATTTTAATGAAATTTCTTCAGATAGTTATTGGGATTTAGGTGATGGTACTAAAATTCCTTATGTATATTCCATTAATCCTACACATACATATTTAGATACAGGTCAGTTTCAAGTAAACTTATACTTAATAAATGATGGTGGATGTATTGATTCTTCTAGCGTGAGTGTTTGTGTTGTAGCTGATAATAAATTTTACATTCCAAATAGTTTTACGCCAGATAATGATAATTGTAATGATGTTTTCTTCATTAAAGCTCTGGGATTATTTTCAGATTTTAATATTAAAATCTATGATAGGTGGACATCAACTTTAATATTTGAATCCAACGAAATATTACTTACAAATGATATGTTAGAGAATTCAAGTTGTGATAATAATACTATAAGTGATTACTATAAATTAGGACCATGGGATGGAAGAATGTCAAGTGGGAGAAAAGCACCATTAGGAGCCTATGTTTTTGAAATAAATTATAAAGAAAAAAAGGATTCAGAAATCACAAAATTGCTTGGCTCAATTACCTTGATTAGGTAATTTTTTTTCAGGATTAAGCTCATTGCTTTCGTAAGAAAAATCGTATCTTAATATTTTCCATTTAAATTTATCGTTTTGGCCAAGCAGAATGTATTCATCGCATCGCTTAATGTTTTTATATATACTCTCATATTCTAAAAAAACATAAAACCCATCTCCTAAACCTTCAACAGTGTTTTCAAATTTACTTGAAGATATTTTTCTGCTTTCAAATATGCCAAATTCGATCATCAATTGATCTATTGCTTTTAACCAATAAGTCGAGTCTGAGTTTTCTTTAACTTTTTCAGAATATTGATTATATGCTTCGCTATAGTTTTTATTATTGATTTGTTCTAACCAAATATTTGCAACTTTTGTAGCATCTTTTATATACTTGTCTTTAAATATTTGCCCATTAAGATTATAGACAAAGAGAAATAAAAGGAGTAAAAGAACAAATTTTTTCATTTTATAATTGTAAAAAAAGCCATACACAAAAATATAAAATCGCCTACTCTCAATTGTAATTTTTTAAATAATAATTAATTATTTAATCTCATTTTATCAATTTTTATAGTTTTATTTAGACTTATTAACTTTTTTTAACCTAGTAGTTTTTTTAACTTTCTCTAGTAGAACAAATAAATGATAATAATTAATTAAAAAAATTTAAAATGTTGATTTACAGCGTTTTATGTTTATTTTTGATTGTTTTTATTTTATATTTTAAAAAATAATATTGTAAATCAATAAATCAATAAATTCATAAAATAATTAAACTTATTAACAATATATATATTTCTCTTCTAGTAGATTTTGTTTATTTAAGTCAATTAGTTATATTAGTCCATAATTAATTATTAATAAAAACAAATATTATGGCTTTTACACACAACAATTCAAAAGGAACAGAATATCACTTAAACTGTAA
>Ga0222716_10000176_pt1 | contig 52047 bp, 57 predicted proteins | sample C33_13DmetaG_FD_165044 | JGI IMG/M metagenome (GOLD analysis project Ga0222716, IMG submission 165044) | Estuarine water microbial communities from San Francisco Bay, California, United States - C33_13D | ecosystem: Environmental > Aquatic > Marine > Unclassified | place: USA: California... | reverse complement strand
CTGGGTTTGATTTGGGATTTGTAATGACACGTTCGACAGCCGTGTCAAATGTTGGTATTGGATACAGAGAAGCTCAAGATGAATTTTTTATTGGATATACGAATTCTAGTGCATACGAACACTATTTAACACCAAATAGCGATAATAATGTTAATGTTCATGTCTATGGAAACGTAACAGCTGTGTCATTCTTTGGTGATGGTACGACACTTGATGGAGTTGCACTCACTACAGACTTAGTTTCAAATGTTGAAAGAATTGCTACGCTAGAGACGGATCTTACCTCAAATGTGGTTCGAATTGGGACACTAGAAACTGACCTAGCCTCAAATAACGTAAGAGTTAGTACGTTAGAGACAGATCTTGCGTCGAATGTAGCGCGAATTGGGACACTAGAAACCGATCTAGCCTCAAATAACACAAGAGTTAGTACGCTAGAGACGGATCTTACCTCAAATGTGGTTCGAATTGGGACACTAGAAACCGATCTAGCCTCAAATAACGTAAGAGTTAGTACACTGGAGACAGATCTTGCGTCGAATGTAGTGCGTATTGGAACATTGGAAACTGATCTAGCCTCAAATAACACAAGAGTTAGTACACTGGAGACAGATCTTACCTCAAATGTGGTTCGAATTGGGACACTAGAAACCGATCTAGCCTCAAATAACACAAGAGTTAGTACACTGGAGACAGATCTTGCGTCGAATGCAGCGCGTATTGGGACATTGGAAATAGATTTGACTTCAAATGTATCAAGAATTGGTATTTTAGAAACTGACTTGGCATCAAATGCATCAAGAGTTGGTGTATTGGAGACAGATCTTACATCCAATGTTGTGAGAATTGGAACTCTTGAAAGTCAGATGTTAACAAAGGCACCTATAAATAATCCAGTGTTTACGGGTATAGTTACAGGTGACGGCGGAAACCTCTCAAATATAACACTTGAACAAGTAACATCTTATGGAAATACAACATCCAATACAATATACTTTACAAATGTTAATACCGCGATAGTTACCGAAGGTGACGTAGGTATAGGAACAATTACACCCGATAAAAAACTACATGTCGCCGGTGATATTCTCGCAGATGCAGATGTATACGCTGTACGTTATTATGGGGATGGTGGTTTGTTATCTAATACATCAGGTGCTCCAAATTTACAACTTGTAACAGAACAAGGTGCAACTACAGATATCACAACAGAATTTACAAATGTTGTTACTGGTATTATTACTACATCAAATATAGTAATTGGTGGAAATATAACAGCCGCACAAAGCATTTATATAACGGGTAATATATTTGCTTATCAAGATGTAGAAATATCAAACAAACTAAGAGTATTTGATGATGTGGATATTTCCGGGCGTTTAGATATATTAGGATTTAATCAAGTATTTGGTAACATATATTGTTACAAAGACATAAATGTGAGTGGTAACACGTATGCAACTGGAAATGTTAATATTACTAATAATTTGAACGTGACAAATAATGCGTATATAAACAGTGATCTTCTTGTGAGTGGAAATGTAAATGTGATTGATCAAATTAACATATCCGGAAACGTTCAAGCAAATAAAGACTTGAATGTGTTAGGAAACACATATGTCACTGGTAATATAGTAGCTTCAAAAGAACTTCTGGTAAGTGGGAATGTGAATGTGACAACCAAACTTACGGTTATGGATAACGTATACGCCAATAAAGATCTTATTGTCGTAGGTAATGTCATAACAACTGGTAATGTAAATGTTACAAATAGTTTAAATGCAACTGGTAATATATACGCTAATAAGAGTCTTATTGTGATTGGTAATGTACATACGACAGGAAATGTAAATGTTACAAATAGTTTAAATGCAACTGGTAATATATACGCTAATAAGAGTCTTATTGTGACTGGTAATGTAGTCGCAAATGGTAATATATACGCTAATAAGAGTCTTATTGTGACTGGTAATGTAGTCGCAAATGGTAACATATACGCCAATAAGAGTCTTATTGTAACTGGTAATGTAGTCGCAAATGGTAACATATACGCCAATAAGAGTCTTATTGTAACTGGTAATGTACTCACAACTGGTAATACCAGTATCTCGGGTGTACTAAATCTTACAAATGCAACAACCGCGCTCAAGACAAATCTTACGTCAAATGTTCACGTAAAATTGGATCAGTTATCAAATGTCGTCATAGGGACAAAGGCACTCGCCAACCAAGATATGCTTGTGTATGATGGTTCAAACTGGACGAACCAACTTCAAAATCACACATTCTTATCCGCAAAGGCTAATGTCGCATTAAGTAAAGGTGAAGTTGTGTATGCGACTGGCGCGGTCGGTAACGATACATTTGTGGTTGATAAAGCGGATGCTCGCTATCCCACGAAAATGCCTGCACTTGGTGTTGTGTACCAGGATTTAGCTCAAAATGGACAGGGTCTGATTGTTACATTTGGGCGTGCTGATGGTATCCCAATTCCTGGTGCTATAGAAGGTGAAACGGTCTATGTGAGTAATACAGTACCTGGGGGTCTCTCAAATGTTGCCCCTACAGGTATATATAATGGAGCTCCCAACCTTATCCAAAATATAGGTATTGTGGTTAAACCTCACGCATCACAAGGTGTTGTGTCTATAACTGGTGTTGGTCGTGTAAACGCTATCCCAAATGCGAATGTCATCACAAGCACACCTGCGTATGTATACACAGATGGTTCATTGGGTAGAAATACTATGAACAAGATTGATCCAGTGAATCTTCTCACAAAACTTCAAACCCTTGCACAGGTTGTCAATACTGGGAACACAGTGTCAAACACAATTAATGTAACAGGTCTCACAACAACTGGAAATGTAAATATTGGAAGTAACGTTTCAGTGACAGGTCTCGCAGATCCAAACAATAAGTATTTACCGATGGTAGACACCAATGGTTATTTTGTGAGGTCGCCTGTATATGTCTCAAACGAGGGTAAATATATTATATCTGCATCCGACGCGGAATTTTTGGGTAACATTACTCTCAGTGGTAACACAACTATCATTTCTTCTACAAGTGTGACAATTGAAGATAGAATTTTTGGCGTGGGTGCAAACAATAGTGCTACGGGTTTGGATAGTGGTTTTATGATAGAACACCAAGATCTTGGTGTATTTTCCAATCTTGCTCTAATACATCATGCAGATGATCATAGATTCTCAATTGGATATACACAAAATTCATTCACAGATGACCACATTTTACACCACCAACACGATGATGGTACTATACTTTTAATAGATTTAATTGGAAATGTTCTTGCTCAAAACAATATAACAGTATACGAAAATGCATTCGTTGGTAATAAGGTCGGTATTAAAACAACGGTTCCGGGGTATGACTTGGATGTTAGAGGAACTGCAAATGTTGGAACTCTTACTGCAATAACCGGTGCATTTAGCGGAGCTGTAAGCGGGACAACTGGTACTTTTACTAGTGATGTAAGCGGAGTCGCTGGTGCATTTAGTGGAGCCGTAAGTGGGACAACTGGTACTTTTAGTGGAGCCGTGAGTGGGACAACTGGTACTTTTAGTGGAGCCGTGAGTGGGACAACTGGTACTTTTAGCAGTGCCGTAAGTGGGACAACTGGTACTTTTACTAGCGACGTAAGCGGAGTCGCTGGTACTTTTAGTGGTGCCGTAAGTGGGACAACTGGTACTTTTAGTGGTGCCGTAAGTGGGACAACTGGTACTTTTAGTGGTGCCGTAAGTGGGACAACTGGTACTTTTACTAGTGATGTAAGTGGTGTCGCCGGTGCATTTAGCGGTGCCGTAAGTGGGACAACTGGTACTTTTAGTGGAGCTGTAGGTGGGACAGTGGCTACATTTGATAGTCTAACTGTCGATACTAACACACTTCATGTAAATTCGACATCAAGTAATGTTGGCATTGGTAAGTTAGATCCAGGATTTTCACTTGACATCGTTGGTGACGTTAACTTTTCAGGATCTCTTTATCAGGGGGGGTCTCTGTTTATAAGCACTCCATGGACTATAGACGGTAATGATCTCGAATATACAGCTGGTAATATTGGCATCGGAACGAACGCACCAGCTACAAAGCTTCATGTCCACGGTGGTACTATTATAAACTCGGATCAGGTTGCCAAAAAGACATATAGTTTTTCGGGCAATCTCACGAATGGACAATTAATTGCAGACTCTACAATCAAGATTACATTTAGTAACCACGTCTTTTACGCTAAGATTGTAGCACATCTTGTACAGGGAACGGGTGAAAATGTGAGTGTACTTTCTTTAGAATGTGGTGGTGGTAAATGGGACGGGACCACACCTTCTAATAATATATCATTAGGTCCTCAGGCTATATTTGGTAGTTCAAGTACAAATCCATGGAATTCGGAACTTACAACTACGGGTACGACTGTATCATTTGCACCAACATCTGATATGGGTGCAGATGGATATTACAATATTTTTATCGAGTATATTTCACAGTCTGCAAGTGGCGTAGTATCTACAATTACAGAAGGTTCAACAGTTGTGGTGACATTTACATATTAGTTTATTTAAAGTGAAATTTTCTTTAAAAAAAGTATATCATAATATTAACAGATGGTGACAACGGATATACAAACCTTTTATGGTAAAGTTATAGTCTCGTCAAATCTCAGTGTGAACTCTAATACAGTTCACGTTGATTCAACATCCGGTCGAGTTGGTATTGGAAAGACAAATCCTGCATACTCTCTAGATATTGCGGGTATTGTAAATACTACAAATATATTCCAAGGTGGTGAAGTATATGAAAATGATCCATGGCTAAATACAGATAGCAATCTATATTATATAACTGATAACGTTGGAATTATATCGAGTAATCCACAAAAGCAATTAGAAGTTGCCGGAACATTACGATTTTCAAATGTATCAAATAGTGTAAATGATATACATACATACACAACTTACATCAATACGACAACCCAATATTCATCCGCATCGGGGGGTGAGTTTGGTAAGAGTATTGCCGTATCTGATGATGGATACACAATGATAGTGGGTGCACCCGGATATCAAAATAGTATAGGATGTGCGGATATATACACTAAGTCTGGAAGCACGTGGAGTCAACAAGCGCGATTGACGTATTCACTTCAGGCTAGGGGTGATGAGTTTGGTTGGAGTGTTGCCATATCATCCGATGGTACAACTGCTGTGGTGGGGGCGGAGGGTGAAAATAAGGCATTTGTGTTTTTAAAGCCTGGGGGTGGATGGGTCGATGCGACCGAAGATGTTATATTGACAACATTAGTCGCTATGGTGCGATTCGGTTGGAGTGTTGGAATATCTGGAAATGGAGATACCATTTTTGTAGGGGATGATGGTTGGAGTAGTAATCGGGGTCATGTATATCTATATGTTAAACCAGGGGGTGGGTGGGCTACGACTAGTAGTCAAGATGCAATATTAAGTGCTAGCAATCTGGGTTCAGGTGACTATTTTGGTCGGGCTCTCGCCATTTCATCCGATGGGTCCACTGTCGTAGCGGGAGCATATAGAGAAGATACTGATGCCACTGATGCAGGTGCTGCATACATATACGTCAAACCTGGAGGTGGGTGGGCTGATGCAACCCAAACACAATTCATTCAATCAAGTATTCATAATAGTTCATATTATTTTGGATCTAGTGTGGGTATTTCTACAGATGGAAGTACAATTATTGTGGGGGCAGAACAAGATGGCATCAATGGAACCAGAAATGGCGCCGCCTATATTTTTACTGAATCCGGGGGAAGTTGGTCTCAGGCAGCTACATTAACACACTCAGACCCATCGAGACGTGACGACTATTTTGGAACAGCGGTTGCCATTTCACAGGATGGAACTCTAGCTGCGGTATGTTCACCTCCGCTTGGTAATGTATATAAGTTCGTAAAACCTGGTGGTGGATGGGCTGATGCGACCGAAGACGAGATAATTACTGGTGTTGGTGCCTATAGTGTATATATAGAAGGAAATGTACTTATAGTGGGAGATATGGATTATAGTAAAGTATACGAAATACTAACCAACGTGCCACAAGGTGTTCTACAGTTTAATACTCGTGTAGCCGCCGCCGGTAATATTACATCATTTACGGGTCAACATATATGTTTTCCGTATGGACAGATGAAACGGGGTTTAATCGTTTCTGCAAATAATAACAAATACGTATCTTTAAATGGAACGCTTACAACTGGTCTAGGTGCTATCAAGTCAAGTGAGTCACTACCCATTGTATCTCTTTCAAATGTTGCATATGATAGAAATGTATTTGGTGTTGTTCACGAAATAGAAGATATGGACGCAACAATAAGAACCAGTGATATGGGTGGTATCATTATAAAAGCATCAAAAGAACTTGGAGATACTAGAGTCACCGTGAATTCCATCGGTGAAGGAGCTCTATGGGTAGTAAATACAAATGGTCCTCTCGTCGCTGGTGACTATATTACAACGTCGAATATTATGGGCTATGGTCAAAAACAAGAGTCCGACGAACTTAAAAATTATACAGTCGCCAAAATAACAATGGATTGTGACTTTAATCCTCCAGTCCAATCTGTACAAATAGTTAAAACGGATGAAAATGGAATAAATGTTCTTGATGAATATGGACGTCTTCAGTGGGAAGATACAACCAAGCTCGAAACTCCTTATGATATAAGATACCTAACAAACGATGGTACTAGAACAAATAGTGCAAATGCCATTTGGATTGCAGCGTACGTTGGATGTACCTATCATTGTGGTTAATTATGAAATAAAAATATAAAATCAATTTTTTAGAAGAAAACCTGTTCAAAAAAATTGTATATCAGTAGTAAGAGATGGCGACCAACACTATCCAATCATTTGGTGGTGATATTGATATCGGCTCAAATCTCACAGTAAATACGAATACATTTCACGTAGATTCGGTATCTGGAAGAGTTGGAATTGGAAAAACAAATCCTGCATATGTACTGGATGTTGGGGGTATTTTAAATGCTTCATCAATATACAAAGGTGGAACACCATTAATTGGTTCTCCGTGGACAACTGCCGGCAATGTAATTTATCGCGCATCTGGAAATACCGGAATTGGAACAAATAATCCGCAACAAGCTTTAGAAATATATGACGGGGCGCTACGCATTTCAAATACAAGCAATTCGTCTAATGTAGAAATGTATGGTTCAAGAGATTGGTATGAACAAGCCGGCATAACAGCTTCAAATGGAACGTCAAGTGATTATTTTGGTTATAGTGTTGCCATATCATCCGATGGAAATACCGTTATAGTGGGTGCGTATGGAGTTGGTTACGCGTATATACGTACTAGAACTGGTACAACATGGAGCTCGGATGTTATCTTATATGCATCAGATAGGGTGAGTGGTGAAAATTTTGGTTATAATGTCGCTATTTCCGAGGATGGAAATACAGCTCTCGTTGGAGCATATACTGCCAATAGCCAAGGTGCTGCATACGTATACGTCAAACCCGGGGGTGGATGGAGTACCACGACTGAAACAGCTAAATTGACAGCATCGGATATAGCCACGAGTGATGATTTTGGAATCGGTGTCTCTATTTCCAGGGATGGAAATACAGCTCTCGTTGGAGCATATTCTGAAGACCCCGATGGAATTACTAATGCAGGTGCCGCATACGTATACGTCAAACCCGGGGGTGGATGGAGTACCACGACTGAAACAGCTAAATTGACAGCATCGGATAAAGGCGCGAGTGATTATTTTGGAAGCAGTGTCTCTATTTCCGAGGATGGAAATACAGCTCTCGTTGGAGCTGTATTTGAAGACCCCGATGGAACTACTAATGCAGGTGCCGCATACGTATACGTCAAACCCGGGGGTGGATGGAGTACCACGACTGAAACAGCTAAATTGACAGCATCGGATAAAGGCGCGAGTGATTATTTTGGAATCAGTGTCTCTATTTCCTGGGATGGAAATACAGCTCTCGTTGGAGCATATACTGCCAATAGCCAAGGTGCTGCATACGTATACGTCAAACCCGGGGGTGGATGGAGCAACGTTACCGAAACAGCTAAATTGACAGCATCGGATAAAGCCGCGAGTGATAATTTTGGAATCAGTGTCTCTATTTCCGGGGATGGAAATACAGCTCTCGTTGGAGCATATGATGAAGATTACTTAGCCAGTGCTTCTGGTTCGGCATACCTCTATTTTAAACCTGGGAGTGGTTGGAGCAACGTTACCGAAACAACTAAGTTGACAGCTTCGGATCCACAAAGTAGTGATAATTTTGGTCGGGCTGTCGCTATTTCTGGGAACGGGACAACTGCTATAATTGGAGCACCTAATGAGGATACCATCGCGTCGAACGCTGGTAAAGCTTACATATTTGAAGGTAGAAATGTACTACATATAGGTGGGTCTCTAAATTATACAGGTTCTATAATATCCTTCACGGGTCAACACATATGTTTTCCATATGGAAATATAGAACAAGGACTCGTTGTCTCCTCAAACCAAAATAAGTATATGAATCTTAATGGAAAACTTACAACTGGTTTGAATGCTATTACATCAAGTGAATCCCTACCCATTGTATCTTTATCAAATATTGCATACGATAAGAGTGTTTTTGGTGTTGTTGACAATGTTGAGGCTATTGGATCAACCACGCGAACAAGTGAGTATACAAAAGGACCCAAAGAACTTGGAGATAATAGAGTTATCGTGAACTCCGTTGGCGAAGGGGCTCTATGGGTGGTAAATACGAATGGTCCTCTTATTGCGGGTGACTATATAACAACTTCAAATATTGTTGGATATGGACAGAAACAAGATGACGATACTATCAAAAACTATACAGTCGCTAAAATAACAATGGATTGTGATTTTAACCCACCAGACCAACCTATACAAATAATTAAGAAGGATGAAAATGGAATAAATGTTCTTGATGAATATGGACGTCTCCAGTGGGAAGACTCAGAAAAAACAGAAAAAATGTATAGTTTGAGATACCTAACAATCGATGGTGTGCAGACAGATCAAGCCAATGTGGTATGGACAGCCGCGTACGTTGGGTGTACGTATCATTGTGGTTAAAAAAATTGTATCTCATTAGTAAGAGATGGCGACAACCGATATTCAGACATTTTATGGAGATGTTGAAATTCTATCAAACCTTACAGTAAACGCCAATACTCTGCATATAGATACGAGTTCAGGAAGGGTTGGGATTGGAAAAACAAATCCTGGATTTTCACTAGATGTTGAAGGTATCATAAATTTTACAGATGTATTTGTAAATGATACAGAATATCAAGGATCTTTGTGGACAACCTTGAATGGTAATGCTCATTATACAAGTGGTAATATTGGGATTGGAACAAACAATCCTATAAACTCCGTAGATGTTCTTGGAGAAGTGCGAGTATCTAATGTAAGTAACTCAGCTACCGTGTATGTAGATTTATATAGTGGTACTGTTGTAGGGATTACCACAAGCGGTAATTGGGACAAAGTAGGAGCATCGGATGCAGCAAATAACGACTATTTCGGGCACAGTGTCGCTATATCTAATGACGGAAAAACTGCTGTAATTGGAGCATATGGAGATGCCACTTTGAGAGGTGCTGCATATGTATTCGCCAAGGTGGATAACCAGTTATACAGAGAAACTTGGGTAGAAGTAGCCAAACTAACGGCATCGGATGGAGCTTCAAATGATGAATTTGGTCGTCGTAATATTGCCATTTCCGGGGATGGTTCTAGAATTGTAGTGGGAGCAGCGAATGAAAGTTCAAGTAGAGGTAAGATATATGTTTTTGATCGACCGGCAATTGGTGTGTGGTCAACTACCTCCACCTCAACTCAACTTACAGCAACCGATGGAGTAGCTGGTGACTATTTTGGTTATAGTGTTGCCATATCAACCGATGGTAATACAATCGTAGCGGGAGCGTATGGAGATGATGACGGTGGAAGTGCATCCGGATCTATATATATATTTTATTGGAATGGATCTGGGTGGACTCAAGTCAAGAAAGTTGCATCGGATGACGCTACAAATGATCGCTTTGGTCATAACGTCTCTGTGTCCTCGGATGGCGGTGTAGTTGTAGTAGGAGCGTATCAAGAATCAACCAATGCGGGTGCTGCATATATATTTACTAGATCTGGAGATGTATGGACTCAACGTTTGAAACTATCTTCACCCGATCCCGCTACTTCTAGATTTGGTGTTAGTGTGTGCGTGTCTGCAGATGGTGGTACAATTATAGTAGGTTCCGATCAGGCTGAAGGTACAGTTGGTTTTCAATATGGCGCAGCTTATGTATACGTTGGATCCGGATCTTCATGGACACAACAAGCGAAGCTTGTTAAGCCGGGAACTCGAGTAGATCTTGAACATTTTGGTTATAGTGTTTCATTGTCATCCGATGGTAATCGCGCTATAGTGGGAGCATACGGAAATACTTCAAATGAAGGCATTGCGTATGTATATATAAGAATTGGTACATCATGGGGTGGTTCTCGAACTATAACACTCTCCGGTGGGATTGCAGGTGATTACTTTGGGAACGACGTCTCTATTTCCGGAGACGGTAATATTGTTTTAGTTGGAGCACCAAATGATGAAGATGCTCCTGCAGTTGACACAGGGTCTGCAGTCTTTTATAATACCCGAATAGTTAAAAATTTGCTTTACCTAGAGAAAGATGTCACATTTCAAGACAGTTATGTGACTTTTACAACATTTACGGGTCAACACATATGCTTTCCATGCGAAAATATGAAACAAGGACTGATAGTATCCGCAAATAAGAATAAGTATATGAATGTGAATGGACAACTTGTGACTGGATCGAGAGCTATTCAATCGAGTGAATCACTTCCAGTCGTATCCCTTTCAAATACAGTATGTGATAGAAATGTTTTTGGTGTCGTAGATAGTTTTGAATCCAGAGGTACAAATACAAGAAAATATGATAATATAGCTGTTACCGTAGAAGGGTTCAAGGAGCTTGGAGATGACAGGGTCATTGTAAACTCAATAGGTGAAGGTGCTCTATGGGTAGTAAATACAAATGGAAACTTAGAAACTGGTGACTACATAACAACTTCAAATATATCCGGATATGGACAAAAACAAGATTCGGATACACTCAAAAACTATACAGTTGCTAAAATAACAATGGACTGTGATTTTAACCCACAAAATATACCAGTCCAAGTCATTAAAAAGGATGAAAATGGACTAAACGCCCTTGATGAATATGGACGTCTTCAATGGGAAGATACTGACCAAACACAGCCAGCGTATAATACGCAGTACTTGGATATTTCTGGTATCATAACTGACCAAGCCAATGCAATATGGAAAGCGGCTTATGTTGGGTGTACATATCATTGCGGATGAACTTAAAAATAAACTCTCACTATACTATAAAATGTCTGGTGGTATCGCCCAACTTGTTGCTGTCGGTGCTCAGGATGCGCACCTTGTCGGTCAACCCGAAATCAGCTTTTTCCGCTCAACTTATAAGCGACACACAAACTTCTCCCAAACCGTGGAACGCCAGGTGATCCAGGGGAATGTGTCCAACAATGGCATGTCCACCATTCGTTTCGAACGTAAGGGGGATCTCCTCAACTATGTTTATCTCGTGGTAAATAACGGCTCTGTAACAGAGAATGTTACTGACTGGACTGCTCTCATTTCCAAGGTGGAACTTCTCATCGGGGGTCAAGTCATCGACGAACAAGATTCAACATACTCTACACTCATTGCCCCAACCCTCTCCGCGTCGAACTCATCCAAGTCGGTTGCGGGTGGTCTTTTCGATGGCACTACAGCTAACTTCTACCCACTTCGCTTTGCGTTCTGTGAAAACTGGCAAACTGCACTCCCCCTCATTGCTCTCCAGTATCACGATGTAGAACTTCGTATTACTTGGGGTGCCAATGCGGCTGATTCCAGCCGAAAGTGGGACGTCTACGCGAACTATGCGTTCTTGGATACACAAGAACGTGAGTTCTTCGCTGCTAAACCACAAAATATGATCATCACCCAAGTCCAAAAGGCAACCGCCTCTGCGGCGAAGATTCAAGAACTCAACTTCAACCACCCAGTGAAGTATCTCGCAGCGGGTAATGCCTCAGCTGTAAATATTCTTGGTGCCACAGGTGGTATTGATAATAAGCTCAAACTCCAAATTAACGGTACCGATATTGCGGACTTCAAGTTTGCTAACCCCAACTTCTCTACAGTTTCACTTTATTACCACACAACCAACGCGAGTTCCGCCACTGCGAGTGGTACAGTTGAAAAGTTGTTCTTCTACCCATTCTGCTTGGATGCCGGTAAGATTCAACCAACTGGCTCTCTCAACTTCTCCCGCCTTGACTCTGCTCGCATCGTGAATGACACCAACTCATCTACAGATGATATTTACGCAGTCAACTACAACGTTCTTCGCATCGAGAACGGTATGGGTGGACTTTTATATTCTAACTAATTAATAAAACAAATGTGGAACATAGTATTCCTTCTCGCCATCGTTTTTGTATTGACGTACGATCCAAAATCCAGGACACTTGAAAAGATTGTTGGGCAACCAACACTACCAACTCAACGTTCTTGTGAACCTACTCATTACGAAGCCGTTCAATTTGCCCAAAGTCCATATGAATGTCCTCCACCAGGCAGAACAAATATGGGTGTCCTTACTTAAAAGGAAGAGTCACTCTTAGACTATAATGATTCAGATGGATCGCGAAACGCTCATGATGATTGCCACCATTGTTGCGATTGCTGGTGTTATCTTCCTATTTAAGGAGATGAACAAGGCTAAGCAAGATGTTGAAAACCTAAAGAACTTCTCAGCCCATCTTGTTCATCGTCTCAGTATGCCAGAACAAGAAGCTAAACCCGACGAGGATTGTGAACCAGAACCAGAACTGGAATCTCCAAAGTTGACCGAAGAAAAGGTGGGGGAATAAACATATTCACTTATTATAACTTGCGAATGCGCAATGAAAAAGTACAAAGCTATAGCGATACCAGTCAGCTTTGCTGACGAAAAACCAAAATTTCTCACGGTGAGAGATCGGCGCTTCAAGGATTGGATTTTTGTTACAGGAGGATGCAGACGAAGAGAGATCTTTAATCCTCTCCGTTGCGCTTTAAGGGAACTTGAGGAAGAGACTAGAGGTGTAGTTGCCCTCAAAAATTGCGAATACACAGAGTTTAAGTTTACGGTGAAAGAGAGTCCAACGGTGGATCTCGAATACAATGTCTTTATCTTTTTTGTGGATTATAACAGAACTGAACAACAAACACTTGTAAGGAAGTTTTATGAAGAAAAGCAAAAGACCAATCTAAAGAAAATCAATAAACAACCAATAAAAAAGACGTATGACGAGAATGATTATATGAGTTTTGATACCCTCGAGGAATTCAATACTCGTAAACGATGGAAGCTCATAGTAGATAATGTCGTTAAAAATCCAGAGTTTTATTCGTGTGTAACTTCTCTCAATAGAAAAACCTTCTGTATTAAATAGAATGAAGTCAAAGTCTTATATTTTAATGCAGATCGGGGAACTTCTCAAAAAGAATAGAGGTCTTTGTGATGAAGAAGTTGATGATTGGGTACAGGAAAATGAAGAAAAGACAGTCTACGAACTTCTTACAATTAAAAAGGAACTTTCCGAAAGTAAGGAATATCCAGATGTCTCTGTTATGAGGTGGTTTAGAGGTTAGACGCTCTATTCCGGTAAGTATTAAATGTTTAAAAGGTGGTGTAACCAACAAAAATTTAACAATGCAACCAATCTATCGCATGTGCTCATGGACGGTGGGGTCCTTTCCGTGCCTTTCGATAAATTGAACGAATTTCATGAAAAGTATATAGAGGCTGTTCTTTCTGGTGAAGACCTTTTTGTTGTAGAGCAGAAGAGTCCCAAATACAACTTCTTTGTGGATATAGACTATAAGGATGAGAGATCCCTAACAGTTGATGAAATACAAGATATATGTAAAATCATTTGTGATAAGGTTAAGAGACATGGGGGTAAAGAATGTTTGATTTCAGTATCACCCCCTAAAAAGGCTGGCGAACTTACAAAAACGGGTATACATTTAAATTGGCCGGAATTTGTAGTAAATCAGGCATCGGCTCTGGCTCTTCGTGAACATATTCTTGTAGCTCTCGCGAGTGTAAAAAGTGCTATGGATTGGAATGAGATTATTGATTCCTCTGTATATGGGAGTCTTGAGAGAAAAACAAAGGGGAGTGGTCTCCGTATGCCATGGTCTAAAAAAATGGCTAAGCATATGGCATGCGGTGGTCAGGGGTGTGATAAATGTAATGGGAAAGGTAAAATTATACAAGTTGCATACCTCCCCCTTTTTGTATACAAACACGGTCCTCTTAGTACACTTTTAAAGATTGGTCAAACTCCAGACTTAGAAATACTCAAAATGTCCTCTGTGCGAACAAATCAAACGGAGTACACAATAGTTGAATCTCCATCCAAAGTCATTAAAGAGGGTACATTTTCAGAAGCACAGACCAGAGACGAAATTCAAAACGACGAAATTAGAAGTCTCATAGAGGATTTTGTACAAAAACATATGGATGGACAAGGTGGCGCTATAATTACAAAGATATTCAAACACAAAGATACATACCTAGTTTCAACAAACTCAAAGTATTGCGAGAATCTCAAAAGATCTCATAGTTCTAATCACATATGGTTTTATGTGAGTGGTAACGTAATAGCCCAAAAATGTTTTTGTCGATGTGAAACTGTGAGAGGTCGCCGTGATGGATTCTGTAAGGACTTTTACGGGCGTAAGCATCTACTCCCTTCTAAACTTGTGGAAAAGTTATATCCTAGAAAGGAAGATGTCAAAAACTGTCCAGAAATCAAAAAATTTGAAGAAAAACCCCAAATTAAACAGTCATCTGTGAAACCATACCTTGAATCATTTATGCGTAGATGTATGAAATGTCCAGAAGATCTCAAGGTTGTGAGTATTCATAAACAAAAGAATACTTTTATTGCCCTTACGACATCTACTTATTGTGAAACTATCAAAGCTAAGCACGAAGGTGAAACGATGTCATATGTAATCAAAAGTGGTCATATAACACAAAAGTGTCCAATATGCAAAAAGAATAACTCTAGAACCCATAAACTTAGCTCTAATGTTATCAACGCTCTTGTTAATTAATATACTTAAAAAGCAACCTACTTTATATCCAAATGGTAACAACCAGAACGCGTTCGGGTAGACAGATAAAGAAGCCGGAACTTTACACACCAGAAGAAGTAGTATTAGAAGACGATTACGCACCCGAAGAACACGATTCTGATATAGGTTCAGATATTGATACTGATGATGAATATTATTCCGAAGATGATAGCGAAGACGACGATGACGAAGGAAGTCTAAAGGACTTCGTAGTGGATGACGACGAAGACGAAGAGGATAGTGAGGAAGAAGACACTTAAAAAAAACGTGTAATATATTAAATAATGGAAACTGACATAGGAAATCCAATTGAATATGATCCAATTAATGACCCCTTTAAGAATGAAGAGAAGGATGAAGATAGTACACCAATAATATATCAACGTGAGCAGTCACCACAAGAACAACAACAACCATACTATTTTCATCCTTCGGAAATGATGTATCCTCAACAAAACTACCAACCACATTCCGATAAAAGTGATTTTTTAACAAATGTAGATAAATCTGTTTGGATTATTGCATTTGCAGTTTTCTTATTGGGCTTTTTCATGGGGAAAACCATGCAACCAGTCATACTCAGATACTCCTGAGTACCCAACAAATGTACCAATATCACCATACTTGGTGGATATATCCCCCTTTACATCACGGACCATCATTTGAGATGGATACAAAGGTATGATAAACGCATCTCGTGTATCTTCGACAAACCCCTTTGATGTAGAAGGCGCTTCTTTTGTATCCTCCTGCTCTGTTTTGTTTTTTAAATCAAACTTCGGTTCAAAAAACAAAATAAAGAATGCACTTGTCAAAATGATTGTAAGTATTACACTTAACATTTCGTTTTAAAATTAATATATATTTTTATTTACGCGGATGAAACTTCTGGTTCGCCTTCTTCGGTAGTTTCTTCAATCTTAGCGTCGGTTGATGACTCCGGTTCACATTCTTCGACCTTTGCTTCAGCCTCGCGTTTCTTACGTCGTTCCTCAATTTCAGTGGCGACAATATCATCCGCCTCCTTGACAAGGTCCTCCATTGGGGCATCTGGCTTTTCCTTCTTGAGACGCTCGAGAACTTCGGCTGGATGACTGATTGGTGGTTCGTCTGGCTTGGTATAGAATTGGGAGTTCTCATCACCCGGCTTGATGTATGATTTCGATTCCATCATATCACGCTTACGTTCATTGAATAGACGAGCAGCTTCTGATTGGTTCTCTTTGTATCCAGCCATAATTTCTTCGAGCTTTTCATTTTGATAATGGACATCCTCAATCTTCAATGGATCTGGTGGAATCAATAACCACTTGTACAAGTCAACGACGTAGATGTCAAATGTAGAGTCTTCCTTTTGAAGACGCTTGGCGTGAGACGCGGCTTCATCACGAGATGCGAATGCACCGCGGATTTTAATGCCAAACTTATCATTCTTTTGTGGAGCCTCTGGACCAACAACAGAGAGGCATGCGTAAAGTTGACCTGGAACGGTGGTATAATCTTGCTCAAGAGACATATTTATGTCTTATACTACTATCAAAACTTTAAGCCAGCTTAAAAACAGTTGACGAGTGTAATACAAATGCGGACATTTTGGGATAAACAACCAGTTCCACAAGATGGAATTGTTTATGAAGGTGGTCACGAACTTGAAAAGGAGCGAAATATTGTGATCGAACCACTTTCCCTTCCAAGTGGGTTTTCTTGGTCAGAATGTTCACTCGAGGAAGCCCATATACTTCTTGCGGAACACTATGTGCGAGACGAAACTTTCAAACTATCATATTCTCTTGAAACTCTTAGATGGGCAGCGGAGGTACCAGGTTATAAAAATAAAGGTATTCGCCACGATGAAAGTGGTGAACTCATTGGTTATATATCAAGCATTCCAATCAAAGTGAGAGTTTGTAATGACATATTGAAGATGGTTCAAATCAACTTTTTATGTGTCCATCCATCCTTTAGAAGTGAAGGATTTGCACCACTTCTCATAAGTGAAATTAAGAGAATTGCAAATACTAACGACATTTGGCAGGCAGTATATACCGCGGCAACAAAAATACCAACACCAATGATAAAGTCTTCCTATTGGCATCGTTTTCTAAATGTTAAACGCCTTATAAAGTGTGGATTTTATCAAACGGACAGGTTAAGAGAAAAATACTTTGAAATTCGTGGAAATTCGCAATTTAGAGAAATGACCACTAAAGATATTCCAAAAGTTACCAGAATATTAGAAAAATATTTCAAACAATTTAAAATTGCACCGGTCATTGACAAAGAATGGGTTAAGTATTGGATACTACCTACACACGCATATGTAAATGACAATACAGATGACTTTATTTCATTTTACGATATTCCATATCATCGAGTAGACGAAACGGATACTATACGACAAGCTTATGCATTCTATATGGTTGGAGAAGTATATAACGACGCATTTATATTAGCAAGAAATAAAGGCTACGATGTATTCAATACTTTAGATGTAGGAGAAAATCAAACCAATCTCGAGAGTATGAAGTTTATGAAGGGAACGGGAAGTGTGTACTATTATTTGTTCAACTGGCTTCCATCCTCTAACATTAATCTTGAAGATGTACAACTCAAATTACCTTGACTTCCTAAGTAAAAGAATTAAATCCAAATATTTACAAGAAAATGGAAGAGATACGCCGTAATCACAATGACGCCAAAAGAGAGCTCATCCAGTATGTAACCAGAGATGGTGATCAGATACTTGATGTGGGGTGTGGTTTTGGTGGTGATCTTCAGAAATGGCACAAGTGTGGAGCAAATATGAGTATGTGTGACCCAGAGCCATCAGCTCTTGTTGAGGCTAGGTCTCGCGCTAAAAATATGCATATGCGCGTAAACTTTTATGAGGGTGATATTCATAATTGTCCAAATAGAAAGTTTGATATTGTGTGTTACAACTTTTCACTTCATTATATCTTTGAAAGCAGGGAAAAGTTTTTTAGTTCAATTCGAGAAATTAGAAAACGAATGAAACCCGGTGCAAAACTCATAGGAATTATACCCGATTCTGAAAAAATCATATTTAAAACACCACTCACAGATCAGATGGGTAATTTCTTTATGATGAAAACACATGGGAACGGCGGATATGGCGAAAAACTATTTGTAAACTTAGTAGAAACTCCATTTTATGCAGAAGGACCAAGATCCGAGCCTATTGCATATAAAGATCTTCTTGTGACACATCTAGAAGAATTGGGACTCAAATTAGAACTTTGGGAAGGGCTCACAGGTAACCCAATATCCGAACTCTATAGTAAATTTATCTTTGTATATAAGAGATGATCACATTCATTATACTCATTCTGATCAACTTGTGGATACTTAATCGAACTAGGGAACCACAAGATTTCGTTGAAGTAAAGGAAAAATATCGAACACTCAGGAACCATCTAGAGGATACTCAGAACGAAAAGTTTCGGGTGTTGGTAAAGTGTATCCCAATTACAGGTGTACAACGTATGAATGGAGTCGTAGGGTACAATACAAATAAAGGACAGGAAATTGCTTTATGTCTGGATGGAACTCCAAATGAAATATTTCACGTTCTCATCCACGAACTAGCGCATTGTACAGTCGACGAATATTCTCATTCTAACGAATTCTGGAAGAATTATTTAGAACTTCGCGACATTTGTGTAAACTTGGGTATATATGAAAAAATACCAGAAAGAACAAAGTTCTGTGGTCAACATATCCAAGACAAATAATATTCTTCGTAGATATCAAATGAAAACACCTGTAAGTGTTTTACTTATGGTTATCTTATACTGGCTTGCTATATATGGTATAAGTATTGTACCACACGTGAGTGAGAACTATAACCTAAATCTTGTATGGTTAACTGTTATCGTACCAAACGTTCTTCGCCTAATTGTTGGGAGTATACCACGACTCGCCGTGGACCGCTTGTTCTTTTTATCGACAAGTGTGATTGCCCTAATAATTACATTCGCGGTAAATGCGCTATGGGGTGATACAAAGGAGGCTGTTAAGAACTATGGAAGTGACAGAAGCAAGACACTTAAGTTGAGTGCCTTGCTCATGACAGCATTTGCGACAGGAGCTTTGATTACCTACTTTGTGGGTATCGATAATTCAATCTATAGTAATATGGGTTGGGAGTCAAATCAAGGCTTAACGATGTAATCCTTAACCACATAGAATGCCAATGCGGCAACCAATCCTGTTGAAGCCAAGCCGATCATACTTCTACCACCAGTTTCGTTAATGAAACGGGGAATAGAGGTCGCCAACTTGTCTTGAACTGGCTTACTCACAGCGAGAGCGGCGGCAGCACCCGCGACGAGAGCAATCATTTGATCGTCAGTAAGGTTAAGTGGGTTCTTACTCGCTGGAGCCGCTTGCTGTTGCACTTGTGGTGCCATGTAAGCACCCTGGGGCTGAGGAGCGGTCATTTGTGGCATCATTCCTTGCATTCTAGGTTCGTCCATCATCATTGGGGGGTCCATCATAATGTCATTAATTGGAGTAGAGTCCATCGTCTGTTTATTTTGACTCACATTTTTTTCGGCTTGCGAAAACGCCTGTGTTCTAGGTTCACTTCTAAAATTCGTTGTTGGATTATCATTTAATGATACCATTCCGTCACCATTATCAGATAGATTTAAGGTACTGATATCGCTAGACATTTAGTATAGTCATATGTTTTTGAGACATCTGAGTGACGCAGCAGCCTGTATTAGAGAATTCAATTTATTGTATTCTAAGAATGAATGATTTTGTACATCAACCCATGATAACATACATTGGTAATAAAAGAAAACTATTAGATGTCATAGAAAATATAGTAAAGAAGCTTGCTCCTAAGTCGTGTGCGGATACTTTCGCTGGTTCTGGTGTTGTATCAAGAATGCTTCTAACACATTGTGATGAACTACACGTTAATGATCTTGAAAAATACTGTGAAGTTCTTTCACAATGTTTTTGTGTAACACCATCATCTGCTGAACAAAAAGAGATAATACAACATATTCATTTAATGAATACATGTCCAGATAAATTAGGACTTATTTCCGAATTATATGCATTGAATGAAAGACAATTCTATACTCCTGAAAATGGACAAAGAATTGACGGAATGTTAGAGTATATTGAAAATCATGTTCCCAATCATCTAAAATCATATTGTCTTGGTCCACTACTTGTAAAAGCGAGTATTCATACAAATACATCTGGTGTGTTCAAAGGATATCATAAAGGTGGTTGGGGTGGTAAAGGTGGGTATGCGCAACATAGAATTATGAAGCGAATTGAAGTTGAACCTCCAATTTGGATTCAGGAACCCAAGCGAGTTTGTGTATACCGCCACGATGCATGTGATTTTCTAAAAGATCTCCCAAAAGTTGATCTCATATATCTAGATCCCCCATACAATCAACATCCATATGGATCAAATTACTTTATGTTAAATCTAATATGTACCAATGAGAGACCTCATACACTTTCAAAAGTATCAGGTATCCCTGGAGACTGGAACAGAAGTCAGTACAACTATAAAAACAAGATTAGAGAGGCTATGGAACGTACCTTGAAGCTATCTACCGAAAAAGCTAAACATACCTTGGTATCATATAATAATGAGGGTTTCATCAAACTTGATGAATGGGAAGAAATCCTAAAACCATATACATATGAAAAAATCGAGATTGACTATAGCTGCTACAAAGGATCTCGAAACTTAAAAAATCGTTCTACTAAAGTTACAGAATATCTATTTGTTATTTCGTCTTTGTAATTTTAAGTGTAGTCTTCTTCGTCGCCTTCTTGGCGTCATCTTCTTTTTGGTCCAAATACTTTGGATTGTACATTTTCTTGTGAAGATGCCACAGGTCAGGACCACCCACTCTAAAACCCTTTCTAACTGTAGCCTTGTACCAAAATACACAATCAGTGATCTTATTAGACTTTACAGTATTGTCTAATACGAGACATTCATAATTTTCTGTGCAAGCATCCATGACTTTATTAAACATATCCATTGTTGGAAATATACCAAAGAATGATTTATAGAGTTTTTCTCTATTCTGTATAATGTTTTCCCTGAGGATGAACACATAATCTACATTAGCGCGAAGTGCTGGAGGTAAGTCCATAACGTATTGCATTGTAAGCATAAAAAAGATATTATAGTGTCGTCCATTCATAAAACACTGTCGAATACATGTATCTTTTAAAAACTTTGAATCATACATACAATCATCAAGAAGCATAAATGCTCCATTTGTTGAATTTTTACCCTTTGTCCCGACAAGTTTTCTTTGTCGTGATATAACCCGTTCTATGGCGTCTCTGTCATATTCACCATAGACAAAGAGGTCTGGAATAAATTCACCATAAAAGTGATTGCCTTCTTCTGTCCCTGAAAGAACTATACCCGCTGGTATATGTTTCTTGTGATACATGATATCTTTGACCAGAGTCGACTTTCCTGTATTACGCTTACCTATAAACACACATACCCGATCATCGCTCATCGTTTCAGGTTTGAATTTCTTCAATTGAAGGTTCATTCTACATTAGTGTCCCGTTTTATTTAGTAAAATTTTACTCACATACTGTAGGAATGTCAGGTCGCTTAAGACTTGCTGCCACTGGAGTTCAAGATCAGTGGCTTACAGGGGATCCACAATTTTCATATTTCCTGATGAATTTCAGAAGACATACAAAGTTTGCAATTGACTACGTCGAAAGTCAATTTGATGGAGATGTAGATTTTGGAAATACGGTGATTTGTCGGGTTCCAAATGACAAAGGTGATCTTGTCCGTAACCTGACTCTCAAGGTTACGCTAGATGATCCAACTCCAAATGGTGACGAATGGACACCTTCAATCATATCACACTTAGTAGAAAGCGCTGAGCTTCTTATTGGTGGTCAAACAATTGAAAAAATTACGGGAGAGTACATCTACATACATCAACAGCTTCATAATACAGATGACGATATAAACCAAACACTTTACTTTCTAAACGGACACAGTAATGTACTTGCATATTCCGGAGAATATACATATTTTATGGAACTGCCATTCTATTTCTATAGGAATTCAAGTCTTGCCATACCAACGTGTGCACTTACTAAACAACTTGTTGAAGTTAAAATAAAGTTAAGACCTCTCACTGAACTTATTTTGGGTGGTGCTTCCGTGGGTGTATCCGCAAATCTCAAAAAGTTTTCATTAGACACAGAGTTTGTATTTCTTTCGGAAATTGAAAAAAACTTTTTAATGTCAAGACCAATTGATTATGTCATCACACAGGTTCAGATGTCAAGCTTTGTAATGAAACCAGGCGAAAATACTAAATCTGTAATGTTAAACTTTTCCCATCCAGTAAGAGAAATGTTTTTCATATCACAATCTGAAGTAGATGTAAGCAATAACTATGCAAATAGATATAACACAATTACAAATGTAAGTCTTAAATTTAATAACGAAGTTGTGTTTGATAGAAGTAATAAGTTTATTGTATACGAACAGGCTCTAAGACATCATGTAAATTCTCCATATAATTATAATTATTCATATCCTTATCTTAAATCAGACTTTGCTATGTACAGTTTTGCTCTTCAACCTGAAATTTACTACCCAACTGGTCAGGTAAATATGAGTAGAATATCACATAAACTCTTCACCATACAAATAGACCCAAATTATTCAAATGTCAATAATAACACACGAATATATGCCGTGAACTATAACATACTTCGTATTGATAGCGGCTTAGCTGGTTTAAAATTTTAGAATGCTATAATAGTAATGGCTGGTCGTGTACAACTCCTATCATCTGGTCCCCAAGACAGGTTCTTCACATTAGATCCAGACTACACATACTTTTTGGAAAGTTTTAAGAAACATTCAAACTTTGCAAGAGATTATGTAAATATAGATCCAGAAAACACTCCAGATTTTGGTGGTAAAGTGAGATTCAAAATATCAAGAAACATTGGTGATATATTAAATACACTCAGTGTAAAAGTTAAACTTCCAGAAATAGAGACTGGATTTTTTGGTTATATAGATTCAGTTGGACATGCTCTAATTGAATATGCCGACCTTATCGTAGGTGGTAAAATTATTCAAAGAATACCAAGTGACTATCTTCAGATATATTCAGAACACTTTGTAACCCAAACAAAACAAAGAGCTCTTGAATACCTCATTGGTAAGTATCCAGAACGGGCGATTGGTTCACGAGTATCTGATAGTGAAATATTATGTCATCTCGGTACATCTGATAGTATTCTAGAATGTTTTGTAGATTTGCCATTCTATTTCTACAACAATCCAGAGTTAGCTTTACCATTGTGTGCAATCAAAAAACAAGAAATTGAAATTGAATTGAAATTAAGAAACTATAAAGATCTTGTTGTCAAAGTTGACGGAACTAAACCGTCGTTTAATGAAGTTCTTAAGATTGTCGATTTTCAACTATGCGCGGAAGTCGCATTTCTAGATCCATGTGAAAGACTTAAAATTGAGAATGAAAAACGGGACTATGTCATAACCCAAATACAACAAAATGTATTTGATGTCGCTCAAGGTGAGCAATCGGGTTCCTTCAAACTTGATTTTATAAATCCAGTCAAAGAGTTGTATTTTGTAATTCAACGACAAGGTGATATAGGTACAGGTGAAGGACAGTTTATAACTCCTTTTGATTATGATAATACTTTGGATGTGAATGCTGGAAAATACATCTTATATGAGAACTTGAATTATCTTACACTTGATTTGGATAGTCAACCGATAATTACACAAGAAACAGGTGGTGTTATATTTCTCAAAGCCATACAGGGAGCGATTCATCACTCAAAAACACAGTTGCTTAGAAGATTCTATTCATACAGTTTTGCATTAGAACCCGAAAAATGGTATCCCACGGGACAAATTAACTTTAGTCTTGTAAAAGAACAAATACTCAACCTAAGTCTCACACCATGTGCAGATTATGCAAGACAAATACGTGTATACGCTATAAACTACAATACTCTCCGCGTTGCCGAGGGAACTGCCCAAACTCTTTTTAATTTGAAGTATTAGTAAAGATGATGAAAACGGGTTTTGGTGAAACTTCCGGAGCCTATGAGGAATCTCAGTCAAATGCACTTATTGGTATCCTTTTACCCGTTCTCGAAAGAAGTATGATACTTGCAGCCGAATATTCCAAGGCGTGTGGTCGTAACACAGTACTTCCAGAAGACATGGAATATGCAATTAAGTATTGCGCAATGTATACAGTTGGTCAAAATATTGGCTCTCTCTTTCCAGACATATATAATGAGGACTCTTCGGATGAAGAAGAACTCGAAGAAGTTGACCCAGACGAATGCCCTCCGTTCGTAAAATACTCAGGTGACGATCAAACATTTAATCAAATGAATGAAGCATATGAACGCTGGGATACTTGGATACCACAAAGTCCGGTAGAAGAGATGTTAAAAAATGCTATTAATAGTAATGAGTACATCGGAACTGGAGGGTTGGACGATTTCTGAATATAAGTCGTTCAAAGTCACGGGTGACGACGATTCAGAAAGTAGCACTGATGGAGATTCAGACGAAGAAGACGAGCAAATATTTGCAAAATCTCAGATAGTCAGGAGAACAAAGTATAAAAAGATAGTAGAGAAGGAAGAGTTATTACCAGAATGAAAAAAATCTATACTAGTATTATAAAACTAACCATGGCCGATATGACCGCCCAAGCTCTCAAGACTGTTAACCTTGTGACCCAAGAATTGGAAACCCAATCTCTCAACGCGATTGTTGCTGGCTTCTCTTTCGCTGCTGCGATGAGCTGGATGGATCTCGTCCGATGGGTTATCCAACAACTCATTAAGGTGCCAAAGAACGGTGGTACCCAGTACACCCTCACCGCTATTTTGACTACCCTCTTGTCAATTGTTGTGTACATGGTCATCGCGCGTATCTCTACCCGTGTGTCCAAGCCAGCGCAACCAGTCTTCGCGATTACCCGCTAAGCCTTGGTTTTTGCTTCATCAACATCAGCAGAACTAATCCAATAATAACTATTACTCCTATGGATATATACTCTTTCCATCTATAAGAATCCACTACAATTTCAGGGATACTTATTGGTGATGACACATCCTTCTCCTCCTCTATTGGAACTTTGGGGAGTCCTTCAAGTTTATCTGTAGAACCTGTAATTTCAAATTTTAACACATGATCTTGACCCCTAAAGTCATATGGAATGAGACGCCCGTGACTCATATAGAAAAATTCCACTTTGATATCTCGAATAAACTTTTGCGGACCCTTGTAAAATTCGTGTGTTAGTGGATCATCTGCGTGATGATAATTTATAACATCCGAACCATTTGAAAGAATATGACCAGTATAAAATGGAGTTTTGGAATATATAGTCTTTATAAAATCATCGGAACCACTCGTAAGTCGTATAATAATTGAGTTTGGACCATTAAGATTTATAGCGCCGGATGTGAGTGTAGAACCAGTTGATGATTGATTATTTGACGAAAATCCTAAAACTTGATGTGGTGTTGTTGTATTCACCGAGTTACTTATATATCCATTTGTACCATCAAAGAACTCAAATGTAAAATCATTGGTTACACCTACGTTTGAAAATGTAAGTGTATTTCTGTATTCATCAAATGTCACCTGATCTATTACATTACTTGTTCCAATAACCATCTGTCTCTGAAGTTCTGAAGCTAATGTTGTTCCACTGGTAAAGTTATTTGCTTCTAGTGTAATAGAAGACCCGTCGACACTAAATGTTTTATTTGTTTCACACACTTGTAGTTGTGGTGTTGGAATACGCGCAGAAATCAGTGTAATCTTAGTCACATCATAAATTGGTTCCTCAAGTGTTATAACATAGTTATTCGCATATGGATATATATTTGTATATCTCTCACTACTATCTATGTCAAGGGTATGGACCTTCATTAAAATATAGGTACAATATTTTAATGATTGTTTTTGTCTAAAATGTATTATTACACCTAATAAATGTGGTGAGCCAATGGATTGTTCTGGAGTTGGTTCTTCGCAATATCCAAGTTCCACGCGTTTGGATTTTCATTACCCTTGTAGGCATTGAATTGGTGGAATGGTTTTTGTTGGTAGTTTTGTGTCCACGCACCGTTAGCCGCATTCATACGACCATCAATACGACTGGTATCTGAACGAACAGCTGTGAGGGCGCCACCTTGTTTGAGAGCACTCTCTCGCACATTCATACGACCTGCGTTACCCATACGGTTCGCCTTACCACGACGGTCTTCTGGACGGAAACCATACTTCATAAGTTCTTCGTTATTCTTAGTAGTCACCTGGACAGCGGCGCTATTAGTGTAAGCACCTCTGAAGTTGGTAATACCTGGGTTAGCGTGACTATAGTGTGCAAATTGTTGATCATTACGATCGCTCTTGAATCGCGTTGGATCTTGTGGCATCGCTTGGGCTGAGATAAATCGTTTCGCGCCATTGAAACCCAATCCATCCGCTCGATGACCAGTTTCAGAACGATTAGTAGTTCTCTTGGTCTTTTCATGTTCTTGTCGTGGTATCATACCAGACATACCCTGAGCTCGACCAGCCATAGTTGGAAGACGAGAAGGTAAGAAGGCGGTGGTTTCCGGCTTGTTGTGGGTCAACTCGCCAACAACGGCGGAGCGACCACCTGTAATATCCATAGCTGGACCGGCGCGTCCTGGAAGAGTTGTAAGACGATATTCGCCAACATTCACTGGATTCACACGGAACATCTGTTGATAACCTCCAACCGCTGGAATATTCGCACTTACACCCAAACCTGGACCAACCATTTGCTTTTCGATTGGTGACAAATTGTTCATACGACCGGTATCATACATACGATTTCTCATATTGAGAATTTCTTGACCACCACTTCGTTGTTGAGCACCAATATCACCAAAACTAGCCATTTCCATTTTAGATGGTATATCCATACGTGTATCAAAGTTTTGCTCTACAAATTCTGGAACTGCGTCATCATCATACACAACTGCTGGTGGAGCTTCCGTAACCTGTTGAACCACTGATTTAGGTTCAGGCTTATTACTCAAAGCTCGTCCAGCAAAAATTAGACCAGCAATAGCTGCAAGTGAAATGGGATCGGCCATTCTTATTTTGTAGTAACATTTTTATTAGCGTATCTTTGTTGGAAAAGTCCGTTCTGGAGTTCTGCACGAGTACTTGATGGTTCGTAAGTCATAGTACGAAGTGGAGTCTTACATTCCATATTAGAAAGTGGAAAGAGGTTACGTTCATATGTGGGAACGATAACTTTACTGAATCGGGTAGTTGATTGTGGACGAAGTTGATCACTCACATCAATGTACTGCGCTGGAGAACCTTTACCCGCCATGTATGGCGCCGTGCCGTACAACATAGTATTTGGACGGCAACTTCCACAGTTAATAGAACTGGGCTGAGGGTACACAAAGATTTCTTCATTGGCTTTCACTGATGGGAGAGCACCTGTATTTTGAACGATCGCAAGACCAGGTTGAAGTTGGTATGCCATTTATTATTACGTAAGAATATTTATATTAAGCTGGAGCGGTGCCATGACCTCGATGAGAAACTCGACTATCGCCAGCTGGATCAAGACCCGAAAACGCTTCAAGTTGAACACCGCGCATATTTGGATTACACATTTCTGGATTAGTTCTACAAATTGGAGCATTCTTTTTACCATAACACCACTCGGCAAATCCAGTTTGGTCGCCTGGAATGTTTGACACTGGTGTAGTCACAAATTGACGCTCGAATAAATTACGACGCCCATAAACAGAGGGTGAACCCGAACGACCTCCATCAAATGGAATGCGATCACCGACATACTTATTTACAAGTGGCTTGACAGATGGATAATAACACGCTTCGAGACGGTTTGGTGCATCTGTATAATCCGTAATAAGAACATTACCCATTGGATTGTCCGCTGTGGGCATTTGACATCCAAGTCCACTACCACTGGCATTCACGTTATAACTTTCTTTGACCATTTCTGATTTGTACATTACATAAAGAACGGCTAGTAGCGTAGCACCAAGAACAAATATTCTTGGGTCGCGGCGAGTAAGATAAACAATACACGTTGCATAAATTATAAAACGTGATGCAGCATTAATTCTATCTACTGGATTCTGTTCCTTATTAGGCCAGAACTCTAAGACTTTATCAGTTTTTGTAATCTGCTGAGGGTCGTCAAACCAAGCCTCCATTTAATATACCTCGAGGTTTATTTTCTGGGAAGGCTACCAAGCATACTGCCCATCATCTTCATGAGTGCGTCTTGGTCAATCTCGCCGTCACTGGTCTCCATCTTGTCAGCACAATCCTTAGCAATCGTCTCGATGAGACTGAGAGTTTCGGCTGGGATAGCTGTAATTGTAGTTCCAAGCATGTATAGGGTTTGAAGGTATTGCCAAGTTGCAGCTTTTGTATTTGGTGACATTCGCTGCCAATAACTCTTAATGTTGAGATCCTTGAGGAATTCAATCTTTTCAATTTCAGTCATAAGAAAGGACTCATCTTTCGCGGAAATCTTTTCGGCATATGGAGCTACACCCTTCATAAATCCATCAACAATGAGACGTGGGTTAGTTGACTTCAACAATTCAAAGGAAGTCGTCATCTTCTTGATACCTTTTTCTTCTGGAAAGGTCTTGTGCAATTCCACAAGAAACTGGGAGAGCATGTCATTAAACGCACTGACAGACGCCATTTTCTTATATTGAGGGGTAAATCTTTAAGTTTAGAAAGGGTCGCTAGAAATAGCTTCTTTTTGACCAAGACCATTAGACACAATGAAATAAACGAGAATCGCATTGAGAACAGCTGGCTTGGTATACTTGTTCAATTCAAGCTTACCTTCATTATTAAGTTGAGCCTTGATGTGAATGTAAGCAGCGGTGATACCTGCGGCAATTAGGGCAGCACTCACTGGATCTCTGAGATATTCGGATAATTCTTCCATTTAATTATACGCAGCTTTTTTTACACGCTGTTCTGGTGCGTCACCGAAAAAGACTCCTTCGTCGGCTGGTTCCATAGCCTGGGGTGCTACTTGGTGTTCAACTTCGGGTTCAGAATATGGAGCTTGCACACCTGGTACGGTTTTGAACTCGTTTTCGAGACCCGTGGGTTGAATTTGTTCAGGTTCGACACACATCATTGTTTCCGTTTCTTGTTCCGGTTCAAACATGGGTTGCTGCTCTTGTTCTTGTTCAAATGGAGAATCTTGTCCCTCAAAAACGTCTGGATCTTCGGTGTCATGAACTTCTCCATCCAAATCAATATCCCTAGAATCTTGTGACATGTATGTTTGAAGTATCTGTTGCACAGGGATGAGTTCCTTTACTGTATTTTCAATACAGGTACAAAAACGTTTGGTCAATTGCTCATCACGGACATATTCACTTTGTTCTTCGTGAAAAATATATGGGTCCTTGTAGAGATCCTTAGCTACGTTGTTGTAGCAGGTTTGGATGAACACCTCATTTGTTGGTAACTTGAGACTGATTTTCTTATTGTCAGCTTTGAGACGAACCGCGGATAGAATTTTAGTACATGCCACAAATACAGCAGCCAACAAATCGTTGAACCACGCACAACGACCAGCAATATTACTCGCATGTTGCGCCGACATTTGATTCGACCAATTTGGAACCTCTTTGAGGAGTTTTTGAAACATGATGAGAGTTTTTCGCCCCTTGGAAAGCTTGGCAGCTTCGTTATACATTTCGTCAAATACTTCAATCATAGGTGGACACATAATAAGGCATAGTTGCCCCAAGTACTCTTTCTTAGCCTCGACAAGTACGTTTAAATTATCCATTTATGATTAAGAGGTTTTTTAATTACAGAGTTTACTACGCACCCCTCCTGTACTTATTAGCAATCTTTTTGAGATTCATCAGGTCTGGAAAGTTTGTATCATCAACACTCTCAGAAACACTCTCCTTCTTCTTCTTTTTAATGATCCACGTGACATATATTTCAAACTCACTCACATGTTGTACAGTAAATCCACCTAATTCAAATTGCCTAGCTACATACCGCGCCGCGGATTGTCTATCAAATGTGGGATACCCAACAACAAATGCAGGTATTGTGAGAAATATCTGCTTGTGTCCCAATTCTACACACTGCTTAATCTTACGAGAAAACTGTTCATATATCCTGGTATATATCTCCTTTTTGATTTGTTTTCTCTTCTCATCAATTTTACTTACATCATTGATGCTGATCATTATAATTACTGTAATTTATTTTTAGCCACTTCTAACTCACTTGTAGTTGGCACAGCCACTTCTTTGACAAGTTTGTAATCAACAAACTCTTGACCTCTAACACCATCAACAAATGGGGTAACATTTGAAACGGTTTGAACATCAAGTGGTTGAGAGCGAAGAGATACCAACTTAATAGTTCCGTTTGTAACTTCATATGAAGCGACAACGGAGAAACCATACGCGAATCCACTATTCTTCACGGTCATAAACATACACTCATAAATAGATTTAGTACCATCTGTGTACTTCTTGAGAGCGGTAGTTTCAATAATATACGTACAGAGTCCCGTTCGCTTGGCAATTTCTTGATTCGCTTGGAGTACAAATTCTTCCATCATATTGTTATCTACATCAGCCTCCGCCTGACTGAAGCCACTGAGGTCTGGTCTGGCATCATCAAATCGCACAGAGCCTACTGGCTTCTTGTATCCTGAGAATCCAAAAACTTCTGTGAATGGTTCTCGGTTGGTCGCAAGCAACAGGACAATGATAAGAAGGATGGCTGTCAAGTACAACTTCATCTTTACTAGTATGCGTTAATTTTTTTTTACAAAATACCATATAGATAATAGATGTCGCTGCTGATATATAGCCCCAGATGTAAACACTCCATGGAAGTCATTGAGTATATCAATAAACACCAGCAACTAAAACAGCTTGTAAGTTATCATAACATTAATACCCAAGGTATTCCAGTTGCGTATCGTAACAAGATTACCAGAGTCCCAACGATGCTCACGAAGAATGGAAAAATTCTTGTCGGAAATGAAATCAAAAACTGGCTGGATTCTCTATTACCAAACAAGGAAGTTTCGAACTGGGGATTTGGTACAGGGTGTTCCATGACTACCCTCGATGGTGATGATAATGATGCCGATCTATTTACACTTGACGACTATGGACAATCTCTTCAACCCGCAATGACCAGAGAATTAGAAGAAAAGATAAACCGCGACGTGAGTAAGGGAATTGCCTACAGCGAACAGATTTAAAGATATAACGCAGAATATTTAGTAACATGAGACTCGTTACGATTCAAGCGTCTGCTATTAAATCAACCTTTGAGGTACTCAAAGATATATTGAACGATGTAAATATATACTTTCGTCCAACTGGAGTGTACATTGTTACCCTGGATACAGCCAGGACTTCTCTTATTGATATGTTTCTGTCTGCCGACAATTTCGAGGAATACAGCTGTGAACAAGAAGAAATCATCGCAGGAATTAATATTTCAAATACTTTTAAACTTTTGAAGACAATTACAAATAATGATGTCCTCACAATTGAGATTAACTCAAAGGAGTGTATGGACCTTGAAATTACAAGTGAATCAAAGAAGACGAGTACTAAGTTTCAACTCAAACTCCTTGATATCAATGAAAGTCGCATCGAAGTTCCAGATGTTACTATGACAAGTATTACCATTCTTCCATCCGCGGATTTCCAACGTCTCTGTAGAGATATGTCAAATATTGGACAAGATATCGAGATTACACGGTCTGGTAAGGAACTTCGTTTGAAGTGTGAAGGTGATTTTGCAAATCAAGAGACATCTATCGAATGTCTTGAGGAAAGTCCAGAAATTACAGGTCTATATTCTCTCAGATATCTGAATATATTTACAAAGGCGACGAGTATGTGTGCGTCTTTGCAGATTATGCAAGAAGAGGGAAATAGATTCTTGATTCTTAAGTATAATGTCGCCAACTTGGGTGAACTTAAGTTTTACCTAGCAACTAAGGTATGCGAAGATTAGATGTAAAATCTTCGGTGGTAAGTAAAGTCTTTTTCATACCTAATGAGTTTGAAAGTATTATCTTTGGAAACTTTTTAGTTAATGTTTTAGTTGTGTAATACAAAAAACTTTTCAATGGCACACTCTCTCCATGAAAATCATTTCTTGGTCCAGCGTATCTTTTCACCTTTTCAGTAATGTCTACTTGTGGTTTATCGTCGTGATCCACAATCCATACACTACTCAAAGGAATACTAAAACTCATACCTTCCGTTTCATTTTGTCCAGGTATGAAGTTTATATTGTTAGAAATAGCTTTGTAAATCTTACCCCCGTAGAAATATTTTACACGAAGAGTGATATTTTTAACATTTTGTGGAACAATTGTATTTCTAAATGGTTTTCCGGTAACATACTGGTGAAATTCATCCATGACACCATCCCAGTCTTTACTCTCTTCCCACCAGAAATCGTCTTCTACCAGAAACTTCATCCTATAGTCAACTCTGTACTCCAACTCTTCTGATATGATAGTGTAGTCCCTTGGTGTAGTTAACTTTTTGTAAAAATAGAAAACATTACTTAAAAGTTTGATAAACATTCTTAATTATAATGGAAGGAAACTTTTTAAGTAGGTATAAAAATAAGATTGAGTATTGGACACACCTTATTAATACCGATCCATCTAATAAAAAAAGGTACGAAAGTGAAATGTCGGATTATATGATTCAATGTATGCCATATATGAATCAATATGCGGATGAAACTGAAGAAAAAACAAACACAGACAATATTTTTAATGTCAAAGAAACTGTTGGTCTTCAGAGAAAGGATATATTCACAGACTACCTAATAGATGTAGAGAAACAGAATATAAATAGACATAAACAACGAATAATAGAGCAATGTAAACACTGCTTGTATAGTAATGTAGTTCATTTTCAAGATACGAGTGAACTTGTTTGTGATAGTTGTGGACTAGTCTTAGCATGCCTTATTAGTGAAGAGTTGACATATAGAGAAGAACAAGAAACATCTGAGAAAGTTGTAAACTATTCATACAAGAGAGAAAATCACTTCAATGAATGGTTAAGTCAATTTCAAGCACAAGAGATGACTACAATTCCAGATGAAGTCATGGAACAGTTGAGGTCGGAACTCAAAAAGATGAAGATTAAGAAACTGGATGAGATTACACATGCCAAGATTAGAGGACTTCTTAAGAAATTGAGACTCAATAAGTATTACGAACATGTTCCATATATAACAAACATTCTCAATGGTATAAAAGCACCAAATATGCCACAAGAATTGGAGGAAAGATTGCGGATCATGTTCAAGGATATACAGAAGCCCTTCGACGATAACTGCCCTTCGGAGAGGAAGAACTTCTTGAGTTACTCATATGTACTTTATAAGTTTTGTGAACTCTTAGAGAAAGATGAATATCTGCAATACTTTCCTCTTCTCAAGTCTAAGAGCAAACTTTATGTACAAGACCAAATATGGAAAAAGATATGCGAAGATCTTCAATGGGAATTTATTCCAACTATTTAAAGATGTGTTGTATATTTTATACAATGTCTAAAGATACGAAATGTCCCAATTTTGAGATATGCCACCGGATGACATACTCAACATTAAAAGTATGTAGTTCTTGCTTTTGGAGATTTGAAAATCAAATTATGGAGTTTGTAGATGACACAGAGTGTCCAGTTTGTCTAGATATTACAAAATGTGTAAAGTTTAGAAAATGTACACATTTTGTATGTATATCAAAATGCTTTCCTCGACTCGTTAAATGTCCAATGTGTTCGAAACTTAAAGAGACTGATATACAACCTTCTAATGGATGAACACGTAAAGTTCTGTGTAGATGAGGCAAAATATCATCTAGATAGAGCTAATGAGTTACTGACGGAGGGTCTCAGAGATCCGAAAAAATACCACGATGAAGCAAAAAAGTTTTATAGAGCGATGGCAAAGTTTTTTCCGTTTATGATTCTACTACAATCTTTCGAACCTCAACTTCCCGATTTGGAAACGGAGGATAGTTTATCAGATACGCAGTCTTCAATGACATCAGATGAAGATAGTTATGCGCCTGCAACTCCGCCGCGTCGTTGAGGGTTTTGATGGATTTGAACTCCAATACTATTTCGTTATTTATTATTATATCAGCTCGTAAGTTGCCAATGACATGTCCTTCGAATGGAATGGGTACGATACGTTCCGACTCATAGGAAACACCTTCGCGTCTCAAAAGGACTTCCATCGCGTTATGATATACTCTCTCACTATACCCAGGTCCTAGTTGAGAATATATCTGTTTGGCAAGGGCTTCTACGTCTACCATAGAGGTACTTGTGGATGAAGCTTTAATATAATTTTTACTTACGCGATCCACATGTGAATATAACTGACTTCATTAATAATGTCAAAGAATATAAATGTGGACCTGGTGGCCGTTTAATAGAATAAAGATCTCTACATCCAGGTCGTTTAGCTACCTATGGGGAGAATAATCTAAACCCATACTATACTATGTCTACATACACCCAAGAACCATGTGAATTCGTGTATCGCGTCTCCTCCCTCGAAAAAGTTGTTGATGGTGATACCATTGATGTGACTCTTGATCTTGGCTTTGACGTGTGTACCCGTCAGCGAGTGCGTCTTTTGGGTATTGATACCCCAGAGTCGCGTACATCAGATGCAGAAGAAAAGAAGTTTGGTCTTCTCTCAAAGAAAAAATTGAAAGAGTGGTGTCTCAAGGCGGTTGCGTCGGAAGACGACGACATCGAAATTGAACTCCGATGTCCAGAAAAGGATTCTCGTGGTAAGTTTGGACGCATTCTCGCAGAGGTATGGATCTCCGAGAATGGTCAATGGACCAATGTTAACAAGTGGATGTGTGACGAGGGCTACGCTGTTCCATATGTGGGACAAAACAAAAAGGATGTCGAAGCTCTCCATATGGTGAATCGCGAAAAAGTCGCTCACGAAGTATAAGGATGTTTATACACCCATAAGTTACAAATCCATTTTTCACCAGACTTTACAGGTCGACCCCCATGTAAAGCCTTGGAAGTTATTAATTCGTAATTGTCGAGAGTATCAAAAAATAGTGCGTCACCCGCTTTCAATTTGTACTTTTTATTTAAATTTGGAAACTCAGTTTCTCCCTCCTCGTAGTCGTCATTGAGAGCTAATATGATTGTGTACATTCTCTTATTAGACGCCATGTCGTCAAAAGTATCTTGGTGTGGTTTATAGTGACCCCCGGGTTTGTAACGAAGAACTTGAAGTTTCTCACAATTTGAAATGGGTTTACCTGTTAGTGATACACATTTTTCCACTATATTTTTTATCATCGGATCTTCCATACCTAACCACGCCGTTTCGCTATCTCTCGTTTTTTTATCAATCTGTCTATCTTCTGAAACGGTTGATACATCCAGTTTTGGTTTGGCTTCTTGCATTATATGTTTTCTTTCGGTGTCGGAAATAAAGTTATGTATAACCCGTGGTTCTTTATAGGTTGGCATTAGATACAAAACTAATAATATGAGAACTAATATAATTACCAACATCTTAATATTAAAAAACATTAATATTTGCTGGATGTATGCAGTTGTATCTTAATCGAATTGTCTTCAGGATATCATTTGCATAATAAATAAGTTTTCTACATACATCGACAATTTCAACAACTTTATCTGGTTCGATTACATATTGTCTTAAAAGATCTCCACCTGTATCCACTACCATTCTAAATATGTTACTAATGTCCCTAAATCGTTCTCTCTGTTTGTCACGTCTCTGAAGCTCTTTTTTGAATTTTAGTTCACAGAGTTCATTGAGCATATAGGCTACACGAAGGTATCTATTATCATCATCGTACATATCACCATATCTATATGTAAGTTCCCTATCAAGTTGATAGAGTACATTTGCAAAACGTGTAATGTCGTCCGGTGCATTTATTTCACGGAGTTCTCTGAATGTGGGTATACCACCACACGGTATGTCTGCGTGTTCTCTCGATGAAATATGTCCCTTCTTAAACTCCATGTAGTGTGGATTATGTATTCTCCCAGTTTCAATTTGCCCGGAGACCCAGTCAAATGCAGTATGACAATCTGGACACCACATTTGGCGACACCCACTTAATTTTTGTATCATTGTTCCACACTTCGGACAGGGTTTTGTATCCTTTTTGAGAAGTTCCATAGTCTTGACTGCGTCTGGGTCGCACGTGTGTCCATCCTTAATTTCTTCATTACAATGCTGACAAAAATAACCATCGCATAGACCACAAAACCAGTCTTCATTCATAAAACCTTTACAGTCTTCACTTGGACATTTACGCACAAATTTCTTGGGCATTTCACCCACGACAAGCTCACCACCATGACGAAGACGTTCCAATTCCCGGTAACTTTCTTCCATATCATCGCGAAGTTCGAGAATTTCATCCGGTATGACGATATTATTGGTTACGGGAACGTATATTCCATACTTTTGGTGGAGTTCTATGAGTTTCTTTCGCTGATCATTTATAATGAAATGTATCTTCCGCATAGCTCGTATTCTTTCAACTTCCGGTTGAGTTTCTGGCATACGCGTCTTTTCCCTTTCAAATAGAATCGTTTCTCTATGACGTCGAAGTTCTGTATTACGGAAATGTCTTGTACAGAATGTGTCTACAAATTCTCTATTCCATATATTTTTACAACCCATACAATGTGGATCGTCTGATATGGAAAGTAGGTATCTCTGAGAACACGTGCGACAGCTCTGTAAATCACAGAAGGGGCATTCTACCTTTTTGTGATTTATTTTGTTGAACTTTTCACAACATACATCACAATTTTCCATTAGATGAAAATTGCTTTAAGTCTTTAACTTTGAAAATAGTATACCCGTAACAACCACAAGTATATATCCAAATTTACTTTTCTTTTCTGCTACCGGTGGTTCTGGTTCTGGTTCTGGTTCTGGTTCTGGTTCTGGTTTTGGTAGTGGCACGGGTTCTGGTCGTCTACTCATCAAGTAGGCATACATCTTTATATTTACATATATTTTGTCTTGACCCAGTCACGGTCCTTCTTGAAGATCTTGGATAACTTGGGATCGGTGCGTTTGAAGAGAATCATAAGAACATTGAGACGACGGAAAAGTCCAAGAGGTGGTTCACCCGCCTTGATGACTTTTGCGAGTGCGCGATGTCTTGCAAGTTCCGATTTTTCGCGAACATCCGAGTATCCATGCATACTAAGCTTACTGTTTGATCTGATAGGAATAATAACTGCAACTCTCATTTGATATTAGAGGAGAAATTTATTTTTTTCTTCTGATCATTTGTTGCTTTTTCTGTGTCGCTTTGACACTGGTACCCGCGGCTTTCGCGAGGGTGCGATTTTGTTTTCTTTGTTGTTCTTTTTGCATACGTTTCGCTTCAGACTTCTGGAGAGCCAAACGCCTTTTCTCGGCTTCGTCCACTTTCAATTTGGCAACCCTTGCCTTTTCGGCATTAGCTTTTTGTCTTTCTTGATCTTTTAGTTGTGCTCGTTTAATTTCAATCTGTTGTTGTGCTTGTTTTTGTTCAGCGTCTTTACGTTGAGTTTCAACGCGTTCTTTTGTAATACGATTTCGTTGTAACTTTTCGGCGTTTTTCAAAACTACACGGGCATTTTCACCTCTTGTAATTCTATTCATGAAAAGTTTTCGGTTATTTCGTCCCAGTTTATTAAGAGATTGGAGTTTTTGGGCAGTTCCCTTGGTTGCACTATCACCTAAATTTTTCTTTGTTTTGATATCTTTCGCTAACTCCTGGCGTCTTTTTCCAACGTCATTCGTCATTTGCATCACGAAACGAAGTTGTCCTCTACGTTTATCTTCGGTAATAGGGGCGGTTTCAATTTCTTTACGAAGTGAAGCTTTTTCGTCAAGGAGACGATCAATTTTTTGAAGCTCTTCAGATGTTCCAGCTTTTCGGATTGCGGTTTCCCAACCTCTTCGCCATTGTCCCGTTATACCTGGGATTTCACGAATTACCTTATTCAAAAGTGGTTGTCTTGCACCCGTCTTTTTGGCTTCTTCTTGTTCCGCAACTATCTTTCGTGCATCCGCCCAAATTGTTTTATCCGTTGAGTCATCCCATCTCTTCAATAGTCCATCGAGGTCTGAACCTCTAACACCAATTTTTTTGAGTTTCCATTCAATACCAATACGTCTTCCGGTTATTGCATCCTTCTCTCTGGCGTTAGCTAATACTTTTTCAGGACCATTTATGGGTAATCTATTCATAAACATCTTACGATTCTCTCTTGTAAGATTCGTAAGCTCTTGAAGCTTAGCAGCCACATTTTTAGTACTCGCGTTTTTGGCTTTACGAGCTTCTTCTTCCAAACGCTTTTGTTCGCGCTCGGTCTTTCTTCGTGTGTTGAGAGCAGTTGCATTAGCAAGTACCTTATTAGCTCCATTTGTTGGAAGTCGCTTCATAAAGGCTGCACGGTTCTCTCGTTCAAGGGCTGTGAGTTTTTGAAGTTTATTAGCCACATTTTTAGTACTTGTGTTTTTGGCTTTACGAGCTTCATTGGCTAGTCTTTTGTTTTCTATGGCCTTCTTCTTAGCTTCTTCGTCAGCCTTCTTCTTGGCTTCTTCTTCCAAACGTTTCTGTTCGCGCTCGGTCTTTCGTTGTGTATTGAGAGCAGTTGCATTAGCGAGTACCTTATTAGCTCCATTTGTTGGAAGTCGCTTCATAAAGGCTGCACGGTTCTCCCGTTCAAGGGCTGTGAGTTTTTGAAGTTTAGAAGCCACATTTTTAGTACTCGCGTTTTTGGCTTTACGAGCTTCATTGGCGGCTTTCTTATCATCTTCCATCTTTTTTCTAGCTTCTTCTTCAGCCTTCTTCTTGGCTTCCTGCTCCAGACGTTTTTGCTCGCGTTCAGTCTTTCGCTGTGTATTGAGAGCAGTTGCATTGGCAAGTACCTTATTGGCTCCATTTGTTGGGAGTCGCTTCATAAAGGCTGCACGGTTTTCCCGTTCAAGGGCGGTAAGTTTTTGAAGTTTATTAGCCACATTTTTAGTACTCGCGTTTTTGGCTTTACGAGCTTCATTGGCAGCTTTCTTATTGTTCTCAGCTTTCTTCTTGGCTTCTTCTTCAGCCTTCTTCTTGGCTTCTTCTTCCAAACGCTTTTGTTCACGCTCGGTCTTTCTTTGTGTGTTAAGAGCAGTTGCATTGGCTAATACCTTATTGGCTCCATTTGTTGGGAGTCGCTTCATAAAGGCTGCACGGTTCTCCCGTTCAAGGGCAGTAAGTTTTTGAAGTTTATTAGCCACATTTTTAGTACTCGCGTTTTTGGCTTTACGAGCTTCATTGGCAGCTTTTTTATTGTTCTCAGCTTTCTTCTTGGCTTCTTCTTCAGCTTTCTTCTTGGCTTCTTCTTCCAAACGCTTTTGTTCACGCTCGGTCTTTCTTTGTGTGTTAAGAGCAGTTGCATTGGCTAATACCTTATTGGCTCCATTTGTTGGGAGTCGCTTCATAAAGGCTGCACGGTTCTCCCGTTCAAGGGCTGTGAGTTTTTGAAGTTTATTAGCCACATTTTTAGTACTTGCGTTTTTGGCTTTACGAGCTTCATTGGCAGCTTTCTTATTGTTCTCAGCTTTCTTCTTGGCTTCTTCTTCAGCCTTTGCGGCATTTTCTTTTGCTTTTATTAATTTTCCACGCTCTTCATCTAAAGCAAATGCGTTAGATATAACCTTTTGTGCACCATTTGTAGGAACACGATTCATAAACATTTTACGATTTTCTCTCGTAAGAGTTGTCAATACTCGTAATGATTCTGCAACATTCTTAGTTGTTTTGTTTTTATTTTTTCTAGCTTGTTTGCGATTGAAGTTGAGTTTTTCAGCTTCCTTCAAAATCACATTTACAGCCTCACTTTGTAGTCTATTTTTAAATGCAGCTTGTTCTTCGGAAGTTATGTTAGTTAACTTCTTAATTTTATTTCCAGCATTTTTGATTGTTTTTTGTAACGCATTTCTTTCACTAATGACATTTGCATCAACAAGTCCTCGAATTGGGGTTATGTTCACGTGTGGAACATTCAATTGTTTGAGGTATATAGCTTTCCTGTTTTGTGGAATCACAGCTTGTTTGACATAATTTCGTACATCGTTCTTATCCTTTTCATTTTCTGTATTTTTAGCTTTTGATGCGGCAATTAAGTTTTCGATTGTATTTGTTTCATTATTAAAGTTGGACATAAATTCCTCCATATCTTTGCTGGTAAGATGTTTAAGACCTCGCAGATGCTTATCAAGTCTCTTTTTATCATTCTCTCGTTGCTTCCTCGCTTGTTCCATTCTCTTTTCCTCTTCAATCTTATTTCGAGCTGCTCGTTTATTCTTCACGGATTTATTCAACATTTCACCCTCAAGTTTGATTGGTTCGATATTTGTATTTACACCTACAACTCGTTTTATCAACCCATTTCTATTTTTAGGTGTAAGGTTGTCAAGTGTATTGAGGAACTCGCTGAGTTCAGATCTCTTTCTTCCAATTTCGTCGTTTACTTCTTTGAGACTAGCTTCCAAATCCTGAATTTCAGTCTTGATACTATTGATATTAGTATTTACTTGAATACGATTTATAAACGATCTTTTATTTGCATCCGAGAGACGTGTTTGTTTCATAAACTCATTAATGCTTTCTTTCTTTGACTTTATCAATTGTGCGTTGCTAGCCAACTTCATTTTATCTGCATCGCGTTTGAGGCTTTCAACTGTTGAACGCCCGTTATCGAATTTCTTAAGAAGTTGTGTACCGTTCACACCCAAATTATTGAAATAGTTTGAAAGTTCTTGTCGCTGAACCATCTTATTCTTTACAGCGGAGTTGATTTGTGACGCACGATTTCTAAGAGTTTGATAATTGGCTGCCTGTCTATCATAGTTTTTGAGAATTGTAGTCTTATTCCTGTTTGTTATATTGAGTGTATTCATGAATTCAACCAAACTATTCCTGTTAGCGGCATATTTTCTTTGTACAAGAATCTTATTCGCTTCTTTGCGGGCATTGGTACTCGTCACAGACTTATTAGCGTTAAATTTATTTAGAATTGTCTGCGCATTTCCACTGTTTAAACCAATCTCATTAAGATAGCTTGATAATTGATCTCTATTTGCGCGACGATTTTCTATTTGTTGTTCTTCTAACATTTTTTCAGCTTCAGCATTTGCATTAACAAGTTCACGAATTGGAGTTATATTTACATGTGGTACATTTAATTGTTTGAGGTATTTAGCCTTTTTATTTTGAGAAATTTCTGATTGTTTTACGTAATTTCTTACATTATTCTTATCTTTTTCATTATCAGCATTCTTAGCTTTTGAAGCAGTAATCAAATTTTCAATGGAGTTTGTTTCATTTCTAAAACTGGACATAAATTCATTCATATCTTCATTTGTAAGATGTTTAAGACTTCTGAGATGTTTATCGAGTCTTTGTTCATCTTTACCTCGTTGCTTTTTTGCTTGTTCAATTCTCCTTTCTTCATCAATTTTATTTTGAGCTTCACGTTTATTCTTTACAACTTTGTTCAATCGAATGGCTTCGGCTTTAATTGGTTCAATATTTGTGTTTGCACTCACAACTCTTTTTATCAATCCGTTTCTTTCCTTGGGTGTAAGATTAGTGAGTGTATTAAGTAATTCACCAAGATTAGATTTCTTTCTTCCAAGTTCTTCCGCCAATTCTCTGGCTTTATTATTTTTCCGCTTTACCAAATCATTTGCTTGATTTGTCAAAGTGTTCACGTTTACATTTCTGTTAAAATTGTTATAGAACGATTGTTTCTCATTGGATGTGAGGTTAAGATTTTTAAGATGAAGTGTAAGTTTTCTAAGATTGTTTTCGCGCTTTTGCTTAATTTTATTCTGAATATTTTTGATTTCCAAAGCTTTTCTTTCACTATTTCTAGTCTTTTTGAGTTCTTTTGCTTCTTCAATAAGTTTATTTACGTTTCGGTTACCATTTGTAAACTTCTTCATTATACTATTTTGATTGGGTGTATTGAGCCCGATATTTTTGAGACTATTTTTAAGTTTGCGAGTGTTTTCTTCAGCCTTCTTCGCATTTTCTTCAGCCTTCTTCCTCGCGTTTTCTTCAGCCTTCTTCCTCGCGTTTTCTTCAGCCTTCTTCGCGTTTTCTTCAGCCTTTTTCTTGGCGTTTTCTTCAGCCTTTTTCTTGGCGTTTTCTTCAGCCTTCTTCCTCGCGTTTTCTTCAGCCTTCTTTGCGTTTTCTTCAGCCTTTTTCTTGGCGTTTTCTTCAGCCTTCTTCCTCGCATTTTCTTCAGCCTTCTTCGCGTTTTCTTCAGCCTTCTTCGCATTTTCTTCAGCCTTCTTCCTCGCGTTTTCTTCAGCCTTCTTCCTCGCGTTTTCTTCAGCCTTCTTCCTCGCATTTTCTTCAGCCTTCTTCTTCGCGTTTTCTTCAGCCTTCTTCTTCGCATTTTCTTCAGCCTTCTTCTTCGCATTTTCTTCAGCCTTCTTCGCGTTTTCTTCAACCTTCTTCCTCGCATTTTCTTCAGCCTTCTTCGCGTTTTCTTCAGCCTTCTTCTTCGCATTTTCTTCAGCCTTCTTCGCGTTTTCTTCAACCTTCTTCCTCGCGTTTTCATTTGCCTTCTTGGCATTTTCTTCAGCCTTCTTGGCATTTTCTTCAGCCTTCTTCCTTGCGTTTTCTTCAGCCTTCCTCGCGTTTTCTTCAGTCTTCTTCGCATTTTCTTCAGCCTTCTTCCTTGCGTTTTCTTCAGCCTTCCTCGCGTTTTCTTCAGTCTTCTTCGCATTTTCTTCAGCCTTCTTCCTTGCGTTTTCTTCAGCCTTCTTCCTTGCGTTTTCTTCAGCCTTCCTCACGTTTTCTTCAGCCTTCTTCGCGTTTTCCTCCAAACGCTTTTGTTCACGTTGAGCTTTTCTTTCTCTATTAAGAGCTGTCGCATTATTCAATACCTTTTGAGGACCGTTTGTGGAAAGTCTATTCATAAATATTTTTCGGTTTTCTCTTTCTAGGTCTGTAAGACTTTGAAGTTTGGTTGCCACATTTTTTGTCATTGCATTTCTAGCCTTACGTTTTTCCTCGGCATTTCTTTTAGCATTTTCTTCAGCCTTCTTCGCGTTTTCTTCCAAACGCTTTTGTTCACGTTGAGCTTTTCTTTCTCTATTAAGAGCTGTCGCATTATTCAATACCTTTTGAGGACCGTTTGTGGGAAGTCTATTCATAAATATTTTTCTGTTTTCTCTTTCTAGGTCTGTAAGACTTTGAAGTTTGGTCGCCACATTTTTTGTCATTGCATTTCTAGCCTTACGCTTTTCGTTAGCATTTCTTTTAGCATTTTCTTCAGCTTTCTTCTTCGCGTTTTCTTCCAAACGCTTTTGTTCACGTTGAGCTTTTCTTTCTCTATTAAGAGCTGTCGCATTATTCAATACCTTTTGAGGACCGTTTGTGGGAAGTCTATTCATAAATATTTTTCTGTTTTCTCTTTCTAGGTCTGTAAGACTTTGAAGTTTGGTCGCCACATTTTTTGTCATTGCATTTCTAGCCTTACGCTTTTCGTTAGCATTTCTTTTAGCATTTTCCTGTTTTTTTATAATTGCCCGTTTATTGACAAGTTGTTTTGCTTCTGAAATGAGTGCATTCACATTTGAACCAGGTTGTCTAACTCGATTAATAAAACGATTTTTGTTCAATTTGTTGAGTTGAACTGTTTCTAAAAATGTTATCATCTTTTTTTCTTTTATTTTTGTGACATTGTTTGGTATATTCACAGGTCCCATAGGTTCGTTTGGTATATTCACAGGTTCGTTTGGTATATTCACAGGTCCCATAGGTCCGTTTGGTATATTCACGGGTCCGTTTGGTATATTCACAGGTCCGTTTGGTATATTCACGGGTCCCATAGGTTCGTTTGGTATATTCACAGGTCCCATAGGTCTCACAGGTCCCATAGGTCCGTTTGGTATATTCACAGGTCCCATAGGTCTCACAGGTCTCACAGGTCCCATAGGTCTCACAGGTCCGTTTAGTATATTCACAGGTCCCATAGGTCTCACAGGTCTCACGGGTCCGTTTGGTATATTCACAGGTCTCACAGGTCTGTTTGGTATATTCACAGGTCTCACAGGTCTGTTTGGTATATTCACATTCTTTTTACCGAATAGTCTCGCGAATAAACCTTTCTTTGGTTGTGTCGTCTTGGTTGAACTTGTTACGACTGAAGGGGTTATACCACCCAAAAACTTTGGCTTACTTCCTTTCATAAAAAGCCCCCCACTTGGAAATGTAATCTTTGATGTTTGGTTACGTGGTCTATTTTCAACATTTACACCTCCACCATTATTGAATACATTTCCACCCCCATTATTGGGAATGTTTCCACCTCCACCATTATTGAATACATTTCCACCCCCACCCCCATTATTGGGAATGTTTCCACCTCCACCATTATTGAATATATTTCCACCCCCATTGTTAACAATATTTCCACCTCCATTATTGGGTATGTTCCCACCAAAATTAACATTGTTCACTGCTGTGTTGTTCACTGCTGCGTTTCTGTTAATGGCAACCTGTCTTCGCGTTGCGAATTTAACAGGTTCGTGTACTTTCATGTACCGAAGGCGTTTACCAATTGCGTCCACAATTTGGCTCTTTGTCATTTGTTCAACTCTCTTGAGATCGACCTTTCGAGCAATTCTCTTAAGGTCTGCGCGTTTTGTGGCTGAGTTAAAAAGAGCTTCGTAATCGCGCTCCTTTAATGGTGACTTCTTATCGATTAGATATGTTCTATCAGAGGTCATAACCATAGGTGGGAGAGGTAATTTACCTGCCTGGATTTCATTGTACGCTTGGCATATTTCGTTTCTTGTTAGTTTAATATTTACTCCAGTGTTGAGTTTGATCAACTGTCTGAGATTTTCTATATCCGCGTCTGGATCGCACGCGTCTACCATTTTATATTAAACTAACAAAAAAGTGTGAGTAATTATTTTATGGACGAGTATCCTATATTATATAGTCTAATTTTGTCTTCATATGACATATTAAAGTCAAATATGTTAGCGTCACCTATGTGTATGTCTATCATTTCCACATTTTCTGTGCGTTCATCTCTATTTGAAATAGAGGAACGTATAAGCGCTTCTACGAATTGTCTTGGGTTATTTATGTGTTCTTGATATACACGGTCCATTTTCAATTTTATACATGTAACTTCATGAGGTTTCTTGTCCAAAAATGGTGTCATAGGATATTGTTCTTGTGTAGCACCATCGACATACGTCCGCCCCTCATATCTTCCACATGCAAAAATCAAAGGTATAGCCATACTCATACACACCGCATCAATAACCTTCATCTTTGGATGTGTATCACGTGAGAAATATTCAGTCCTTGACGAGTTTAAACAATACGCAGATACATAAATCTTCATATCCAATTCTTCAAATGTTGGATCACACCCACACACTTCAACTAATTTATCACGGATAGGACCCAAATCAACAAAACCAAATTTGTTAAAGAAGGAACCTATGCGTAATTTAACAAATTCGGGGATATTCAAAGATAAAGAGATTTTAAAAATTTCATCCACGGACATCCCCAAGGCTAAAAGTAACGCCAAAATTGCACCTGCAGATGATCCAGATATCTCCTTCACATCTACAAGCTTGGATTCAAGTGGTTTGAGAGATCCAATCAACGAATATATACCCATTGAAGCTGGACCTAAAACAAGGTACTTCATCCTCCTATTTAATAGAATTGAGGAAATTGACGACGCAAAAGCGCGAACACAACCGCAAAAACGACTGCGTGGGTCAAAGCCGCTGGAAGGCTCGTTTGACCAGATCGGAGAAGACCACCAGAACCGGGTGGAATGGTCAAGAGAAGACCTGGACTGAGCGCCAAGAAGAGAGCTGTGGTCACGATCAAATCTGTCTTTGTCAATACGAGACCCATCCCGCGAGCGATGAGACTGTACACAAGGAAGAACACGAGCGCGTGGAACATAACAGCCATTTGACTGGTTTTTCCATTTGCGAAACTGAGTTGTTCGCCATCGGTGGTCAAAAGAACACCTGGGCTGAGTGCCAAAAAAAGGGCGGCTGGAATGGCGACTTTCTGAGAAGTGATATCTGGGAGCATGGTTAATATATGGGTATATTATTTTACTCAGTATACTGTGATGCAAATCTAACCCAATGGTCAAATGTAGCACCTAGCATAAACTCATCCTGTAAACCCATTCCAACTAGATACTCCTGGATATGTCTCCAAATGTACGACAATTCTACTTCATATGGCATATATACAAACTGACACTCCTCATAATGTTCATCGTAACAAAACTCCGCAAAATCGGAGAACGTACATCTCGACATTAAAGTGTGTTCTAGGTAGGCGTCATGTATGAGTTGTTCAACAATTCTCCATAATTCCCATAATTCATCTGAGTATTTGACTTGCCAATCTTCAACACTGAGATGAACATCATCTTCATATTCTTCTTCATCACTTGGGATGACATCATATCCCGTAGTGGCTTCATAAACATATTGGCTCCAAACCATCGTTATTACTTATCTTCCTTTTCGGGTTTATCTTTTATCCCTGTTAATGAAATAGAAGTCGATTCTTTTACTTTAATAGTATCCTGGATAGCGTTGAGAGCCCCCTCTAACTTGGCTTCATCGCCTCCAAAAAACGTAAGGAGACCTTCGCGAATTGCATCTTTATTCATACTACCCTTGCGGATGGACTTACGAATACTGATCTTACCCTTCCTGAGGTTAATGGTATCAATACCCTGCTCAATCATATGACGCTTAACGGTCTCCTTGAGACGTTTTTCTTCTTGATTAAGGATTTTGATATCAGATTTTGCTTCGGATAACTGTTTAGAGAGCTCCACAAGTTTGGATACATTCTCGGAAAGATCGTTGGGTACTGACATTATTTACATAAAGCTAAGGTCTAATCTTTAAGCGGAATTAGCACAATGAACGCTGCATTTCGTCTGGAACGATGGTTGAGTTATTCCAAACAAATGGGTCCTTTGGGTTGGGTGGATCCGCACGGAGTTGTTGGTTCGCGTTACGGAGAGCACCACCGACGGTTTCTGGGAAACCAATTTGTTGGCGTGGTTCAAGGAAGTTTTGACCCGCGAGGATGTCTTCTGGGGCAAATTCACCAAAATCCTCGGCAGACGCAACTTCGCGTGGGAGGAGGGAAGAGGCCAAACCGGTACCCTTTTCCATACCACACCCGTTTTGCACTGGAGCCATGCCTGGTCCAGCAGCTGGCGCCATTGGGAGCATGTTGTATTCGCGTTCGCGAATGGAATAAGCAGACTTCTTGTTCATAGTGAAGAGCAAGTAGACCAACACGGCAACAGCAGCTATCATCATGAGGTTTTGAGTACGACCCTTCTTCATCATCTTTTATATATGATCAACAATTTTTTTATTCCTCAACCTCATCGACAAAGGCATACTCTTCTGGATAAATATCCAAAATTGGGTCTGGGTGAACTCTGACCTGGACAACATTCCACGAAGCTCCAAAGGTTTTCTTGGCGAACCAAATTCCAGAAAATTCCAAAATTACATCGCATGATTTACCCGGCTGAACACTTTCAAGATCGATTTGCTCCTGTTGTGCGTTGAATGCCCTGGTAACTTCAATACATTCACCTGTAAGTTGTCCATCGGAGACACTTGGTGTATAGGCACCTTCGATCACCTTTTCAGATAATTCCTTTCCAAACCACACCTCACAGTTTTCGCGAGCAGCTTCAAGGTTGAGAGTATCAATGTCAGCAATCTTCTTAATGTTGTTCTCACTCACAAGATCGAAAACAACTTCGCCTGAGACATCAGCAACCTTTACCTTGTTCAACTGAACAAGACACTTTCGCTTTGTATCATTGAGAGCCTTTACGAAGTAAAGTCCATCATCACCTTTAGCTGGAGCGTTGTACAACATATTATATATGCATTGCGTCTCAATTCTTTAAACCAACAAAGGGTATTTGGGAAGCCTTCTTTATAATAACTCGTGGAACCCATTTATCACGGATTGGGTTGTATCCATATAATAATCGAGATGTGTCAATACTGGCTGGAATGTTTTTACCTGTAAGTGGTCTATGTGTAAACTCATTTTTTACATATGTTCTGGATGCATTTTTCACCCATTCTTGTTTATTAAGGTTAAATCGTTGATTTCCGTAAGTTTTCGCATATCCAGGAATATTCATATTTGGTATTGACGTTTTAACACCATAAACCAATTGTTTTGAAACTCTATCCTCTCTTGGTTTTGTTGTGTATTCACCGTAACTAAATGGATTGACCTTAGCTGCGAGTCTCAAACTCACAATTGTTGGTTTTCTTGAACTCCTTTTATTTGGAGTTTTAATTTGATTATATGTATGTTCATATATCGTATTAATATCGTCTGTTGGTAAGATATTCGCGGACTTAGTTAACATTTTAGATAGTTTATACATACGCTGTCTGTCTTTCTCTTTCTTCGCTGGTCTAAGACCCAACTTCTGCATAAGATATACATCATCTAGGAGAAATCGTTTACCCGCGACATATATACGCTTATCATGCACAATTACACCTGTATCTTTGTTTTTGTAAGTTATACCCAATTTCTTTGATTCTATGACTTCCGAACCAAACTCTTTGGGTCTCATAAATGGAATATCAAGGATACCACCCAAAACTTCTTGAATAATGCGACCCTTTTCAATTGAGAAATATCGCATGTTAAGATCAAGTGCAAATAATTCAACGTCAATGAAAATATCACCTTTAGATGGTTCTCCCCCACGATGCGCTTTCTTCTTCTTAATCAGTATATATCGTCGTGTGACATATGGACCAGTTTCAGCAAAACCCATACCAACAAATCGCCCCATCTTTGTTCTTGACGCCTCAACAACACGCTCTTTAATTTTCATGTTCAAACGTTTTGCAATCTCACCCAACTTATTCCATAGCAATAATTTGATAGCTTGAAGTTTTCCAAAATACTTATCATCATATTTAATGCGAGGGATAAACTTGGTGTCTATATCACTCGTTATGAGACGATCATTCCTATTTAGGTACATATTGAATGCTTCTCCACCGGAGATAATGAGATCCCCCATGTTTTTGAGAAACTCCGAAAGTTCGCCAGCTGTGTTAAGAATAACGTCGCGAATTGAATCTGTTACAATTGCGTAAATTATAACTTCAAATGATTTATCCTTGTGAAGTTTGTGAACTCTCTTCCTGAATGCCGCCAAGTTATTTGTTTCGTAATATTTAGCCAATACCAAATCGTTGAAGAACAAATTTCTCTTCATAAACCGATTGATGACAGCTTCTGAATAAATTTCGGTGTCCATTATTATATTGTTACATAATAATATGGTCTGTAGTATAATTGATGAATGTAGATGCTACGCATACTCTGACACACTTGAACCCAAAAAGTATCAATTTTGTGGAGCGAGGCGGGGTTTGTATATTACAAAGTGCCCAGAAGACGACTGTTGTGCAGGTGGATGCCCTGGAGAGACTCCAAACACAGAACCCCGTGAACCATTTAGAATTATAGACAGACCTAGACGAAAAAGTACATTGTATAGTCTTAGAAGAGAGTATTATATCTTTTTACTTTTGGTAATAATTTCGTTTCTGTTAATGTATCTTTCGTGACTTAAAGATTAAGATGCAATACAAGGTATAAGATGTCTTTCGAAACTATCCAATCTGAAATTGCTGCTCTCCGCGCCGATGTTAAGGCTCTCACCAAGCTTATGCGCAAGGTTAAGAATACCCAAGAAGACCCCTTGGGTGAGAAAGCCAAGGCACGCGCCGCGAACAATGGTTTCAACCGAAAGCAAGAAGTAACACCTAAGTTGCGCGAGTTTTTGGGTCTTGGTGAAGGAGAATTGATTTCTCGCTCTGAAGTCACCAAGTTCATCAATAAGTACATCACTGAACAAAATCTCAAGCACCCAGAGAACGGTCGCCAACTTGTTCTTGACGAAAAGCTCAAGGATTTGTTGCAACCACCATCTGACGTTGTTGTCACCTACTTGAACCTCCAAAAGTACCTCTCCCCACACTACGTGAAGAAGGCTTAAAAAAATAACACCTCTTAACAATATGAACTTCAACCAAAAAGATATTGAACAACTCGTCGGTACAAAGATCAAAAATCTGTCTCTATACCAACGTGCCTTCACCCATAAATCCGCCCTCAAAGAATATGAACAATTCAATGAATCTTTTGAGACCCTTGAGTTTATGGGTGATTCCGTATTAGGTTTTATCATTACCAAGTTCCTCTTTGATAGATATGAAGAGAGACAAGAAGGATTTCTCACCAAAGCTCGTACAAAACTCGTTCGCTCTGAAACCTTAGCCTCGATTGCGCTCAAAATGGGTCTCAATAACATGGTTCTCATGGATGAGAAGGGCACTCGAAATGGGTGGAATAATAATCCAAAGATCCTCGAGGATGTTTTTGAGGCTCTCGTCGGCGCCATCTACATGGATCTTGGTTTACTCCATGCGAAAGAGTTTGTTCTTAGAATCTATAACGACCCCAAATTTATTGACCTCAATGCCATCATGATTGATGATAATTTTAAGGATCACCTCATGAAGTATTGCCAAATTATGAATATTCCGCTTCCAGAATACCGCGTTATTGCGCACGAAAATGGTATTTTCTACATCGACGCATGTATTAATGGTCAATTTGGGGGGAGGGGGCAAGCCAAGAGTAAAAAGCAAGCCGAACAATTGGCTGCTCGTGCATTCTTTGAACAACTTAAAAACTACCAACGATAATACATTAATATGCATCCTAATGTCAAAAGGCTGCTGGATTTGGAGTTCGATGAGCAGAGAAGTGAGGCTTGGTTAAAACTCCGGGGCAACATGCTCACAGCCTCAGATGCGGGGACTGCCATCGGTGTGAATAAGTACGAGACTCCCGACGACCTTCTTCGAAAGAAGTGTGGTGTTACTGAGAAATTCACGGGGAATATCTACACCGAGTGGGGCACTAAAATGGAGCCCGTTGCAATCAAAATGTTTGAAGAGGAATACGGAGAAAAGGTACATGATCTCGGGCTGATCCCACACGAAAAATACCCATGGTTAGGTGGATCACCCGATGGTCTCACAGAGAGCAACTGTTTAGTTGAAATTAAGTGTCCTATGAGACGCCGCATAGAAAGCGGGGTTGTACCGATTTGGTACAACGCACAAATTCAGGTATGTATGCAAGTTATGAATGTAGAAAAATGTTTCTTTGTGCAATATGCGCCATTTGATATTACTTTTCCATTACCAGCAGTGTTTGATGTCACTATCGTTCCTCGTGATGATGAATGGTTCAAGACTTACCTCCCAGTGATGGACGCGTTTTGGAAGAGGGTTCTCTATTTTAGAGAGCACCTGGACGAGATTCCAATGCCCAAGGAGAAAGTGAAGAGACCCCGTAAAACAAAGGAACTGCCACCACCCGTGTGTGAAGTTCAAGCCATTTCTGAT
>Ga0222716_10000172_pt1 | contig 52287 bp, 49 predicted proteins | sample C33_13DmetaG_FD_165044 | JGI IMG/M metagenome (GOLD analysis project Ga0222716, IMG submission 165044) | Estuarine water microbial communities from San Francisco Bay, California, United States - C33_13D | ecosystem: Environmental > Aquatic > Marine > Unclassified | place: USA: California... | reverse complement strand
TTGTTATGAGTCTAGGATCAAATGGTTTTGGAATAATATAATTTTTTCCAAAGGTTAGTTTTGTTTTATCGTATGCAATATTTACAAATTCAGGGACGGTTTCTTTAGTCATTTCAGCTAGTGCAAGGACGGCAGCCATCTTCATTTCATCATTAATTTTTGTAGCCTTTACATCTAATGCCCCTCTGAAAATAAATGGGAAGCCTAATACATTATTTACCTGATTTGGGTGATCTGATCTTCCAGTAGCCATTATAATGTCTTTTCTAGTTTTCATAGCTAAAGAATAATTTATTTCCGGGTCTGGGTTAGCCATTGCAAAAACAATAGGGTTTTCAGACATCGAAAGAAGCATTTTTGGTGTTACCATATCTGCTTTGGATAGACCAATAAAAACATCAGCTCCATTCATAGCTTCCGCTAGGGTATTAATTTTCAATTTAGTTGCAAACTCAGCTTTTTCTTTTGATAATTTTTTTCTATCACTTTTAATGACTCCCTTACTGTCAGTCATTATGATGTTATTTTTTTTTAGACCTAACGCTTTATACATTCTTGAGCAAGAAATTGCAGCTGCACCTGCTCCACAAACAACAACTTTAACATCCTCTATTTTTTTTTCTGCAAGCTCTAAAGCATTTAAAAGTGCAGCAGCTGAAATAATTGCCGTTCCATGTTGGTCATCGTGCATAACAGGTATATCTAACTCATCTGATAATCTTTTTTCAATTTCAAAAGCTTCAGGGGCCTTAATATCTTCAAGATTAATACCACCAAAAGTTGGTGCAATTCTCTTTACTGTTTCAATAAATTTTTCGGGATCACTAGCATCGATTTCAATGTCAAACACATCAATGCCTGCAAAAATTTTAAATAACAATGCTTTACCTTCCATAACCGGTTTTGAAGCTTCAGGCCCAATATCTCCAAGACCTAAAACAGCTGTACCATTTGTAATAACAGCCACTAAATTTCCTTTTGAAGTGTATTTATATACTTTATTTGGATCTTCTTCAATTTCTAAACAAGGGTAAGCTACACCAGGTGAATAAGCTAAAGCTAAATCTCTCTGACTACTGTATTTTGTAGTTGGGTTAACTTCAATTTTACCAGGTTTTGGTTTTGCATGGTATAAAAGAGCTGCTCTCCTGTTATTTTTATTTTTCATTCTTGCTGTTGTTGTAGACTTAAAGAACATAAATTTATATAAAACAAAATCAATAACATAAGAATTATGGCTTAATAATTGTTTATATTAAATCAGATTATCTTTCTGGTAATAACTTTTATATTTGTATTTATAAAATTGGCTTTCCATTGAAAAAAATATATTTAATTTTTCTGCTTCTACTTTTAAGCGGAACCTCTCTTTTTTCACAGCTAAGCAAAACTCATTATATCCCTCCTGTTACAGGAAGTACTGGTGGATCAGGAGCTGGTGCTCAGAGTTTGTATATTTCCACACCCAGTAAAACGCCTGTTAACTTCACCGTTCGTTATGCGGGAGTTATCGGAACTACTGCAACATCTGGTACTCCATTTGAAATTAACCAGGTTGACAATGATAATCCCTATGAAGTACTAATTGCTGGTGCCCCTGCCAATAATACAGAACCCAATTACTCTGAGCTTTATTTAAATCCAAGTCAAGTAGAAATTCCATTAAATAAGGGATTAATTGTAGAGGCTGACAGTGAGATTTATGTTTCTTACAGATTTTACAGTTCTAATCCAAACCAAGCTGCTGCAATTGTTAGTAAAGGAATTTCTGGCTTAGGTCAAAGATTTAGAGCTGGAATGTTTAAAAATAATCCAGGAAATGGACATATAGGTTTTGTTAGTGTAATGGCAACTGAAAACAACACAACAATTAATTTTGATTTACCAACAGCAAGGACTACTACTAATGGTACTGGAGATCATTCAATTACTATAGATAAATTTCAAAGCTATATTATTGGAAATACTAGTTCAGAATTCAGTTTAACAGGAACTCTAGTCACCTCCGATAAGCCCATTGCAGTTAATACGGGATCGTATGGAACTTTTTTATTAGCTGATGGTCAAGACTACGGTATGGATCAGATTGTTGATGCTAGTCTAGTAGGTTCAGAATATATTTTATTAAAAGGTCAAGGTAATGATAATATAGAAGTTGCTCTAGTCATTTCTGACCAAAATGATACTCAAATTAATATTAACGGGGTTTTTTATCAAGATTTAGCTAATGCTGGTGATTTCTCAATAATTACTGGTGATAAATTCAATGCTGATGGAAACCTTTACATAAGTACAAATAATCCTGACGATAAACTGTTTGTTTATCAGGGTACTGGTCGAGTTATTAATCAAAATTTCCCGTCTGCAAATCAAGCCATGTATTTTGTTCCCCCACTTAATTGTGCCACAAAGGGTGATGTTGATAATATTCCGTATATCGATGAAGTTGCAGGAAGGTCATTTACGGATCAGGCAATTGTTTCGTTTATTACTAAAGATGGTGCAACGATACTTGTTAATGGTAGTGATGTTACTGGACCTCCATACAATGCCAGCCCAAGACTAGTTGATGGAAATAGTGATTATGTTACTTATAAAGTTGAGGATCTTAGTGGAAATGTTACCGTCGAGGGTGATGATGAGTTGTATGTTGCATATGTAAATTCAAATAACTATGCAACAACAGCTGGATTTTATTCCGGGTTTACAATTCCTCCAACTGTTGAATTGGATGCTGAATTAAAAACACTAGGTTCATGTCTTAATAAAGATGGAACCTCAAATATAGAACTTCAAGCCAGTAATTTTACTCAATTTGATGAGATAAAATGGATGAAAAAAGATGGTGGTAGTTTAATTGAAACAGGTGAGACAGGTAAATATTTTACCCCAACAGAAGAAGGTGTTTATATTTTAAAGGGAATTTTGGCCTGTAATAATAAAGAATATTTATCTCCAGAGATTGTGGTAAGTATTTGTCCTGATGATACAGATAACGATGGGATTATTGACAATATAGATCTAGATCTTGATAACGATGGGATTTTAAATTCGATCGAATCAATGGGAGATGTAATCTTTGACTTAACTAATCTAAATTCCTCAGTAGTTTTGCCCAATAGCATAACTAATAATGGAAATAATATTCCCATGACATTAAGAGGAAATATTATCCGATTTAATTCAGGGGCAACATCAAACTCAATTTCAGGAGAAACAAATGGTAATTTTGAAACCAAGGTACCGTCTAACATAGTAATTGGATCAGAAACACCTAGCTCAAGAGAATCTTCCTCAAGATTATCAGCTTCTTATATCACCTACAAACTTGATCAATTTAGTGAAAGTTTAAACTTAAAATTTACTGCTCAACCTGAAACTCACAGTTCTGTAAGCGGAGAATATTTTGAAATTTCTGTTTTTCCAACATCAAAAAATATTACACTTTTAGATCCAAAAAATCATTTACTAATCAATAAACCAGGTGAAGATAATTACACAGAACTTGAAGCGGTAAATGGATTAAAACAATACAGCTCTAACACGATAAGATTTAAATTTAATCCTGATGAGAATTCAATTCCTGAATTTGAATTTTTAGGATACAACCTGGAGGGTATTCAATTCACTCATTATGCTGATAATAATACAGGAGATGCAGTTTTTAAAGGTAATATTACCGGAATTGATTATGCCGTAAATAGTGATAAAGATCATCCTATTAATTCTGATACTATTCCTGATTATTTAGATATAGACAGTGATGGTGATGAGTGTAACGATGTTACAGAAGCAGGTTTTGATGATGGAATTTTGATTGATGGGGTTTTGGGTAATATTATTCCCACATATGATGATTCACAAGTTGACAACAGAGGAAGAATAATTGATCCTGAGCACGATTATGACACCTTACCATTAAAAGATCCTGTAACAGAGTTGTATTATTTCCAACAAGTTGGTAAAGCTGTTGAAATAATTGATGAGCCTTCTTCAACATCAGGATGTATTGGTGATACCGTTTCATTTAGTGTAAATGCAAGTCATTCTTCAAATAACATAGATTATCAGTGGCAATTTTTTGATACAAATAGTTCTGAGTGGATTAATTTGGATGATTCTAACACAAAAATAACTGGTTACAATTCTTTTGAACTTATAATAACTGATGTTGATACTAGCTTAGTTGGAGATTACAGGGTTCAATTAAAAACTGATGAATACAAATGCATTGTCAATTCTAACCTCGGAGCTAACATTGGACTTACGGTTAATACTCCACCAGACGCTCCATTTGTAGATCCTATTCAAACATTTTGTTTAACTGATAGTCCAACTGTTGCAGATTTACAAATTGATCCAAATAATCCAACCGGATTAACTATTGCAATTTATGATAATTACGATCCAAATGATTCATCAATTGGAACTTTACTGGACCCTACCGAACCCCTTGTGGATGGAACAACTTATTACATGCAAGCTACAGACTCAGAAGGTTGTGTTAGTGTATCAAGATCTGAAACTAAAGTTTTATTACCAGACCCACTAATTACTCCTAGCATTAACGAGAGCTGTCCAGGTGATGAAATTACTATAACAGTAAGTGGTGTTCCTCAAACTGCTCTTGATTTTGAATTAGCAAATCCAACTTTAACCAAAGTATTAGCAGATTATACTGATAATTCAGGAAGACTATCGTCATATTTTGTTGATCCAACTTCAAGAAGTTTTAGTGATGCTGAAGATTTATTACCAACCTACGGTATAGGTGCTTCAATGTATCAAATCAATGATTTGGACGAGCATGAAGCAGTTTTTAATGCCATTCAAGCAGCAGGTCTTGCCGGGGTTCCACTTTGGCTTGGTTTAAAACAATTTCCTGCAGCAAACCCTAACCAAACATTTGATGGAGGATGGAAATGGTTAGATGGAAGGTCTTTGGATCCGACGTGGAATTTATGGGAAAGTGGTGAGCCAAATGACTATGAATTCGATGCGAACTGTAACGGAACGGGGCCAGATACTGACGGAATAGATGACGGAACTGAAGATTACGGTCATTTTAATTTATCAGGAAATAAATTGTTAAATGATTACCCTGATTGTCCAAATGCACCCTCAAGACCAGTATACGAATTTAGAGGTACTACAACCGTTAATTGGTATTATGAGGACCCCTCGAATCCAGGTACTTTCATTGATATTCCAATCAATGCATCCACATTAACATTAAATCCTGAAGTTACTACAACTTACTATATTGATGTAACTACTAATGGAGTTGTTTGTTCCACTTCATACACTCACGTAGTAAACCCATTACCTATCCCCAATCCAGTTGATGATATTGAGTTATGTGATGAAATAGATACAAACGATCCAGACTCTACAGGTACAGATGGTATTTCATATAGCTTTGATCTTGAGGGCCAAACTTCAACAATTGTAAATGAACAAGTAGATAGAGACGGAAATCCGCTTACTGTTACTTACCACTTTTCTTCAGATGATGCTAAATCTGGAAATAATGCCTTAGTTAGCCCTTACACAAATGTTTTAGATCCTAATGGAAACCTTTATGACCCTCAAACTATCTATGTAAGATTGCTTAATACTGCAACTGGCTGCTACGACGCTACATTAACATTTGATATTATAGTTAATCCTACACCTGAATCCAACAATGTTACAGTTGACGAAGTTTGTGACGATACAGAATCTGGGAGTGATGTTGATGGGTCGGCGAAATTCGATTTAACGTTACTCAATGATGAAATTTTGGGTGCTGCACAAGTAGCAACTGGAGGCTTCAAAGTAACATATCACCTAACTCAAGAAGAAGCAAGTGACCCAATAACATATCCTAACGGACTAGCAGACCCAACAGCTCATTATAACACTCCTGACACTAGTTTTGATCCTGCTAATCCAACAGTTCAAACGGAAGAAATTTTTGTTAGAGTAACTGACACGAACGCTTCAACAGTATGTTTTAGAGCAGACACATCATTCACGCTAACTGTCAATCCTCTTCCTATTATTTTAAACCCAATTTGGAAAGTTGAGCAGTGTGATAATCCTCTTTTTGATCTAACAGACTACGATGAAAAATTATCTACATATTTTGATAGTGAAACATTTACCTATTTTAATGAAGCTGGAGAAGAAATTAGTCTTGATGATGCAAAAAACTATACAAGTACATCGACATCCGTTGATCCTGAGATTATTGATGTAGTATTTACTAAAAATATTGGAGGCTGTTCAAGAGCAGCTCAAATTGAACTAAAGGTTTCTTACAGTCAAGTTCCTAGCGATTTTGCACAAACTTTTATAGCCACAAATCAAAATGATTTATTTAAATCTGAGAGTGATACGGATTTATCCGGTCAAATACAAGATGGAAAAGAAGAATTTAATTCTAGTATTTTTGACAACATAATTACAGAATTAAAGTTACAAGCTCCACTTGCATTTGATATTCCTGGGATTAATTTTGAATTTTATGGTAGTCAAAGAGATGCAACCCTTAGAAATAATAAAATTGACATTAATTCAGCTTATACTAATGAAACAGAAACTCCAGATTTAGCAACAGGTGAACTAGTAAGCAATTATAATGTTATTAATAACCGCTGGGAACAAGAAATTTGGGTTTACATTGAAAATACAAACCTTAGCATAATTCAATCAAGTTGCATTGGGCTTGAGCATGTAACAACTCTGTATGTTGAAAAAAGACCTGTAATATATGATGTTGCTGACCAACTGTTATGTGACAATGAAACTACTTTGGATATGTACTCTGTTTTTGACACAAGTACATTACAAGGTCTAATTCTTGGAAACACCACAGATCCAACAACTCTTCCATTTCAAGATCCTTCAACCTTTACTATTGAGTATAGTTATGTTGATGAAAATGGGGACACGATTTCAAGCGCTACACTTCCAAATTCAATGAACTTATCTAATCAAAAAATTGATATCAAATTGACCAATACAACTGGAATATCTCAACCTTTTGAAAGTACAGGATCTATTGATTTTAAAGTCTTTCAAACTCCAACTCCGTTTTCTGGGATAAAAATTGAGGAATGTGACGATCCAGAATCAGGATCTGACGATGATGGTAAGTCTACATTTGATATAGATTTAACTGAATTTAAAAACTCTTTATTTATTGATCCTTTGAACACTTCAAGTTCTGCAATTCAAGATCACAACGACTTTGAATTTAGTTTTTCTTTATTTGATAATAATGACAACCTAATTACTGGTCCAACAAATACAATTGATTCTACAATTATTGCTGAGGACGGTTATTATATAATTTCTGAAATTATTAATCCATCTAGCGCTAACTTAGGTTTGGCATGTGAAACGAGTGTCAGGGTTGATTTTGTTGTAAACCCTTTGCCAAGTTTTGATATTGATGATCAAACTGTAGTTTGTATCAATCCTCTCCCTGATAGTCCAATTGAAATTGGAACTTCTAATTGGAATAGCGGAAATGATCCAACTATTTATAATTACAGTTGGTCTCGATCTAACTTGGATGGAACTGATAGTGCAACACTTAGTGAATCAAATGAAACAATTAAAGTAGATAAAGGAGGTATATATACGGTTACTGTTGAAAACCCACTAACTCTATGTACAAGAACTAAAAGCATCAAAGTAACAGAGTCTGAGATTGCAAAAATTTCTTTGGATGACATTACTATTGAGGATCTGAAAAATGATGATACTAACACTGTAACAATTGATACCCTTAACTTAGGAATTGGAGATTATGAATTTTCATTAGATGATGCGTTTGGACCCTACCAAGATGAACCTAAATTTGAATCCGTCAAACCCGGAATTCATACATTATACATAAGGGATAAAAACAGTTATTATACTTACGATTATGGATGTGGAATAGCTCAGATAGATATTTCAGTAATTGGTTATCGAAAATATTTTACACCCAATGGAGATGGAATAAATGAAACATGGAAAATACTTGGTATTAGATCAGACTTTAACGCTAATAGTAACGTATACATCTTTGACAGATTTGGAAAACTTATTAAAGAACTAGATCCACTAACTGATGGTTGGGATGGAACTTATCTTGGAAAACCTATGCCAGCAACAGATTATTGGTTCAGAACATATCTAGAAGACGGTCGAGAATTTAAAGGACACTTTAGCCTTATAAGAGGGAATTAATTAAATAGATCAATATTGTAGCCCAGTGTTATTTGGTGAAACCCACCGTTACCCATAATTATATTTCCTTGCTGATAAGAATAATTATAAGAGAAAACGAAATCCTTGTAAGAAACTCCAAATATTGGAGTAATAAGCTGATAGGTTTGTTTACTTATTTTTTCTCCATCTCGATACTTTGCTCCATCAAAACTTTGTCTATAAGATAAACCTAGCCACATGTATCCATAATTTAAATTATAGTATGATTTAATATTGAGGTCAAGAGCTTTTTCACTAGTTAATTTAGATCCATGAAATAACATTGAAGGTTCAAAAGAAAAAGGTGACTCTGTAAAAAATAAATACCCAAATGAGGCAACATATTTTATAAAACTGGTATAATTTTTTGAAAAATCATAAACCTCATCACCATAAATATTAGATGGAGAAAAAAGTACGTTTTTTAAAGTCAGGTGAGCAAAATAATTTAGATTTACATAAGAAACTCCAACATCCATATTAAAATAACCAGAACTTTGATTGATATTACTTATTAAAGGATCTTGTTGACCACTAATATTAAATTGATCAAAAGTGAGTTGATCTAAAGAATTTTGTACACCACCAATACTAATCCCAAAAGATAATTGGTTAATTGAACCATAGTTAAATAAATTTGGCTCATTCATTCTTGATCTGTCATCGTTAAAATTAATGTGATGAGCATACGTTAATGATAGTCCAGTTTGAGAATTATATCCATTCTCATCTTTGAATAATATCATTCCTACTCCACTTCTATCATTTAATCTTGCATCAAGGGCTAAAGTTTGAAGATTTGGAGCATTGATTTGATCAAGCCAGTGCTTTCGTGATGTCATTCTTATTTTTATACCCTCTAAATTTACACCAGCCATTGATGGGTGTAGTAAATAATAGTTTTCCGTTAGATAATCAGTATAAATAGGAAGGCCTTCTTGAGAACTTGAGGAAAGTGTAAAAAAAACACTAACAGTAAAAAATAATTTTCTAAAAATACTTTTCATTAAAGTTCTTATTCAAAGCGATCAAATATAAACAATATTAATGCCATTATATATAGCATTATTATTCAAGGTTTAATTATCATTTATATTTTATATCTTAAGGATCCTTAATATTTAGTCAATGAAAAATTACATCATAATAATCATAGTTTCATTCATATTTAACACAAACAATTTAAATTCTCAAGAGCCTGAAGAAAAAAACAAAATTGAAAAAAAAGATTCATTGAAAAAGAAAAAGGCTCTTTTACCTTTAAAACCAGAACGAATTATTAAACTTAACACCGATGAAGGAACATGGATGTCTGTTGATGTTAGCCCTGATGGAAAGACAATTGCTTTTGATCTTTTAGGTGATATATATATAATCCCAATTAATGGAGGAAAAGCAAAAAGAATAACAAAAGGTCTTGCTTTTGATGCACACCCAAAATTTTCACCTGATGGTAAAGACATATTAATTGTTTCTGATAGATCTGGAGGTCCAAACGCTTGGATTATAAATTTAAGTTCAGGTGATTCAACTCAGGTTACAAAAGGCAAGGATTATTTTATGGAAACTGCTGAATGGACAAATGATGGCGAATATATTATAAGCACTAAGGGAGGTAGAAATTCTAAACTTTTTTTAAATCACATTAGTGGAGGAAAAGGAGTCGAGCTTATTAAAGAACCTACTAGCCTAAAAGTAAGCGACGTAGCGGTTGGCAGAAATGACAGGTACATATGGTTTTCTAGAAAAACTAATGCGTGGCAATATAATGCTAGATTTCCTCAAATGTCAATAGCCAGATACGATAGAGAAACTGGATCCATTGAAAATATGATTAGCAGATATGGATCGGCATTCCGACCAACTTTATCAAACGATGGAAATTGGTTAGTTTATGGTTCGAGATGGAATGACAAGACAGGGCTAATAGTAAGGGATTTAAACACTGGGAAGGAAAAGTGGTTAGCATATCCTGTACAAAAGGATGATATCGAATCTCAAAATACTTTAGGGTCAATTCCGGTTATGAGTTTTACACCTGATAGTGAATTTTTAATAGCATCATATGGTGGAAAAATTAATAAAATCCCTATAAGAGGCGGTGATGCAATTAATATCCCTTTTACTGTTGAAGAAGAAATTGAATTGGGTCCACAATTAAAATTTAATTATCCAATTGAAGATGTTTCTGAAATTGTATCCAATCAAATTAGAAATCCAAAAGTTTCTCCAGATGGTTCAAAACTAGCTTACACTTCTTTTAATAAAGTTTATATTAAAAATCTTCCTCATGGTGAACCTATAAGATTGACTAATCTTAACTCTGTGGAGGGAATGCCAGTATGGTCTCCAGACGGAAAAGAAATAGCATTTGTTAGCTGGGATGAAAAAGAAGGAGGAGCTATTTATAAATCAATTATTGACAATAAAAAAACTCAAAAATTGACAAATGAAAATGGTGTCTACTCATTTCCTACATTTAATAATTCAGGTAACAGAATAGTTTTTATTAAAGCGTCAGAAAATGATTTTGATAATTATGGTTCACTTGGTATAGACTCAAAATTTATGTGGGTTTCAACAAAAGGGGGTAATAATAATTTTATTGATAAAACTAAAGGAAGGTCAAACCCTCATTTTGTTAAAAGTTCTGACAGAATCTATGTTTCCAACAGAACAAACGGTCTAAGCTCAATTAGATGGGATGGAACAGATGAAAAAAATGTTTTAAAAATAACTGGTATATCAGTTTATGGAACACCTGGTAGAAAATCTCCTCCCTCACCTGCTAGCTATATAATAAAATCACCTGTTAAAGAAGAGGCATTGGCTGTAATTAATAATGATGTCTATATTGTTACAATTCCTTATTCCGGTTTAAAAGATTTATCCATAAATGTTTCAAACCCTAAAAGCTCGAGTTTCCCAGCAAGAAAATTAACAAAATTTGGTGGTGAATTTGCTTCTTGGGGTGCAAATGGTGATAATGTATATTTTTCTTTGGGTAAATCATTTTTCAATTACAATATTCCTATTGCAAAAGCTAACGAAGAAAGAATTAAAACTGAAAAAAATCAAGAAAAAAACAAAAAGGATAAAAAAGACGAGAACGATCAATATAATGCTTCAGAAATTGAAATAAAAACATACATAACTAAAAATTCTGTAAAAGGATCTCTAATTCTTAAAAATGCAAGAATTATTACTATGAATGGAAGAGAAATTATAGAAAAGGGTGATGTACTAATTATTGATAATAGAATTAGTGAAGTTGGAAAATCTGGTCAAATAATAAATGATGGAAGTATAAAAGAAATTGATGTTTCTGGAAAAACAATTGTTCCTGGGTTTGTTGATACTCATGCACACGTTAGAGTCTCAAGAAATGTTCATAAAGCTGAAACATGGTCCTTTGCTGCAAACCTAGCATATGGTGTTACTACAGTTCGAGATCCTCAAACTGGAACAACTGATATTTTATCCTATGCAGACATGGTAGATGCTGGTCTAATGCACGGGCCTAGAATCTATTCAACAGGACCTGGGGTTGGATATTGGGGTTATAATTTGAAAAGTTTAGAACAAACTAAAGATGTTTTAAAACAATATTCTAAATATTACAATACTAAAACCATTAAAATGTACAGAACTGGAAACAGATTGCATAGACAGTGGATTTTAATGGCATCTAAAGAACAAAAATTAATGCCAACTACTGAAGGGGCCTTACATCTTAAATTAAATATTAATCAAATGCTTGACGGGTATCCGGGGCAGGAGCACAATATTCCAATATACCCTGTTTATAAAGATTTAATAGAAGTAATGGCGAAATCTAAAATGGCATATACACCCACACTTTTAGTTTCATATGGAGGTCCTTGGGCTGAAAACTATTTTTATGCGACTGAGGATGTCCAAGGTGATAAAAAATTAAATTATTTTACTCCTAAAGCTCACCTAGATGCTAAATCTAGAAGAAGAAATGATGGATGGTTTCATAAAGATGAATATGTTTTTGAAGAGCAGGGAAAATTTATTAAAGACTTGGTAGAAAACGGCGGAATTGTTGGGGTTGGATCTCATGGGCAACTTCAAGGTTTGGGTTATCATTGGGAACTCTGGAGCATGCAGGCAGGAGGACTAGATTTACACGATGCACTTAGAGTAGCAACTATCATTGGAGCTGAAGCTATAGGTCTTGAAAATGATTTGGGGAGTATTGAAAAGGGGAAATTAGCAGACTTGGTGATATTAGGAAATAATCCTCTTGATAATATAAGAAATACAAACACTGTTGAAATGGTGATGAAAGATGGAAGATTATATGATGCTGACAATTTAAATGAAATCTATCCAAAAGAGATCAAATCTGAATTTAATTGGGAACAAATTAAACCAGTAGATCTTCCTGGAACTAATAAATAAAAATTTTGAAAATATTTAAATTTATTATTAAATTTTTGAAATGGACCTTTATAGTATTTTTAGGTTTGGTTTTTTCCGTTTTTGTTTATTTTGAAATAAATGAAATTCCTATTTATAATCTTAAAGTTGCTTACAAATTTATTACAGGAGTTTCAGATTATAAGCAATATGAGGGCCTTGCAGAAAAACTAGGCTATTTAGAAAGTGACAAATTATTGATTATTCACGCAGATGATATTGGTTTATCCAAGTCTGTTAATGATGCTAGTTTTGAAGCTCTAAAAAAAGGATTGGTCAATTCCGGAAGCGTTATGATGACTTGTGATTATATTTTGGATGTAGGAGAATTTGCAATTAAAAATCCTGAGATAGATTTAGGGCTACATTTAACTGTAACTAGCGAATGGAGAGACTATAAATGGGACGGTGTCTCTAATTCTTCAAGCATTCCTTCATTAATTGACAAAAAAGGACATTTATTTGAAAATAAAAAGAAATTCACCTGGAACGCAAATCCTATCGATTTAAAAAGAGAATTACAGGCTCAAATTAATTTGGCCAAATCATTGGGAATAAAACCTACGCACATTGATAGTCATGAAGGAGCTCTATTTTTTGATCAAAAAATATTCAAGGCTTATTTAGAGGTTGGTGAAGAAAATAAACTACCGGTATTTGTTCCCAAACCAGTAGCAGTTCATTTTGATAAATCATTTCCTAAACCTAAAAATGTAGTAATTGTTGATAATATGTATATGGCTCTTCCCGACTTAGAATTTTCCAAATGGGACGAGTATTACATTAATGTCTTAAATAATCTTGGTCCTGGTTTAAATGAAATTATTGTTCATCTTGGATATGATGATAAAGAAATGCAAAATATTACGGTAGATCATCCAAACTATGGTTCTAAATGGAGAAACTTGGATCTTGATGTAATTTCAAGTCAAAAGTTCAGAAAAGCAATTGAGGACAACAACATCAAATTAGTAACATGGAGAGAAATACAAAATATTATTTACTAAAATTTATTTTACTTTATAATTGTAAGCTAGAATCGCTGCAATACCATTAACTAAAGCTGAAATAACATATGGATAATCAATAAATGATAAATTGCTATACATCAAATAAACAACAGCCAAACTAATAATACACAGTATGGTACATAACACAAACAAAAACCATTTTAAAATTTTCATATATATTTAATTGTAAAACTAACCATTTCTAAATTGAAAAAACAAATCATAACCCCAGCGATATTTTCTTTAGTACTTGTTGGTCTATTGTTAATTCCTCTTGACGGAACAGTAAACAATACTTTTGCTTTTTTTATTGGAAGATTTCATCCTATTATTTTGCACCTACCTATTGGTGGGTTAGTTGCTTTATTTGTGATGGAAATTATTAATTCATACCGACCAAAACTTAATTTAGATTCAGCATGTTCAATATTATTATGGTTTTCTGTTGCAACAGTAATCCCTTCAGCTATTCTAGGGTTTATTTTAGCATCAAGCGGAAATTATGACGATGAGCTCTTAAACCTTCATAAATGGCTAGGTTGGCTGACAGCTTTAGTATGTGTTTGGTTACTTTATTTTAAATTAAAATCAAAAAAAACCTACAAAGTATTGCTTTACACTAATGTGATTTTCCTTTTAGTTGCAGGGCATTTCGGAGGACAGCTTACACACGGAAAAGATTATTTAACTAAGTATATGCCTATAAGCATGAAAAAGGTTTTAAATATTGATCATGACAAAAATTATCTTGTTGTAGATAGAAAAGTTGATTCATTTTCAATGGACGCAATATATTATACAAATCAAATTAAACCAATCATAGAAAATTACTGTTATAAATGTCACGGACAAGAAAAACAAAAAGGAGATATGAGGTTTGACAACATTGATTGGGATATGGTTAACGGTTTTGATGCTGAAAAATGGAATATGATGTTAAATGAGATTAATCTAGGAGAAATGCCCCCTAGTGATGAACCACAACTTTCAGAGGATGATAGAAGAGTTTTAGTTGATTGGATAACTGAAAATTTAGACGCAGCAGCAGAAGTTAAAGAAACTGATAATAAACTAGTGATGAGAAGGCAAACAAAATCACAATACACTAATTCATTAAATGATTTGCTAGGAGTTTACATAAATTTTGGAGATATCTTACCTGATGATGGTAAATCAAAAATGGGATTTACGAATAATGGCAATATTCTTCAAACCTCTTCACTTCACATTGACTACTACCAAAAACTTGCTCGAGAAGCGTTAGACAAAGCACTGATTAAAGGAAAAAAACCCAAGTCTAGAAGGTATAAAGTTATTCTTGGGAAAAACAAAGGAGATGACGTTCTAGGTGCAGAATTTGGAGGTTATCAGACAGCTCCTATAAATAACAAAGATTTTCAAGTAAAAATTCTTGACAGTGATGGTAAGCCCGTAAAGAAAACTGCCAATATTATTGATTCTATCAAATCATTAAAAAATAAAATAGGTATAGGGATGAGAGGATCAGCTAGTAATAGATACTATATTGTTGACGAGGGAATGATTTTAAACTCTGCTTTGCCTGCCAAAGAAGTTACACCAAAATCTTGGCAGGGACCTTCACCTAATTTAAAACTATTAATTAAAGAAGATTTTCCAAGAGAAGGAAAGTATGCTTTTAGAATTGAAGCCTCAAAAGGATATAATTCGTTATCTATTGAAAGGCTTATTGATTTAAGAGAAAAAGAACCAGCTTTAGACTTTGAAAAATCTTTTTCAGTTTATGCTAAAGATTTAAAAATTAACAACAGCTTTAAGCTTGATAAAAAAAATCTAATTCCTAAAGAATTTGCAACATTTTCTGAAATTGAATTTACATATAATGTACCACGAGATGGGTTATATAAAATTGATTTAGTCCATCCCTATGTTTCAAATGATGTAATGCCATCGTACCACATTAGATTCTTAGGTCGAAAAGAAGAAGGAGTAATCAGTAAAAGATTAAATATAACTCAAAACGAAAAACTAGATGAAATTATTTCCCCAATAACTTTAGCATATCTGTCAAAAGGTAAACATAAAGGATATATTGGAGGAAAGTTTTTTGTTGGCTTCAGTAAATTGATTTTTACTCCAATATCTATAGATGATCCATTACCTAAAACCTTACTCGAGGAATCCCTGAAGAACAATTCTCAATATGAAAGATCAAACCCCTCAATATTAGCATTTGCTGGATCAAGAACTGATGATGGAATGGATTATAAAGCATTGTCAAAACCAATCGAGGTTAAAAATCCCATGGGAGATTCACAGATTTTTGAATTTACAGGAATGTTAGAAAACCTCCCTATTCCAATGGCTAGTAATGATGTAAGTGGAGAGCTGGCTAATATTGTTACTTTTGGACTATGGAATAATCATTTAGTTAAAGAAAGTAGTTTAAAAGGACCACCCCTATTAGTTAAATCTTTAGAATTTGAAGCTCCTTATTATCCAATATGGCCCCCAAAATCTTACACGGAAATATTTTTCAAATCTAAAAATCAAAATAATGAGGAAGTGTATGCTAATGAAGTCATTGAAAGATTTATGGAAAGAGCGTTCAGAAGAACACTTTACGATGGTGAACTTGATCGTTATGTGACTTTTTGGAAGAATATTAGAAATGATTTTGATTCTTTTGAGGATGGTGTAAAAGAGGTATTGATTGCCATTCTTTGCTCACCAAATTTTATTTATTTAAATCAACCAATGAATCTAAATTCCCAAGAATTAGATGACGAATATTATTTAGCTTCTCAACTTTCATATTTTTTGTGGAATTCTCCACCTGATGAGAAATTAATAGAACTGGCTTCAAAGGGTAAGTTATACAGAAACCTACCCGGACAAATTGATCGTATGATCAAAAGTTCTAAAATTGAAAATTTAATTAATGGTTTTTCATATGAATGGTTAAGATTAGACAGGCATAAAAATATGGATGTAAACGTTCAAGAATATGAAGATTATACAAGATTTGTAAAAGAAGATATGTTTAACGAAACCTATGAATTTGTTAAGCATATATTAATAAATGATTTAAGTATAATGAACTTTATAGACTCTGATTTTGCTATGCTAAATCAAAATTTAGCTGAGTTTTATGGATTAAATGGAGTTGAAGGAAATGAATTTAGACCAGTAAAATTAAATAAAAATCAAAATAGAGGAGGCTTGTTGTCTCAAGGTTCTTTTTTAACAGGACACTCTGATGGAACTCAGCCTCACGCAATTAAAAGAGCGGTATGGTTAAAGGAGAAAATATTAGGAGATCACCCCCCTCCACCTCCACCAAATGTTCCTGAACTGGATCCAGAAACTCCTGGTTTTGAAAAGTTGACTTTAAAAGAACAATTGTTTCTACACAGAAATAAAGTTTCATGTATGGATTGTCATATGAAAATAGATCCCTACGGAATAATATTTGAAAATTATGATGCAACTGGACGCTATCAGCTTACTATGAAGGGTAAGCCCATTGATTCAAAATCAGTATTACCTGATGGAAAAGAAGTAGATGGTATTCAAGACATGAAGGACTATATTTTAAAATTTAAAACTGAAGACTTTACAAAGTCTATTGTAAAAAACCTTTTTTCTTATGCGATTGGAAGAGATGTGGGGTTTGCTGATGAAAAAGAAATTAAGTATATTGTAGATAAGGTGACTAGAAATAATTATAGTTTTAAGACTGTAATTCAGGAGATTATCTATAGTCCTTCGTTCTACAAAAAGAAAGAAAATTGGTTTAGTAAACTATTTAAAAATGAGTAAAAAATCTTGGCATTTAGACCGAAGAACTTTTTTAAAAGGCTTAGGCGTAACATGTATGCTTCCTTATTTTGAAGCGATGTCAATGACCAATTTTTCTAAGCTTTCAGAACCTGAGGTTGCTAAAAGATTATGTTTTCTTTATTTTCCTAATGGAGTTGGCCTCCCTCCGAAACAAAGTAAGTATTACAAGGATTGGAGCTGGTTCCCAATAGGCGAAGGAAAAAATTACAAACTCACAAAATCACTTTCACATTTAGAAAGACATAGAAATAATATGTCAATCATTGGAGGATTAAGTCATCCTAGCAGTCGAACTGTTTTGGGTCATATGGCCGGCGATTCATTTTTAACTGGTGGTGATTTAAGAGGCTTGTACAAAAACAGAATTTCTGTAGATCAAGTTGCAGCTGCTGAATTAAGTCAATACACTAGATTCCCATATCTTTCTTTATCAACTGATGGAGGTGTTGGATATAAATCTAGAACTTCAACATTGTCTTTTAATTCATCAGGAAAACCAATACCCTCTGAACACAGATTAAGAGATATCTTTGAAAGATATTTTTCTCCCACAGGTGGAACTTCTACTAATGAAAGACAAAAAAGTATCAATCAAGGAAAAAAGATTGTTGATTTAGTTCTAGAGGACAGTAAAACTTTAAAAAACAAACTTGGCTCTTATGATCAATCAAAATTAGATGAATATATGACCTCACTAAATGAAGTTGAAATGCAGCTAGTCAGAAATGAAAAATGGCTAGACGTGCCAATGAAAGAATTTGATGCTAGCTTAATTAACTTGGATGTTGACCCAACATCTGCGCCACAAGATTATGTTAGATCAATGATGGATTTAATTGTTCTTGGTTTTCAAACTGATTGTACCAGAGTTATAAATTATATGATGGCAAGGGAAGATGGAATGGGCTTTGGTGATAATTTTTCAAAAATTGCTCTTGGATTACAAGGACACCACACAATTTCACATGATGTAACCACTGGACATTGGGAAGAATGGGGAATGTTAGACAGGTGGTATTCTAAACAGTTTTCATATTTTCTAGACAAAATGAAAAATACTAAGGACATTAATGGTTCTTTACTTGACAATACTTTGATACTTTATGGTAGTGCGTGTAGTACAACTCATAATGCTAGAAATTATCCTTTAATTCTTGCGGGTGGCTCAGATCTTGGTGTAAACCATGGCAGCTATACTATTTTTGAAGAGAAAGATGAGAGGATGTCGAATTTATTACTTAGTATGCTTCACAAGCTTGATATTGAAAAAGAAAGCTTTTCTGACAGTACTGGAAAATTATATACTAATATTATTTAGTATAATAACAAAACCTTTAGAATTCTATAATGGAATTAAGGAGTTGAATTAAAAGTTAATCATTTATAATAATTGTTTTGGGTTTCCAAGTTTTTGGATCTCCAATAATATCGTTTGATAAACTCACTAATTCTAAATTTTGTGGAATAATTTGAATCAGAATACAATCAGAATCAATATTATTATAGAATGGTGTCCAATCATTTTTCCAGTATTTTATTTTTAAATTAATATCATCAATTAAAATTCCTTTTCCATTAATAGAAACATAATTTTGTCCATCTGGAGATTGAAAGTTTATAGAAATGGATGAATTAAGCCTTAGATGAGTAACTTTTCTAGAAAAAGGATTTGTAACTAGATAAATATCAAAATTCTTATTTATAATATGATGATCCATTATTCTACTGGTTGGTTTTCCAAGAGAATCTATAGTAATAAATACAGAATTTTTAGATTCCTTAATAATATAGAATGCCAGATTTTTAATTTCTTGGTTTGAAATAGTTTGAGATAACAAATTAAAAGAGATAAACAAAAAGGAAAAAAACAGTATTTTTTTATGTAACATATTAATTAAACCGATTAAAAAGTACGATTTTACTGATTATAAATATAATAGTTGTCAACAATTTTAAAAAACACAAAATTTTCATCCCTGTTGCATATCTGTAAAAAAGAAAACTTATACCAAAAAAAATATTTTATTAAATTCAATATAAAACATTGATTTACAGTAATTTATCAAATTAATAAAAAAACATACTCTTGAAAAAATATTTATAAAGAAATTTTCAAACTTTTAAAAAAAAAAGTAATTAACAATATTTTTTTCCAGAGAAGAAAAAATTTCTTCAGATAAGAATAATTTTTTATAGATTAGTATAAATTAATGTTTAACTAAAAACCAATACAATGGGATACAAACACACAAACAGTAAAGGAAAAACTTACTTTTTACATTCAAAAGATGTAGAATTAAAAGGTGGTAGAAACCAAACTATTTATTACTTCGCTAAAGACGAAAGAGCTGAGGCTTGTGACTTACCAGCTGGAAAACAAGTTGTTGAGAGTCCAAAAACTGGATTACCATTCGTAAAAGGAAAATAATCATAGATTATTAACCAAAAATTAAAAAGCCTGCTTAGTTTTTAAGCAGGCTTTTTGAATTAAAATAACTTGGTTAGTTAAACTATTTAAATCTATACATTACTAGTTTTAGGTTAACTTGATTGATCATTTCTCTAGTTTTGGATCCATTATTCCACATCATTTTATCTGTAAATGTTGGATTTCCCCAAGCTTCTTGAGCTTCTTCTTCCGGTATTTCTCTACCCATAATATCAAGTGTTACATGAGTTATTTCCTTATTTCCATTCTCACTACTCGATAATATTTTATTCAGCTCCCACCACTTTCTTGCTCCGTTTAAAATGCCTTTATTATGCCATTTTTTATAGAACTCCATTTCATACTGCTCATAAGTATCTTCTAATTGTTTAAATGCATTTAATGTTGCTACTGTTCCTATTTCAACTTCTCCAAAAATCCATCTTGTATTATCTAACCTTTCTAGTTGATAAAAATTTCTAGTCCCAAATGGACCCCCTTCCCATATTTTGTCAAACTTTTTCTTTGATAATTTATTGTAAACGCTTCTACCTAATTTATAATAATCCAATTCTTTATTTAATTGAACGGAATCTTGAAATATTTGCATAACTAAAAAATCAGGTTGATTGGCAGCATTTTCATCACCTTCAATAGGGACAACTTCCCATACCATCCAACCATTTTCTAAACCATCTTCAATGGCTTGCTCGTGAATTTTTGACCAAAATTCTTCATATTTAATGTAATCAGCATCTTGACCATCCTCGAGCCTAATGGATGTGTAATTAATAACCTGTGAATAAGAAATTGCAGATAATAGTAAAGCAATCATTAAATTAATTTTTTTCATAATATTTTTAATTTTTAGTATTGATTTGCTTAAAAATATAAAAAATTATTTAAACATTCAATACAGTATGTTTAATAAACAATGCTTTAATTAATTATTAAAAAATATTTGTAATTTAATTTTATGTACAGAACTCTCACTTTTTTAATCTTCCTTACATCATTTACATGTTGGTCTCAATTAGATCCATCAAAAAAATACAGTGTTAATACAGTAGCATTTTACAATGTTGAAAATTTATTTGATACTATTGATGATCCCAAAACTAATGATGATGATAGAACACCAAACGGGAAAGATAAATGGACTGATGAAATTTATAAAATGAAATCTCAGAACATTGCCAAAGTTATTTCAGAAATTGGAAAAGATATTGTTGGCACTTCTCCATCCATTATAGGTCTCTGTGAAATCGAAAATAAAAATGTCCTTATTGACTTATTAAAAAATAAAGAATTGATTAACCAAGGTTATTCAATAGCGCATTTTGATTCACCTGATGAACGAGGAGTTGATGTGGCTCTTCTTTTTAAACGATCCAAATTTAGACCCACTTTTGCTAAAGCTTATCCCTTGTATCTAACAAGAGAAAATGGCGATACTGATTATACAAGAGATCACCTATTAGTTTCGGGATTTTTAGATAATGAAATGATTCATTTTATAGTTAATCATTGGCCAAGTAGAGCTGGGGGTATGATGAGAAGTGAACCAGGAAGAATTAAGGCTGGTATTCTTAATAGAAAAATAATTGACTCAATATTATCAACTAATCCAAATGCAAAAATTATAAATATGGGTGATTTTAACGATAACCCAACAGATAAAAGTGTTAAACCAACATTATTAACAAACTCTAATAAATCTAGAACAAAACAAAATCAACTATACAATCCAACTGAAGAATTATTTAAAAAAGGTTATGGAACTTATAGATATCGTGGAAAATGGGACATGATTGATCAAATAATGATTTCTAACCAACTATTAGATGACTCTGGGATATTTTTTTTAAAAGCTGGAGTTTTTAATAAAAAATATTTAATTAATTCTGAAGGTAAATACGAAGGCTATCCATTCAAAAGTTTTGCTGGGGGAAAATTTTTAGGCGGATATAGTGATCATTTCCCAATATACATTTTACTAGCACAAGAAATTAAATGAGAACAAACAATTCAATTCAAATTTTTATTACTGGAGGAACTTTTGATAAAAGTTATGACTATATAAATGGTGACTTATATTTTGAAAAAACACATATTCCTGAAATGCTCAAAAGAAGTCGTTGTCATTTAGATATAAATGTTAAAACTCTTATGATGATCGACAGTTTAGAAATGAATCAATCTCATATCGATAATATAATTACTAATTGTATTGAATGTGAATCAAATAAAGTAGTAATTACACACGGAACAGACAGAATAGTTGAAAGCGCTAAAAAAATTCAAAAAGCAGATATTTTTGGAAAAACAATAATACTTACTGGGGCAATGATTCCATACGCATTTGGAAGTTCATCAGATGGTTTTTTTAATTTAGGCTGTGCTTTATCTTTTGCTCAATCATTAAAAAATGGAGTTTACATAACTATGCAAGGGCAATACTTCAACCCAAATAATGTATTAAAAAATACTAAGGAAGGATTCTTTAAAAAGAAAAATTAATTTGATTTATCTGACAGGTTATATTTTTCATTAAGATCAAATACTTTTTCTGCTGAAAAAGATTTCTTGTTAATTAATTCAAGTTGGTGATTAAGTAAATCTACCTTTCTGTCTATATTATTTTTAATTTCAATATAAAGTTCAGCAGAAGTATCATGAAGTTTATTATTTCCAATTAATTTAATAACGTTTTTCATTTCATTCATTACTGCTTTCATTTGATTAGGTAACCAACTTATAATTGGTGTCCCGCCTGTTGCTTTTGCATACTTAGTGTTAGCCATAATATATTTTTGAACGAATTGCCAATGACCATTTCTAAAATGATATATCTCCTCTAAAATTCCCAATAAATAACAAAGTCCATTAAAATTCTTTTGTTCAAACAAAATCGAGGAAATACCATCATTACTTAAGCTTAAGACTGTTTCTTCTAAATCTTTAAAAAACTTTTGAATACATTTTGGTCTATAACTTCTTAAGTCTAATAAATATTTTGTTAACTCATTTTTTGGGTAATGTTTAATTACACCGCTAAAAATATCTTCCATGGGAATTATATCGTCTTGAGCCCCTGTTTGGCCTCTAAACTGTTTTGGCTCATCCCACACTCCATCATAAATAACTCCATCTCCAAATAATTCTTCATTACCTTTTACACCCATAATAAAAACTCTAAAATCATTGTAATGATTCCATCTAGATGCTTTCCACATTTCTCGTCTTCTGCTATTCATTAGCTTCATGGTATCATGATTTTCTTTAAGTGATTTTATAGCAACATTAGCATCGTTATTATTTAAAGCATGTAATAAATCAATAACTGAACCTACAAGACTAGGAGAATGTTGGTTAATATCTACATGTAACATAATAAATCCAACTTCATCAGGTTGACCAGAAAAACGAACGCACATATCCAAATTTGACCATTTATGATCTCCTTTTTGATCAATTTTTTTAAAATTTCCTAATGAATATGCGTAGTGATAATCTAGCCAAGGGTATACATCAAGTTTATTAGATACTTCTACAAATGGCTGAGCAATTTGCTTAGGCAAAAAGCTTGTCGCTTTTCCATAATTTCCTGTTTTTCTAAAATGTTGAAATGAGGGTTCTAAGGTATAGGCAGATGCTAAAAAACAATACCCTCTATATAAAGCTTGTATAATCATTACATCTGATTCAATACAAACTTGTTCATAATAATTGGGAAGATTATTAACCTCTTTATGAATTTGACCTGGATGATCTAAGTAACCTGACTTATCATTAATTTTCACAGGCATCTTGTCTAAAATTTCCTGAAGCTTTAAATATGTTTTAGGTAAGGTTTCAAGTGGTTTTTGCTGAGGAAGAAATCCATATTTCTTTCCAACATTAAAGAACCCGTCAGAATATTCTTTTTTTATAAACCCCATATTTAAGTAGTTGTCTTAATAAATATAGTAATTCTTTATTGTATGCAATTGATTTACTAACTTTAGGTAATAACGTTTAATTTTTTACAAAAATGGGAAAATTAAAAAAAGATGACATATCGAAATTAGGGCACAAAATCAATCAACTAAAAAAAAGAATATCAAGGACTGAAATGAGTGGAAATACCTCAAAAGTAGAATTCAGAAAAATGAGGATTAATAAAATTAAGAAACAGATAAAAGAAATTCTTGCTAAAAAGAAAAAGAAATGAAAAAATTATATTTTTTATTGTGTATTCTCGGGATTGTTTTACCCTATTATCATTTGATAAATTTTCTTTCAAATAATAATTGGTCAATGGAAGGGTTTTGGAACGACATTTTTTTTGGTTCTCATCCAGTTTCAATGATTGCCATGGATCTGACAGTTGCAGCAACTGCTTTCTTGATTTTTCTAATTTATCAATCAAAAAAAAATAATTTAAAAATTCTTAAATATATAGTATCCCTTTTTATAGTTGGGTTCTCACTTGCTTTTCCATTATATCTTTATGACGCTCACGATAAAAAATAGATTTTCAATTTGAATTTTTCTAAAGCATTTGATCATCTGAAAAAAGACAAGGTAATGTCTTTTTTAATTAAGAAGCTTGGAAATCAAATAACCTTAACAGATAGATATGATAAAGATTTTGCAAAAGCAATATCATTATTGATTATAGAGCAACAGGTTAGTTTTAAAGCAGCAATAACAATAAAGGGAAGATTTTTAAAATTAATTTTAAATAAAACCAGTAAACAAATTACCGATATTGATAATTTGGAGATGCAGAGCGTTGGAATTTCTCATAGAAAAGTGAATTATATTAAAAACACCTATTCCTACTTTATTAAAAATAATGTCGATTTTAAAACTTTAGATGAAAAGGGGGTTATTAAAGAACTGACACAAATAAAAGGAATAGGGACGTGGACAGCAGAAATGTTTTTAATTTTTATTCTTTTTAAAACAGATGTATTTTCCAAAGGTGATTTAGCATTATTAAATAGTATAAAAACAAATTATAGCCTAAAAGATCTATCAAATAAAAAATTAGATTCATTTATTAAAATATGGACTCCATTTAATACTATTGCTTCACTTTTACTTTGGAAATCAATTGAAGAGAAAATTTTTTTCAAAAAATGACAAAAATCATTAAAAAATAACCAAAATTGATGTAAAATCATCCAAAATTGATTAAAAATCAGTGAAAATTACAAAAAAACGTATTTTTTTAAATTTAAATTTCAATTAATTTTGAATTGTTAGTTTTTTAAAAATTTAATAATTCTAAAATCTTTAAAAAATAACCAAAATTGATCAAAAATTACTAAAAATTGATCAAAAACAGTTAAAAAAGAGCTAAAAATTGATTTTTTAAGTTTTCAATTATGGCAATTTATGCCCTAAATACGTTTCTAACATCCTAATCCAATCAATTTTGGATAATTTGATTTGAGTGGAAGTAGATGCTGCATTTATTCGCTTTGTTTTTGTTGTTCCTATAACAGGATGAATGCAGGATGGATGTTTTAGAATCCATGCAAGTAATAATTGATCTTTAGATGCGTTATATTTTTTGGATAGATCACTTAGTAAATCATGAACTTTTTTATTATCATTCTGATTTTTAAAAAATGAACCCAGAGGACTCCAACACATAGGAGTTATGTTGTTAATCATCATATAATCTAAAGTTGAGTCAAAAAGGGGAGTATTGTGTGAAAGAGAAAATTGAATTTGATTTGCACTTACTTTTGAACTTGAAGAAATCAAATCAGTTTGACCATTACTAAAATTTGAAACACCAAAAGATTTAATTTTACCCTCATATAGTAATTTTTCAATTCCTTTTCTGATTTCATCAGGATGCATCAACGGACTTGGTCTGTGAAGTAAAAAAAGATCCAAATATTCAGCATTCAAATCTTTTATGGATTTCTCAGCACTGTAAATTATATAACTTGAATCGTATTGATAATGCTTCACTGTATTATTTGGTCTTGATTTCCCAACATACTGTATGCCGCATTTTGATATTAATTGAATGTCTTCTCTTTTTACAGTAGAATTTTTAAATGCCTTACCAAAATCAGATTCTGTTGTATAATCTCCATAAATGTCTGCATGATCAAACGAACTGATACCACTTTCCAAATTAAAATGAATTAATTTCTCCATTTCGCTGGTCGATAATGAATTACCCCATTTTCCCCAATTCATACAACCTTGAATAACTCTTGAAAAGCCAGAACTCATTAAAAAAATTTTTTATTAAAATAGTAATTAAAACTGACTTACATTTGTGAAAATTTCAAAATTTGATTGCCCAATACACAAAAGAATTCCGATATAATCTAAAGTTATCATTTCCAGTGATGCTAGGAATGCTTGGTCATACATTTGTAGCATTTGCTGATAATGTAATGGTTGGACAATTAGGAACTGCAGAACTAGCTGCAGTCTCTCTTGGAAATAGCTTTGTCTTTATAGCCATGTCGCTAGGTATAGGTTTTTCAACCGCTATTACACCTTTAGTGGCTGAAGCAGATTCTGCAAACAATATTTCACAAGGAAAAAATGCTTTTAAGCATGGCCTTATGTTATGTGCTTTGTTAAGTGTGCTCCTTTTTTTAATAATATTATTATTAAAACCTTTAATGTATTACATGGACCAACCAAAAGAAGTGGTTGAACTTGCAATTCCATATTTAAATTACGTAGCGCTTTCACTAATTCCATTAATTATTTTTCAAGCTCTAAAACAATTTTCTGATGGCCTTTCCAATACTAAATATCCAATGTATGCAACCATTTTAGCTAATGTTATAAATATCATTCTCAATTATTTATTAATTTTTGGTTCATTTGGATTTCCAAAGCTGGGTATAGTAGGAGCTGCAATAGGCACTTTATTTTCAAGAATTATTATGGTTTATTTTTTATGGATGATTTTTAAAAGTAAAGATAAATTCAGGCCTTACATAACAAACTTTAATTTTAAAAAGATTGAACAAAAAATAAGTGCTAAGCTTTTCAATCTAGGGTTTCCATCCGCACTACAGATGTTTTTTGAAGTAGGTATTTTTACTGCAGCAATATGGCTCAGTGGAGTTTTAGGTAAAAATCCACAAGCAGCAAATCAAATTGCTCTTAATTTGTCAAGCATGACCTTTATGGTGGGCATAGGTTTATCTGTTGCTGCAATGGTCAGAGTTGGTAATCAGAAAGGATTAAACGACTTTATTTCTTTAAGAAGAATTGCTTTTTCAATTTTCTTTTTAACATTTATTATTGAAATTATTTTCGCTTCCTTTTTCTTAATTTTTAGAGATTGGCTTCCTACTTTGTACATTGATGGGGATACCCTAGTCAATATAAACGACAATAAAGAAGTTGTACTTATAGCTTCCAAATTATTATTAGTTGCTGCATTTTTTCAAATATTTGATGGATTACAAGTTGCCATTTTAGGTGCACTAAGAGGCTTACAAGATGTTAAAATCCCTGCCTTTATCACGTTTATTTCATATTGGATTGTTGGCTTCCCTGTTTCATACTATTTAGGTCTTTATACTTCACTTGAAAGTGTGGGAATATGGATTGGTTTATTTACAGGGCTATTCGTAGCTTCAATTTTACTTTACATTAGATTTAATTATTTGTCTAAAAAATTAATTTTACAAAGCAATTAAACCCAAACATCATTTTTAGCAGTTAAATCACTTGATTGATGCTCTCCAGTGTTAACTACACCTTTAGGTTCTATTAACATAATTTGAGATTCATTTTCAGAACTTGGTCTGTGTTCAATTCCTGCAGGAACAACAAACATTTCTCCTTCTTTTACCTTAACCCAACCGTCTTTAAATTCAATCTTTATTTCACCCTTAATGACTATAAAAGTCTCGTCTGTGTCTTGGTGAACATGCCATATAAATTCACCCTCAATTTTTGCAATTTTAAACTGATAATCATTCATTTCGGCAATTACTTTTGGCTGCCATTGATCACTAAATAACTTATACTTATTACTAATGTCTATTGAGCTGTAATTCATAATTATATTGTTTTGTAGAGTGTTTATTTATAAAGTTATAATTAAATTAAAAAAACATTTTTTAAATTTGAAAAAAAATAAATAAATGAGAAGACATTCAACGTTCAGATCTGGAAATCCTACATTAACCTCAAAAGTTTTTGAAAACTTAGAAAGGCCAAAAAATGGACCATTATTGAGAGATGATGTAATGACAATTCAAGGTACAGTTGACAAAACAGGAATATCTCTTGCGCTTTTAATATTTGCTGGGTATTTTGCTTATGTTCCAGATGGATTTTCATTTATGATAGTTGGTGGTTTAGGAGGGTTTATTGTTGCTATAGTTACGATTTTAAAAAAAACATGGGCACCAATCACAGTTCCACTATATGCAATGTTAGAAGGACTCTTATTAGGGTCTATTTCATATATGTATGGTCAAATTTTTGAAGGAATTGTGCTAAATGCTATAATTTTAACTGTTTCTATTTTAATATCACTTCTATTTGTTTATAAGTCAGGTTTGATCCAAGTAACCGAAAACTTTAAACTTGGTATTGCTGCTGCTACAGGTGGTATATTTTTAGTTTATATATTTAGTTTTATTGGAAGTTTTTTTGGAATGAGCTTTTCATTTCTTGACCCTGCTAATGGCTCTTTAATTAGCATAGGTGGAAGTTTATTTATTGTAATAATTGCATCTTTAAACCTTGTCTTAGACTTTGATTTTATTGAAGAGGGTGCAGAAAAGGGCGCCCCAAAGTACATGGAATGGTACGGAGCATTTGGCCTTTTAGTTACTCTTGTTTGGCTTTATCTTGAAATCTTAAGACTTCTTGCTAAATTAAATTCAAGAAAATAATTTTTATGTCATGTCTAAATTCATAACCTTAGACCAAGCCGACACAAAATCGTTTACAAATTTTTCTTTATTATCATCTTGAGCATAAATCTCAGAATAAGAGCGTAGTACTGAATTAGATCCAAAAATTAAATCAATAGAAGAGGCCGTCCATTTTACTTTATCAGATCTTCTTTCTATTATCTCATATTTATTATTCTCAACAACACTCCACTTATTATTCATATCCATTAAATTGACAAAGAAATCGTTGGATAAAACACCTGGTTGATTTGTAAAAACACCATCTGAACTTCCTCCGTAATTAGTATCTAAAACCCTCATTCCACCTACAAGAACGGTCATCTCGGGTGCTGTTAAACCTAATAATTGTGTTCTATTTAACATCATTTCTTCAGCATTATCTGCATATTCCTTTTTGATCCAGTTTCTATATCCATCAGCATGTGGCTCAAGATTACTAAAAGAATTAATATCTGTCATTTCCTGAGATGCATCACCTCTTCCAGCTTTAAATGGCACCACTATATTGTATCCTCCAGCTTTTGCAGCTTCTTCTACTGCAGTATTTCCAGCAATAACAATTGTATCTGCTAAACTAATTCCATGTTTGGATGCGATTGGCTCAAGAACTGATATTGTCTCTGATAGACGAGAAGGTTCATTTCCTTGCCAATTATTTTGTGGAGCTAATCTTATTCTTGATCCGTTTGCGCCTCCTCTTAAATCAGAACCTCTAAAAGTTCTTGCATTGTCCCAAGCTATTGTGATACGATCAGAAATTGATAATCCAGACTCTCTAATTGTATTTTTTACATTATCAATATCATAGTCTTTATTTCCAACAGGAATTGGATCTTGCCAAATTAATTCTTCAGATGGATAGTTAGGCCCTATATATCTACTTTTTGAGCCCATATCTCTGTGAGTTAATTTAAACCAAGCTCTTGCAAAAGTTTCAGAAAAGTATTTTTGATCATCTTTAAATTTTAAAGAAATTTCTCTATAAATAGGGTCCTCTTTCATCGCCATGTCAGCATCTGTCATTATAGGATTTTTTCTAATATTTGGATTATTAGCATCAATTGGCTTTTTATTCTCATCAATCTCTACGGGCTCCCACTGCCAAGCTCCAGCTGGACTTTTTCTAAGCTCCCAATCATGATTAAAAAGCATATCAAAATATCCATTATCCCATTTGGTGGGATGTGTTGTCCAAGCTCCTTCTAAACCACTAGTTACTGTATCAACTCCGTTTCCATCTCCTTTTGGATTAATCCAACCAAATCCTTGATTTTCAATACCAGCTCCTTCTGGCTCTGGACCTAATACACTAGCATCTCCATTTCCATGAGCTTTTCCTACTGTATGCCCTCCAGCTGTAAGAGCAACAGTTTCTTCATCATTCATAGCCATTCTGGCAAATGTTTCTCTAACATGCAAAGCGGTTTTTAAAGGATCTGGCTTACCATTAACACCCTCAGGGTTTACGTAAATTAAACCCATATGAGTAGCTCCTAGGGGTTCTTCTAATGTAGTAGCATCATCAAGATTTGAATATCGTTGTTCACTAGGGGCTAAAAATTCTTTTTCAGATCCCCAATAAATATCTTTTTCAGGGTGCCATATATCTGCTCTTCCATAAGAAAATCCAAACATTTTAAGACCCATACTCTCGTAAGCAATATTTCCAGCCAAAATAAATAAATCTGCCCAACTAATATTGTTACCATATTTTTTCTTTATTGGCCATAAAAGACGCCTTGCTTTGTCCAGATTTCCATTATCAGGCCATGAATTTAAAGGTGCGAATCTCAAGTTACCTGTACCAGCACCCCCTCTTCCATCTCCTGTCCTGTATGTTCCAGCAGCATGCCAAGCCATTCTAATCATTAATCCCCCATAATGACCCCAATCTGCAGGCCACCAATCTTGAGGCTCAGTCATTAAATTAAGTAGGTCTTCCTCTAATGATTTAAAATCTAAATCCTTAACTAGTTCTCTATAATTAAAGTCACTACCAAAAGGGTTTGTTTTTAAGTCATGTTGATGCAAAATGTCCAAGTTTAATGATTTAGGCCACCACTTGGTAACTGAATTTTCTTGAGTTGATGTTGCACCGTGCATAAATGGGCACTTGCCGGATGAGTTGGAGCTGTTTTGCATGTTATTTGTATTATGAAATTGAACTTAATATAAAATTAAAATAGGATGGTTTAAAATCCTAATTAATAAAGCTAATTTTTTAAGGAATTATATGGAAACAATATATTCAGAAATCATTAACAAAATTGATTTAATAGATCCAATCAAGTATTCAAAAAATAGAAACTTTATTGACGGTTCGGTAACTAGACTATCTCCATATATCTCAAGAGGAATGATTTCTACTAAATTTATTTTTGAAAAAATTCTAGAAAAAAACATTCCTTTTTGGAAAGTAGAAAAATTTGTTCAGGAATTATGTTGGAGAGATTATTGGCAAATAATTTGGAAGCAAAAAGGACATCTAATCAATTATGATTTAAAAAAAACTCAAGAAGATGTCCACAATAATTCATTTTCTAAAGCACTTTTTGAAAATAACTGCGGAATCACAGCAATTGATGAAAGCATAAAAGAACTTTACAATACAGGCTACATGCACAATCACAATAGAATGTATCTAGCTTCAATAGCCTGTAATATTGCAAAAAGTCACTGGTTAAAACCTGCAAAGTGGATGTATTACAACTTACTTGATGGAGATTGGGGAAGTAATGCGCTAAGTTGGCAATGGGTAAGTGGGTCTAACAGCAATAAAAAATACTTCGCAAATCAAGAAAACATAAATAAATATTGCTATACAAATCAAAAAAATACTTTTTTAGATATAGAATATTCTGAGTTTGATTCATTAAATCCACCTGATTCATTAATTGAAACAGTTAATATAAATCTATCTACAAAATTACCAGAAAATAAAAAATTAAAAATTGATGATACCCTTGATACCTTAATCTATAATTATTACAATTTAGATCCAAATTGGAGGCAAGAAAAAAAATATAATAGAGTTTTTTTACTAGAACCAAAAATATTTAAACAATACCCTGTGTCACCAAAATGTTTACAATTTTCAATAGATCTTTCAAAAAATATTGAGGGTGTTCAATTATATGTTGGCTCGTTTATTGATTTAATGAATAGTTATAATATTAATAACATATTTTTTAAAGAACATCCATTAAATGAATACAAAGGAATTGAAGACTCAAGGGATTGGATGTTTGACAGTCATGAAAATGTTAAATCTTTTTTTAGTTACTGGAAAAAATGTAAAAAAGAATTAAAAATTAAAAATTTAATATAATGAAGAAAATAATTTTATTATTGACATTAATTACAATGTCATGTAGTTCTGATGAGACATCTGATTACACTCAGACTTTCACGTTTGAAAAGGTTAATTATGTTACATTAACAAATGAAAATACTGGAGGAGGGTCTCAAAAGGCATACTTATCGTCTTCCATCAGTGAAAGTCAAGCAGATTTTTGCTTTTGTGACGAAAACTGTTCAAGAGAAATAATTGAAGTTTCCACAATTGAAATAAATGAAGGGACAAACGAATTTAGATATAAAATAAAATTATCAGATAATTTCATCACGGTAACTACTAATAATTGGTGTACGCGATTTAAATAATCATTTTGATTTTTTGATTATATCAATCCTAAAAGCAACCCGCTAGCCAACAACAAAACAAGACAAGCTACCAAAGTTCTTATTGAATCTATTGTAACTTTTTTTAATAGTTTATTGCCTATAAATGCTCCCATGATGGCAGCAGTAACTGAACATACTCCTAATATTGAATATTCTCCAATATTAATCTTTAATAAGTTAGTTGAGTAAACACCTAGTCTAGTTAAATCTACAAAAAATGAAATAATAACGGTGGTTGCAATAAATGCCTGTTTTTCTAAATTTAACTTTATTAAAAAAGAGCTTCTTAATGCTCCCTGATTTCCAGAAAGACCACCAAAAAACCCGCTCAAAAAACCTCCAAAAGGAAGGCTTTTTTCACCAAATTTTAATTGTTTAAAAAATGGCATTAAATCAATGAGCGCAAATACTATTAGAAGTAAAGAAATTAAAAATTTAACGTAAGAAATTGATTGTAATTCACCCATTAAATTATAAGAGTACATCATATAATCAGTATCCATATTTATTAAAATATATGATCCTAGAAAAGCTGCAAATACTGCAGGTATTCCAAAACGAATTAATACTTTTTTATCTGCTTTTTGTCCAACAATAAATAATTTGAAAATATTATTAGAAAAATGGACTATCCCAGTGAAAGCTATTGCAACATCTACTGGAAAAAAAATCATCATTACAGGTGTTAAGATTGTACCTAAACCAAATCCTGAAAAAAAAGTTAGTAAAGCAGCCAAAAATGCAACTAAACTAATAATGAATATTTCCATTATTAAATATTAAAACTTAAAATTAATAGAAAAGTGAATAAAAAATTTAATAAAATATAAGTATTAATCTTACTCTCTTTTTTAAATATTTTAAATAAAAAATATCCTGAAATTACTAGCTGAGTTAAAATACTAGGCAACAATAGAAGTTCCCTAAAAACCCCAACAATTATTGGTTCCCTTTTTATTAAATAGGTTAAATAGAAAAGACTAATAACTACAATTGGGATCAAGCTTAAAGTTTGGAACTTTTTATGGTTCATGTAATGTAATAGAAAACAAAAATAATTAAATAAATAACTAAGTAAACTCTGTAGTAATTTCTTATTTTAATGTATTGAGAATCTTCTGGAAAAAAATTTATAAAAAGTGCTTTTATTTCTTTGAAAAATACCGGTTTAATATTTATTTTCCAATCATCTGTTTGGTAAACAATTTTTCTAAATTTACTCCTAAAATAGGTACTTGGAATTCCCCATATAAATAAAATAATCAATAAAATTGTTTTTAAACTCATTTAAAAAAATTTGGAAAGAACATGTTTGTAGTTTGCTTATATTTTTTATAATCTGGTCTTCTTATTAATGAATAATATTCGGATGGAATAGCTCCAGTTAAAAAAACTAAAGTTTGATACATTAAAATCGTAATATAAAGTAAGGATATAGTTGTACCTAAAAAAACAATCATTGAATTATTTAGTAGCAAAGATGAAAAACTTGCAATGATTAGACCATTCCAAATCATCCATTCAGAAAAGTAATTTGGATGTCTTGTGTATTTCCAAAGACCAATGTCACAAACTTGATTTTTCAAATTATTTTTTTTTGCATTTATTAAAAATTTTTGTTTTTGTAAATCAGATATATGTTCTAAAAAGAAAAATATTACCCAGACTAAAAACCCAATGACTTCAATAATTGAAAAAGTTTGAGAACTATTATTGGAAATCAAAATAGCAGGAATAGCTAAGAATGTTGCATTAGCAAAACACTGAAGAAGTATTTCATATTGGACTGAAAATTTATCATTAACAAACCCTTTCTTTTTCCATCTAATTCTTTGATAGCTGTATCTTGGTAATTCTTTATTTAGATATCCTTTTTTTAATAAAATTAATGCTCCTATTCCCATCCTCAAACCAGCAATTATATATAACATGGATATAATTGATTTTTTTAATAAATAACCATCTCCATAAAAAAATGATATTATACCAATTGCAACAAGTCCAAAAGGCCAAGCTATATCTACATATGACATTCTATCAGTGAAATAAGCAGGTATACATACAATAAATAAAAAAATAAAGATTTGTGAAATGAGATTAATTAATAAAAAGTTCTGAAAATTTTCTATCTGAAAAAAAATATAGAAAACCAGAGAAAATAATATAATCTGGAATAAACGAGATTTAATTTTATTTAAAAAATCGAACATTTTTAATTATTTCTAAATTCGTGCTTAACCCAATCTACTTCCATTACCCATTCACCCTGCATTGGATTATCAGTTATTTTAGCAAAATTTAAAATAGCAAACATAGGTTCGGGATAATTATCTCCAAGTCCAATATTTCTATGCACTTCTTTCCCATCTAATCTATAAACTAAATCACTTTTTTCCCACTCAACAGAATATTCGTGAAATTGACTCAATGAGACATCATATCCAGCTCTATAACTCCACCAATCTCCTTTATCACATTCACCTAAATTTTTAATAGCACCTGTTGTAAAATGATCAGGATTATAATCTCCATGATGTTCAAAAATATCAATTTCACCAGAACCAGTCATTGGCCAACATATATTTTCGTTTTCCTCCTGAACTGGAGATTCGTTATTTTGAGCTCCTAAAATCCACCATGCTGGAAACATACTTTTTTGACTTCCACCAATAACTCTCAATCTTGCAGTCCATTTGCCTTTAATAAACTCTTTTCTGTTTTTTGAAGCTATTCTACCAGCTACATAGGGTGTTTGAGGATGTTGTTTGCCAAATTTATCTAAATTATCACATTCAATTTCGTCTCCTAAATTCACTACTCTAATTTTTAGAGTACCTTCACTTACTTCTCTTGTATTATAGTCTCCATTTGGAACGTAGCATTGTTTTTCATTATTAACCCATATTCTTTGATCTTGCCAATTTTGTAAGTTAAAAGTATCAAAATCATCTATAAAATCAACCTCCCAAAGATCGTTGGAATTATTTGTTTGATTGACTTTGCTATTTGCTCCAAAAACAATTATACAATATCCTACAATAAGTGTTATAAATGTTAGTATTATTTTTTTATTCATATTATTATTTTACGAATTCTAATTCTATTTCTTCTAAAGATTTACCTTTTGTTTCAGGAAGGTACTTCATGAACATTACAACTCCAAAAACAGCTGTAAGACCATAAATTAAAAAAGTTAATGAACTACCAAAATTTGATAATTCCCATGGGAAAACTTGTTGAATTGTCCAGCTGGTAAATGAATTTACAAATCCAATAACCCCAATTGCCAAACCTCTATATTTATTTGGAAATAACTCAGATAACATCACCCACATGATCGGACCTAATGAAAAAGCAAAACAGGCAATGAATCCGAAAATTCCAAAAAGTACTAAAGTTGAATTCATTTTTGTAGCTGCTTCAAGAATCGCACCTTCATTCTTAGCATAAACTTGATTTCCTATTGCAGATTTTAGTTTATTTTTAAATTCAACATCACTCTCAAATTCTAAATCTTGGAATTTTAATAGTTTAGAAGAATCTACTAAACTCAATGAGTTTATCCCGTCTTCTGTTAATTGATATTTTGCTTGATTAAATCCATAAGCACAAGTAAGTAGACTAATTGCTATTCCTGTAATTCCAACTAATAATAATGGTCTTCTACCCATTCTATCTACTAAATACATAGCTATTAAAGTGAATACAACTGTAGTTAAGCTAAGTAAAACTCCGGATGAAAAAGCAGCATCGGTTCCAATTCCTGTTTGTTTAAAAATTGACGTTGCATAAAAATATATGGCATTAATTCCTGTGGCTTGTTGTAAAATACCCAACAATAAGCCAATTCCCATAATATATCTTAAGGCTGGACTAAATAAAACTTTAAAGTTTGTCTTAACAACTTCTTTGGACGTATTGATATTTTGTTTGATAGCTTCTATTTCAATTTCTGCTTGTTGTGAACCATGAATCTTTAATAAAACTTGTTTTGCTTGAGTTGTTTGATTTTGATTAAAAAGCCATCTAGGACTCTTGGGCACAAAAAACATTAAAATAAAATATATAATTGCTGGAATAAATTCCACCCCAAGCATCCATCTCCAAACAGTTTCATCAGAGAATAACTGACTGTAAGAATTTAAATTATTGAAATAATAATTACTTAAAAAAGCTGCAAAAAAACCTAAAACTATGTTGAGCTGCTGTATTGAAACTAATGTTCCTCGATTTTTAGAATTCGAAATTTCAGCAATGTAGGTAGGGGCTAATATTAAAGCTGCTCCAAAAGCTAAACCTCCTATCATTCTTGCAATATATAATGTTTCATAATTTATGGAATAGGCTGATGCTATTGCAGAGAAAGCGTATAAAAAAGCTACAACTATTAAAATTTTTTTTCTTCCAATTCTGTCACTTAACTTGCCTGAAAATAACATAGCAATCATTGCGGCAAAGGAGGGTGAACTAACTACCCACCCAGTTTGAGCATCATTTAAATTAAATTCTGGGCCTGCAAATGACATTACACCTGAAATTATACCTGCATCAAATCCAAATAAAAAACCGCCTAGAGAAACAACAAAAGCTATGAACAATGTTTTTTTTGTCATATTATTTTTTTATCAAAATAACATCTTATTTAAAGATTAACAACTAATCAACCTATACAAAAACTTACATAAAAAAACCCTCTTTTTTACAAGAGGGTTTAAACAATTTAAATTACAAAATCTATGGAAATCATTCTTTCCATATTTCGATTGTAGCGTTGAAATGTTTATTGAATTGTCTTAATGCTAACATAATTTCTTCGCTATTGGTTTTTACCTAAATGCGTTCAACTTATGTAACGATTTTTTCGGATGCGTTCTCTCCACCCGCGACTATATTATGAACCCAGTCCACACGGGTTTTCAAATATTCTTGATTTATATAAAGTTAAGAAAATTTACCTTAAATTAAAAAATACTAATTTTAGTTAATTAATATTCATATAATTATGGCTATTCAGCAAAACATAGAATCTTTATTTGAAAAAACTTTTTCAGATAAAATTCTTAAAAAATTTGAAAAATATATCCTTTATTTAGCATCACTTGGCTTTGTACTACATCTACTAATAATTTTTCTAAACAACTATAATTTAATAGAGCTTTCAATTGTTGGAACTGATTTATTTTCGAATCCAATTTCTGCTTTATATACTCCCTTTTCTTTCATACTTATTTATGAAGCGTTTTTGCTGGTTTACTACATACCTAGATCCTTTACGACTGCGGTTAGTAAACAATATCAAATAATGTCTCTAATTGTAATTAGAAAAATATTTAAAGATATTCCTCTTGTTGATCTAAATGCCAATTGGTTTGAAAACTCAAATAACCTCCAGCTCATATATGATTTACTTGGAGTCTTAATTATATTCTTTTTAATTTATCTTTTTAAAGAAACCAAAGAAAAACTTCCCATTAAATCAGTTTCAGAAAAACTAGATAGATTCATTGCCTCAAAAAAATTAGTGAGTATCGTTTTACTTCCTACACTATTTTTTGTGTGTATAATAAGCTTTGGTAATTGGGTCAACGGTGTATTTATAGAACAAGCCTTTAATGAGGATTTAAATAATTTATTCTTTAATGAATTTTTTACAATTATGATTTTAGCTGATGTGTTTATTCTTCTAATGTCATTTCAATATACTGAACGATACAGTCAATTAATAAGAAATACTGGGTTTATTATTTCTACGATACTTCTTAGACTTTCTTTTTCGGTGTCAGGCCTAACAAGCATATTATTAATTATTTCAGGTATTGTATTTGGACTTATTATATTACTGATATACAACTTAATTGAAAGGGATAAAAAAACCCTCTAGTAGAGGGTTTTTAAAATTGTCTTTTACTCAAATTGACTTACATCAAAATCTAAAGTTTTATTAACTAGGTCTAAAATTCCCTTAGCTATTGTTTTTTTCCCATCTGTTACATTATCAAAAGTATAAAGCTCAAAAATAGCTCCATTTCTTTTCCAAATACCTTGAAGAGATGCCTTGTTAAAAGTTTCACCTGCCTGTGTCCAGGCTAGTCCAGTAAATTCCCCGGCATCAGGTGTATCCATTTTATTTGTAAAAACATATGATAAATACACTCTACCATAACCATTTCCAACATCTCCAGAAACATTCATTTGATTTGAATCAACGCCCAGAGTCACGGAATCAACAGTAAAACTGGCTTTAAATACATCTCCACCAATAGGAATATCTTGTCCAATTAGAAATGAAGAAACAAAAAGTGATAATAAGATTAAAAAATTTTTCATAATAATATAATTTAAGTTAGAAACATAAATTTATAAAAACATTCTTTACAAAATGTTATTAATATTTTAAATCTTTTTTTATATTCAATTAACCAAAAAAGTTATGTTATGAAAAAAATATTATTACTATTTACATTGGTGTTTGCATTAAATTTAAGTGCTGCTAATGACCCCAATGACTTCGAAGATTTAAAAAAGTTAGAGGGTAAATGGGTTGGAACCCTTGAAAGAACAAACGGAACATCTGATTCATTTATTCTAGATTACTCAATAACCTCAAACGGAAGTGCATTACTTGAAGAAAGTAATACAGGAGGAGTTGAAATGTTAACTATTTTTAATTTTCAAAATGATGAATTATTATTAACTCATTATTGCGGACTTCAAAACAAACCTATTTCAAAACTTTCTGGAAGTAAAAAAGGAGTTTTATCCTTTGAAACTGATTCAGAAATGAGTGGATTGTCTCTTGAAAAAGATACGTATGTTACTTCTTGGGAAATTAATTTAATGCCTGAAGATGATACCAAAATTTCTTACCATTATACTGTTAGTGGTCCAAACGGAGTAGTTTTCAGTGCTAGCTCAGAGCTAAGTAGAATTTAGATTTTATCTTTTTTTAAAAAAACCTCCCAGTTGATATTGGGAGGTTTTTTTATTTAAAATTCCATATATAACATAAAAAAAGCCATATATAAAAAAAGTATCTAAATCCTCTTTTTAAAGATTGATTATTTGGAAAATTTCCGGGATAGATCCCAAAAAACATTCCACAAATAGTAATACTGGTAAAAAGAATTAAAAAGTTTCAATCAGTATTTATTATCAAAGCATCTCCAAGAAAAAAACCAATAATCGATTTTAATACTATAATAATTAATGAGGTAATTTATCCTTTAGAGCTCCATATGTAAATGCTCCCAAAATTGCACTTAAGATTACTAGACCAAAAATATAATAGCCATTTCCTACGAGAATATACATTGGACCAGGACAAGCTCCTGTCAAAGCCCACCCTAAACCAAAAATTATTCCACCAAATAAATTATTATATTTACCCAGTTTTTTATTTTTAAATTCAATTATTTTTCCTTTAAAATTTTTGAATTTTATTTTTTTAATAAAAAATATCTGAATCATGCCCAAAATAACTGCAGATCCTATAATTCCATACATGTGAAATGAATGAAACCTAAACATTTCTTGTATTCTAAACCAAGAAATAATTTCAGATTTTGTCATAATAATTCCAAATAAAATTCCGATCAAAAAAAACTTTAAATACTTCATATTAAAAAATTAATGGGAAAATTAAATGAGTCATTACTAATCCTCCAATAAAAAATCCAACAACTGCAATTAAAGATGGGAGTTGAAAGTTCGATAAACCACTAATTGCGTGGCCAGAGGTACACCCACCTGCCCAGCGAGCACCAAATCCAACAAAAAACCCTCCAATAACAATTATTAAAAATCCTTTCATTGTAACTAGAGAATGTATATTAAAAATTTCATTAGGGACTAATTCTCCACTAAAAACAATACCAAGTTGTGATAAATCATCAATTGTATTATTGCTTAATTCAAGTGGATCTAAATTCTGAAAAAAACTTGATGCAATATATCCTCCTAGGATAGCTCCTGCAATAAAAATTATATTCCAAATCTCTTTTTTCCAATTAAAATCAAAATATTTATAATACTTTCCAGCTCCAGCAATTGAGCAAACATTCCTTAATGAAGAACTTATTCCAAAGCTTTTACCAAACCATAAAAGTAAAAACATAACAAATGAAATCAGTGGACCTGCAACATACCAAGGCCAAGGTTTACTTATAATATCTACAATACTCATTTTTTAAAAAATTTAATTTTGTGATTGACATGCATATTTAGTTTTATTAATAATTGAACTGTCTGAAATAGCAGAATATCCACCTTTTATATCAATGATATTATGAATTCCTCTAGCTTTTAAAATAGAGGACGCTATCATAGACCTATAACCGCCAGCACAATGAATATAATTCACACCATTACTATTTATCTTTTCTAAATTTGCATTTAATTTATTTAGTGGAATATTACACGCTCCAACAACATGTTCAGAATTAAATTCACTTTTATTTCTAACATCAAATATTTTTGTGTTTTCCTCAACAAACAGTTTTTCAAATTCGTTTTTATTAATGGATTCAACTGAATCTACTTCATTTCCTGAGTCTATCCATTCATTAATTCCTCCCTTTAAATAACCTTTTGAATTATCAAAGCCTAATCTTGATAATCTTGTTATTGCCTCTTCTTCTCTACCGGCTGGTGAAATAATAACAATTGGATGATTTATATCTTTAATGAGTTCACCAACCCATGGAGCAAAACCCCCATCCAACCCGATAAAAATACTTCCTGGAATATGAGCCTTTGCAAATTCCTCAATTGATCTTACATCGAGCATTAAAGATCCATTAACATTAACATTCTTTTTAAAATCAATTACTGTCAATTCATTAATGCTTCTGCTCAATATTTTATCCAAAGGTTCATACCCTTCTTTATTTAATTTTACATTAGAAGGAAAATATTCGGGTGGTGGGTTTAATCCTTCCAAAACTTCTTTTATGAACTCTTTTTTAGTCATATCCTCTCTTAAAGCATAATTTGTTTTTTTTTGGTTTCCTAAAGAATCAAATGTTTCTTTACTCATTTTTTTTCCACATGCAGATCCAGCACCGTGAGCAGGATAAATTACTATATCATCATTTAAAGGCATAATTTTATTTCTTAAACTTTCAAATGAATAGCCAGCAAGGTCTTCAGCAGTTAAATGATCAGACTTTTGAGCCAAATCAGGTCTTCCAACATCCCCCAAAAACAAAGTATCTCCTGTAAAAATTGCTATGTCTTTTCCTTCTTTATCCGTCAATAGGTAACATGAGCTTTCCATTGTATGGCCTGGTGTGTGAATTAAGGTAATTTTAACATCCCCGAGTTTAAATTCTTCTCCATCCTGTGCTATATGTGAATGAAAGTTTGTTATTGCATTTGGGCCATAAATAATTGATGCTCCTGTTTTTTCTGCGAGAGTTACATGACCACTAACAAAATCTGCATGAAAATGTGTTTCAAAAATATATTTAATTCTAGCATTATTTTTATTTGCTGTTTCTATATAATAGCCAACATCTCTAAGAGGATCTATAATAGCGACCTCGCCATTACTTTCTAAATAATATGCTCCTTGTGAAAGACATCCAGTGTAAATCTGTTCAATTTTCATTTTTTAATTATATTATAAATTCTTTAAATAAGATAGAAATGGCAATTACCATAATAAAGATCCCAAACCATTTTTTAAGTTTTAGTTTATCAATAGATTTTCCAAAATAAGTTCCAATTATAACTCCTAAAGTTGTCCAAATTGTAAAATAAATTAAAAAATCCCAATCAATATTCATCACCATAACATCTCCTAAAAAAAACCCAAAGGTTGACTTTAAAGCAATTATAATTAATGATGTTGCGATTGCCTTTTTTATATCTAAACCTATCAATATAACCAACGCAGGTATAATTAAAAATCCTCCGCCAGCACCAACAAAACCAGTTAAACCTCCAACAACAAAACCTTCAATTATAATTAAGGCATAGAAATTTTTAATACTAATTGGCTTAACATTTTTATTAGTTTCATAAATCATAGAAAAAGAAGAAATAAATAAGAGAAATGTAAAAATTCCAAATATTAACATCCTTCTAGTTATTATAAAAGTTTCGTTATCAAAAATGATTTCGGGAAGGTTTGGTATTATAAAAAACCTTGTTAACCATACTGCAATTATTGATGGGATCCCAAAAATTAAAGTTACTTTCCATTCAATATTACCAAGCTGTTTTATAGAACCAACTATTGAAGAAATTCCAACAGTAAACAAGGAATATGCTGTTGCTACTTTTTCATCTAGAGAAAAAATGTATGCAAAAACTGGGACGGATAATAATGATCCACCACCACCAAAAATCCCCAAGAAAATTCCAATTAAAACCGCAAGTAAGTATCCAAAAAATTCCATTAATTTATATTAAATCACATTTTTCCATACAATCAAAAATGCTAAGCAATTGTCGGTCAAAAATTCTATAATAAACCTGTTTTCCAATTTTTTCTGAAATTAAAACCCCATTATCTTTCATTTTACTCAAATGATGAGACATCATAGAAATTTCACATTCATTACTAATTTTTGAACATATAGTTGAAACATCCAATGGTTCGTTAGATTCAAGAATTTCTAGAATCTCTAATTTTACAGGATGCGAAATTGTTTTTAAAATTTTTGCAACCTTTTGAAGCTTTGTTATTGAAAATTTTCTTTTTGTAGCTTTCATAAAACAAACATATGAATAATTTAACATATATTCAAATAATAAAAAAAAATTAAAGCTATTCGTTAAATTGAATAGCTTGAATTTGTTTTTAGTTCAGAAGACCAAGTTGCATTAAAAACGTATGATTATCAAAGAAATCTTGTTCTTTAAATACTTTTCCGTCTTTCATCATTACTATTGTAGTTCCTGAAAGATCTAATGATTTGTTAGTTGCTGGAATTCCAAAAAAATCTCCATCATGTGTTCCTTTAAAATTCCATTGTTTAACTAATTTATCACCTTGTCCAAAAATGTGAACAAAAGTAAATTCAGCATCAGAAAATGCAGTTAGATAATTACTATAATAATCTCTGAAAGCATCAATCCCTGTAACATCACCAGACGCAGTAACAACAGTTACTTGCTCATCAAAACTTTCAGTGTTAATAGCGCTTGGATCTCTATTTTCAAAAAATAAATCCCAAGCAGTTTTATATGTATTTAGGTTATTTTCAAGTTTAGTATTTGCTGATTCCAAATTTTGACATTGTTCACTGGGTTGCTGAGAACAACCTACAATTAATAGGGTTAAAAAAAGTGTTAATAAATTTTTCATATTATAAATATTTAGTTGTTAATATTAAAGAGCCCATATTTTTTCGACTCTTCCTTCTTTATCTACTTTAAAAACTTCAACGCCATCAATAACATCTCCAGTTTTTGTTGTTAATTTTAAAAAACAAGTAATATAATCCCCTAACTCTACTATATCTACGAGTTCTTGTTTAAGTTCATTTTCAGTAACAAATCCAAAAATAATTTCTTCAATTTCTGCAGGTCCAGTAGCCTCAAGGCCAATCAAAGGAGCAGACATGTGGTAATCATCTGTTGTTGGTACTTTTGACCATGCTTCATAGCCTTCTGTCCAAACAAAATTTACTTTGTAATTTTTAATAGCTTCTGCTGTTGGTGATAGTTTTACAGCTTCTTCAACTTTTTTAGTTTCTTGACAAGAGATTATAAAAAAGAATGATAATAAAAAGATTATTTTTTTCATTATAGTTAATTTATTGTTGCTGTGCTAATATAAAAAACATTCGACATACAATGTCAAATGACTTAAACTTTCTATTTAATAGATTGAACTATGGGTCTTATAATTTTAACCCAATTATTGTAGCCTTGTTCTGTTAAATGAATTCCATCACTAAAAAAGTCTTCAATAATTAACCCTTTATCATCAACAAAAACTGAGTGTAAATCGATAATTGAATAAGAATTTTTAGATTCTTCAGATTTTAAAAAATTATTGATTTCATTTATAGGAATTCTATATATCGGTTTTTCAACAGGGAGAATGGTTTGTAGAAAAACTTTAGTCTTAGGTGATTTTTTTTTTATTTCTTGTGTAATTCTAATTATATTTTTTGAAATATAATCAACAGAGGGTTCAAAAGGTGAAGTATTCCATAAATCATTAATTCCTATTAACAAAAAAACTGCTTTAGGTTCATAATAAGTAATTTCATCAAGCCTGTGTAATACTCCCTCTGTAACATCTCCTCCTATCCCCCTATTTCTAATATTTGGATAATTTAACCTTATACTCCAATCATTTCCACCGGCAGTAATACTATTACCTAAAAAAACAATATCCCCTTTATTCAAAGGATATTTTTTAAATTCTTTTACTACTTTCTTATAATTATTTCTTCCCCATTTGTCCTGATATTTAATAAATATATTTTCATTGGGATATAAACTATTGGTGTTATTCAAGTTTTGAGTAAAAGAAAAAAAAGGTAAGAGTAAAATTAGGAGCCATTTCATAAATGAAATATCTAAAAAAATTAAATCACAATTCTCTTTTTTAGATTAAGAGGCTAAAATCATATACAAAAATTAATAATTATCCTAAATATTAGTTTCTGATAATTTTGATTTTATTATTTCAGACCAAAGTTTATACCCTAATTCATTTAAGTGCAGTTCGTCAGCAGTAAATAATGATTTTTTTGGTAAACCATCTTTTCCAATAAATCTATTTCTTGTGCCAATAAAATAAAGGTTAGGGTTTTTTTCACAATAAGATCTAATTAAGTTATTAGCCTTCGAGATCTTGTCCCAAGCATTCCATCTACTAGGGGTGGGGGTTGTTTCAATAACATAAACAGGTATATCTTTATGTCTTTTTCGTATCAAATTAAAACAATATTCAAATAATCTTTTTACTTCTTCTGGGGATAAATCAGTTCTTGACTTAAATATATCTTCAGATCCCGTAATATCATTCGCTACAAAAATTAATATTGCCTTTGGAGAATGATTAATAACTAATCTCTCTATAAAATGAATTAGATCATAATAATGTGCACCTCCATATCCTCTTTTAATGGAGTTATAAGGGCTCATATCTCTTTCAATTTCATTCCATAACCTAACACTAGAACTACCTATAAAAAGCAAATCCTCTTTTGTAGCTTGTTTTATAGAGTCAAGTTTTTCTAAGTTCAAAATTTCTTTTTCAAATACACTTGCAGTGTTTTTATAATTTTTAATTGGAGAGCAAGAATAAAATAGTAGAACAAATAATAATAAAATATACTTTCTCATGATTTAATAACTATTAAGGAAATTTAAAATTTGGATTTCTGACCAATAAAAGGCTCCTTTAGAAATAAACCCTACATGGCCACCATGTATAGGAGTCATCAAGAAGAAATTTGAATTTTCTTCTGCTTCACTAATTGGAAAACAAGACTCGGACAAAAAGGGATCATCTAATGCATTAATTAAAAGGGTAGGTTTTGAGATGTTGTGAATAAATTGTTTACTGCTTGCCTTTAAATAATAATCTTCTGCATCTTTAAAACCATTTATTTTACTAGTGAAAAAATCGTCAAAATCAGTTAAAGTTTTAATTTTTTTCAAAGGCGCCAAATCAAGTTCATTTGGAAATTGCTGATGCTTTAAGAACATTTTTTTTGATAAGGTTCTTAAAAAACGCCAACGATAAAGTACATTTTCACAACGCTTTAAACTTATTGAAGAACCCTTTAAATCAACTGGAACTGAAATGGCTACATTAGCCTTGATTTTGGGACTTAAAGAAAATAAACCATCTCCGTTATACTTTAAAATAAGATTTCCACCTAAACTAAATCCTACTAAATATACAGAATCATAATTTGGAAGCACAAAATTTATCACTGTATGTAAATCATCAGTTTTTCCACTATGATAGGTAACCAATTGACGATTAATTTCTCCACTACAAAAACGATAATTCATAGCAGCGACTGAATATCCATTTATGTATAATAATTTTGCTGTAGCTTGAATATATTTTGAATCACTACTACCTTCAAGACCATGACATAATATTACAATTTTTCTACTTCCATTTTCAATTAAGTCAATATCTAAAAAATCCTCATCTAAAGTTTCTATTCTTTTTCGTTTGAACGAAAGTGGTTTTGTTTTTCTAAATAATGAGCTATAAATGGTGTTAATATGTCTATTCTTAAAAAAAAAAGAAGGCTTGTAGTCAGTTTTTATTACTGGCATTGATTTAAAAATTACAAAACTAATATAAAGATAAAACCTCCGATTTCTCTGGGGTTTAGAAGTTTATAAATTATAAGAAGAAGATGTGCCTATGCTTAAATAATACTCTTCAAAGCAATTCTTGCAACAAATGAAAACCCTGTAACATATAAATACTTTTCGTCCGAATCAAGAGCGCAATTAGTCAACATATCTTTAAATTTAATATTAGCCAACAGTTTACCATCGTCAGATAAAACTAATATTCCATTTGGTCCAGTCGTAAAAATATTTCCTGAGGAATGCACCTTCAATCCATCAAAATTTCCAGGATATTCTTTAGCTAATTCAGTTCCATCAAAAAATAGTTCTGAATTATTTTCATTTTGTAAATCAATTTTTAAGATAATTGGCTCTTCAATAGTATTGGAACTGTTGACAAATAAATATCTTTCATCATTTGATAATGCTAATCCATTTGGCATACCAAGTTCATTTGATATTAATTCTAATCCAGACTTACTACTATATTTATAAACACCATTAAAATCTAACTCTTTAACTGACTCATCAAATGACCAATCACTTAAGCTCATAAAGCCATAAGTTGGGTCTGTGAAAAAAATATCTCCATTTGATGATACTACTACATCATTTGGGCTGTTGAATCTCCTACCATCATAATTATCTATAATAGTTTCAAAATTTGGATTAGTAGTTGGAGAATTTTCTATTATTGATAATCTTCTATCACCGTGTTGAGCAATTATTAAATTCCCATCATTGTCAAATGTTAGTCCGTTTGCACCAGAAAGACCAATATTTGGAATAACAGGCGCATAATTTGTAAATCCTGATGGAGAAATATAATCTTTATATCCTTCTTTTTCATTCCATATATATATTTTGTTTTTTGGGACCTGTGTAAAAAGCAAAGAAGATGAATTTTCATCCCACAACGGTCCTTCTGCCACATTTAAGGAATCAACTATATATTCAATTTTAGCTGTTGTATCTATAATATTTAATATGGAGTCATCAAAAACGATTATTGAGTCATTATCTTTAACAGTGTTTATGCAGGAAGTAATTTGAATAAGAATAATAGTAAAAAGTATTTTTTTCATTTTATAAAATTTTAGTTAATTAATAAACTTATAGGTTGCTATTTGAAAATCTTTTAGAATACTAAAATCAGGTTCTATTGAATTTGACATAAATAAAGCATACAGATTATTTGTAGGATCAATCCAAAACCAGGTATTATGATAGCCTGACCAACCGTATATTCCACTTGGAGCACCAGAGGCCCAAGCATCACTATCTTCAAGCACACTAAAAGTAAATCCATAGGAGTATCCCTCTAAAGGAAAAACATTTGGTTCGCTTGGATCTGGATAACCATTGGAATATTTTAAAGTCATAGTCTTTATGTTTTCTTCAGATATAATTCTTTTATTATTATATACTCCATTATTAACAAGCATTTCACAAAATTTAGAGAAATCTGACATTGTGGAAACTAAACCTTCACCACCAAAATGAGCTTGACTATTTTCATTATAAGTATATCCATCCAAAGCAGCGGTATAACCATCCAAATGAAAATCAGTATTATTAAAAGCTGTATTAGGTTTTATATTAACTCTTAATGGTTGAAACCTTTTTCTATCTTCTGATGTTAAATGAAATTTAGTGTCATTCATTTCCAATATATCAAAAATATTTTCCTTCAAATAAGAATAAAAAGTCTGATTAGAAATAACCTCAATTAATCTTCCCAAGATAGCCTGATTAATCCCATAGGCATACATTGATCCAGGCTCAAATTCTAAAGGAATTTCAGAAACTGCCTTAGAGTAATCATCAAGATTATTGAATCTAACTGGATTTGTAATTGCAGGATGTAAATCTGTATGTAAAGAGGCAACCCAATTAGCACCATTATCTGCATAGTATGTATACCCAGATCTGTGAGTTAGTAAATGAATTATTTTTAATTCATTCTCACAACTATAAATTCCGTTAGGTCCTTTACACTTTATATTTTTATATTCAGGTAAGTAATCAGCTACATTATCATTTAGGTTGTATTTACCTTCGTCCAGTAAAATCATCATTGCAACTGTGGTTACAGTTTTAGACATAGACCATATTGGAAAAATCGTATTCTTATTAATATCCTTGTCACCTAAAGCTCCAGAATTAGTAATATTATTATAAATAATTTCTCCATCTTTATAAACCTGGGCAACATTTGAACCAGTTATACCCTGATTAACTAAATTTTTTTGAAATTTTTCAATTGGATTATGACTTTGGTTCTGACAACTAATTGTAATTAAGATTGTTGAGAATAGCAAGACTACTTTTTTCATTTTAATATTAAATTTTTGGTTAATTAATCTAAATGTAATAATTACTGAATTAAAGAAAGAAGATATATCCTATGGTTTAGGCTTTAGATTTTTTCTTTAGCTACTTCAAATTTGTTTTACATTTATTTTTATTTTATTCTTCTTGACTCCATTTTCTTACTCCAGCAATTTTACCTCCTCTGATATAATGTCTTTCATAAAATCTATATTTTTCAATTTTACCATCTTTCCTGTACCTGGTTTCAGTAAATGGGAACATTACTACGGTTAAATTCTCATCATAAGAGGGGACTACTGGAATTACATCATAAACATTTCTTCTAATTGAATCATATGGTTCATGCATAGATTTTGCAAGTTCTATTAAACTAGGTAAATCAAATTCAAGTCTATCCAATCCTTTTTCTGGGTAGAAAAAGATAGTTTCTAAATAATTTTCTTCAGTTACAAAATCATAATCTTGATTTACAAATGCAGTTGAAAAATCTAGAGCTAATTGAGCATGTTCCATACTTCCAATTGAGTAGGTACTACCTTTATTATTTCCGCTTAAAATTTCACCAACATTTTGATGGATACCAGGTTCATTGTTTTGACAGCTAATTATTAAAAAAGTAATTGTTATAAGTAAAGTGACTTTTTTCATTTTAATGTTTTTTAGTTAAGAGCTACTAATATAAAAAAAACATTCCGATTAAAATGTTAATTTAATATACTTACTTGGATTATAAGTTCCTGAATTAAAAGAATAAGAAATACGTATGGTTCAATGATTACAATTTATTCTTCTAGAATCAGTAATATTAAAAATTTTCCAACCCGATTTCTTTTTTAATAAGTGAATTGAATTTACTCCACAATGACTAAGTTTATCATCCATCCAAAATTCATAATCAACCCAAACATTTGCAAGTGGACCATCAATTTTAATTTTAAAAGATAAAAGTTTTTCTTTCCAAACAGGACTGTCAGGTCTTGAAACAATAGCAGACACAAAATTATCTCCATTTATATTTCTTAATACTCCGTCATCTCCTTTAAATGAAGTAGAATTTAAATCAAATTTACTATCAATAACAGAAGCTATTAGTAATGAATCTTTATTATGAAACCCCTCAAAAAAAGTTTTAACAACAGATTGTAATTTTTCTTTTTCTAAATTCTGTCCAAAACCTAAAAGAGGCAATGTCATTATAATTAAAAGCAATTTTTTCATAGTTTAAATTTAAAAATTATAAGTAGAAGAAGATATGCCTATGGTTTAATCCTTGGTATTAAGTATTCAATTATAAATGCTGTCAAGCAACATATCCCAATGGCAAGCAGATAACCCTCTTCATCACTTATCCCCATATAATTATCTCCAAGATGAGAAGTTGATAATATCATCCCTGTGAATAATAAAAAATAAAAAAATAGTTTTTTAATTAACTTTATTATTGATTTGAACATAACTAAATATATAAATATAATCACTTTTTAATGAGATTCTTGCCTACATTCTCAATAACCTATTTTATCTATTGGATTTTATTTGGAAAATCTGAAAACACCCTTCAATATGTAATCGCAGTAATATGTTTGTTAATTGTAATTTTTAATTTATTTACAATTATTGTAAAAAGGATTAGAAGTTGCTGAATTAAAAGAAGAAGATATGCCTATGGTTTAGTTTCCCGCAAATGGAGAATTAAAAATTCCTACAGCTAATTCAATCCATATCAATAGGAAGAGTAATATTATAAAAGAGATAATTGCAATTCTTGTATTAAGCTGCTTGAAATTAAGTGAAGTTAATTCAATTCCAATTCCTAATACCAAAAGTAAAGAACCCATTAGCAAGAAATCAAACATACTCCACTCAACCGAGTTAGTAAGTATAACGCCAAGAAGTGGAATAATTAAAAGAGATAATGGATATAGTACTTTCTTTGAAATGTTTAAATTCATTATGGTATTTTTATCGAATTAATAATAAAGGTATAAAGTTAAATAAATAATTTAATAGAATAACTGAGGATGATATGCCTATGGTTTAAGCTATTTTCTTAATATTTTTTCCATCTTTCTTCCTTTTGCAAGTTCGTCTACTAATTTGTCTAAAAACCTTACTTGTTGAGTCAATGAATTGTCTATTTCCTCAATTCGATAACCACATATTACTCCTTTAATTAGATGAGCATTAGGATTCAGTTCAGCATTTAGAAAGAATGTTTCAAATGTTGCCTTTTTATCAATTAAATCTTGTAATCTCAATTCATCATAACCAGTTAGCCATTCTATAACTTGATGTAATTCTACCTTCGTTCTTCCTTTCTTCTCTACCTTATTAACGTAATGAGGATAAACAGAAGCAAAAGTCATATTTGCTATTCGTTCGTTATGTTTAACAGTAACTTTCATTACAAACAATTTACAATAATTTTAAAAGAAGATATGCCTATGGTTTAGTTTTGCAAAGCAATTGAAAAAATTTAAAGTTTATTTTAAAGGTGCAACTTTAAAACTTGCCTTTCTTTCTACTAAATTCCAGTCTCCCGTAGCTAAATTAATAATGCCCCCAACAACATCATTATCGTAAGCAACAGTTTTATAAATTTTTCCATCTTTTTTCCACATTCCACTAGTCGTTCCTCTAAACGTAGATTCATCTACTTGAGTCCAAAAATATCCTGAATATTCTCCTTGAGTTTGGTCTGAACTAAAATTTTTAAAAGTTATTGTACCATAACCCATTCCATAAGGTCCTGCTTGTCCAGAAACTGACATTTCCCAATTAATTCCGTCAGATGTATACACGTTATCAATATCAAAAGTTACTTCAAATCCTTTGGACTTATCCCAATTCAAATCTTGAGAGTATGAAAAAGTGTAAAATAAAAGTGTTGTTAAAAAAAGTATATTTTTCATTTTAATTTTTATTAAATGTTTAATACTAATATAAAAAAACATTCTTAATAAAATGTTAGTTTAACCTACTTACGTGGATTAGAAGTTACTGAATTAAAAGCAGAAGATATGTCTATGGTTTAGTTTGATTTTCTATAAAATCAAAAATTTTATGAATTAATGGTGCATTATTTGAGCCAGTCCACCCTTTACTGTAATTTACAGAAAATGAT
>Ga0222716_10000171_pt1 | contig 52356 bp, 30 predicted proteins | sample C33_13DmetaG_FD_165044 | JGI IMG/M metagenome (GOLD analysis project Ga0222716, IMG submission 165044) | Estuarine water microbial communities from San Francisco Bay, California, United States - C33_13D | ecosystem: Environmental > Aquatic > Marine > Unclassified | place: USA: California... | reverse complement strand
TAGGCATGTTTCTTCTCCTTTAAAAGGTCTCCCTCGCTTTTTCCTGATCTGTAATTTCCTTCTTTGTCTGCGTAACATATCTACTGTAACTTTACAATCAGATTTTTCACTTAACAATACTGCTAATTCCTTATCTTTCATCTTATTACAGTTTTCCGCTATAAAACACAGCTCTTGACTGCTCCATTTCTTGTATATTCTCATATTTATGCCTTTAAAGTTGACAAATCGTGTATCTTTAATATAATAATAGAAATTTTTACAATTGAGGCAAGATAAAAATGACTGATATAAAAAACATTGATTCCATTCTGGAAGTTAAGGCTTCAGGATCCATAGACGTCACGGATGATTTAAACAAACCAGAGGGCAAGGCTATCGCTGAATTATTACATGAGCAAAAAGAAAATCACGAAACACAAAAAGAAGACGACGACGCTAGCTAACGGAGTATCAGAACAAGAATTTTTAGTAGTATTAGAAAACATAAGCAAGAGACTTGGACATAAATTTAAATTCGGATATCATAGTTATGAAGACATGAAGCAGCAAGCTGCTATTTTTGCATTAGAAGGACTAGAAAAATATGATAACAAACGTCCATTAGAAAATTTTCTTTGGACACATGTAAGAAATAGATTATTTAATTATAAGCGTGATAATTATCAAAGACCCGACAAACCTTGTCTATCTTGTGTTTTTTATGATGCTCATTGTGCTACATCCACAAATCAATGTAATGAATATGATGACAAAACTAATTGCGAAGAATATCATACATGGAATAATCGTAATACCAATAAAAAGAATATTATGAAACCCGTAGGAATAGAAGACCTTAAAGAACAAAATGTCAGTATATCCAAATTAGCCAGCCATGACTCAATATTAGAAATAGTATCCAACAAACAAGTTTTAAAAATACTTGATGAAAACATTCCTGCACAATTTAGACCAACATATCTTAAATTAAAATATGGAGATAAGATTTATAAAAATCATCTTAACAAATTACTAGAATGTATTAAAACCATACTGAAAGAACATGGCTATGACTTCTAAAAAGGCACCACGCAAACGTGGACAATTAGGACTAGAGGAACAAGAATTTATTAGAGACAACATAGGAACTCTATCCATAGAACAAATAGCAGAGGCTTTAAATAGAACTGTTAAGCCCGTACAAAGATACGTAACTGAATCTAAAATAGGTATACAATCTAAAGACGAACAAGAAAATGATAGAACATTACGACAAAAATTACATGCTAAAACTTTCTGGATAGAAATAACAAAGCAGTTTGATGAATCCACAGGAGAACTACAATACTTTGAAGATACATGGATTGGTTTGGTTAAGCAATTCAGAGAAGACGTATTACCAGCAGAAGAATTACAAATTAAACAATTTATAACTATAGATATTCTTATCAATAGATCTATGAAGGAACGGAAACGCCACATAGCTGACACTGAAAAATTACAAGAAGAAGTAGATAGAGAATATAAATTACCAGAAGACGTACGAGACGGACCCAAATTAGCCAACCTAGAAACTCAATTGAGCTTCGCTCGTAATAGTATAGCCAATTATACCAATGAATATACAAAGCTTTTAAACGAGCAACAAAAGATCAGTAAAGATTTAAAAGCAACCAGAGAACAGCGTATTAAACGTATCGAGGATGGTAAAAGCAGTTGGATCGGATTGATTCGTATGCTAGAAGACGAAGAGATCAGAGAAAAAGAAGGACGAGAGATGGAAATTATGAACATGGCTGTGGAACAACAGGTCAAAAATCTTAGTGAATATCATACCTATCAAGATGGAGAAGTAGACACTCCACTACTAACCCCAGAAACAGTTAAGGAAAAGACAGATGAGTAAACAGACTGCTATTGTAACAGGTATCACAGGACAAGATGGATCATACTTAAGTGAATTATTATTACAATCTAATTATACCGTAATAGCATGTAGGCGCCGTTCATCCACTAATAATCTAGAAAGAGTATCTCACCTATTAGACGATCCTAATTTTATACTTACAGAATTTGACCTAACTGATCCCAGTGGAGTTTATCAAACTATACAAAAATACCAACCAGATGAATTCTATAATCTTGCTGCACAATCCCATGTTGGCACCAGTTTTAAACAACCGTCTACTACCTTTGAAATTAATACTATTGGTGTTACAAATATCTTAGAAGGCATTAGACATTATTCCCCACATACTAAACTCTATCAAGCTAGTACCAGTGAAATGTTTGGTCGTAATTATTCTACTCAAAAAAATGGTAAACAATATCAGAATGAACAAACTGAAATGTTGCCACAAAGTCCCTACGGAATCGCTAAACTAGCAGCTCATAATATGATAGAAATATACCGTAGTGCTTATGATATGTTTGCTTGTTGTGGTATATTATTTAATCATGAAAGCCCCCGAAGAGGTGAAAACTTTGTAACCCAGAAGATTGTGAAATGGATTAAAGACTATATAGCTAGTGGCAAGTCACCAGACTTTCCTAAACTAAAACTAGGTAACTTAGCAGCTCATCGAGATTGGGGACATGCCAAGGATTACGTCCGAGCCATGTGGATGATGCTTCAACAAGAAACCCCGAAGGATTATGTCATCGCAACTGGTGAAACACATAGCGTACAAGAATTTTTACATTTAGCATTTAAAAGTGTACATTTAAACCCAGAGGATCATGTAGAGATTGATCCTGATTTATTTAGACCCGCAGAAGTTGAGTATCTATGTGGAGATCCAACATTGGCTAATAACAATTTAGGCTGGTATCCACAGGTGACTTTTGAAGGCTTAATACAAGATATGTTAGAAAGTTAAGAAATGGCACAACGAAACTTCCAAGACCCAAATTACAAGAAATGGAGAAAAGAAGTATACAAGAGAGATGGTTTCAAATGTCGATGGCCTAACTGTAGAGCCAGAGGAGGCTTGAATGCTCACCACATTAAAACATGGGCCCATTACCCCGGATTAAGATTTGACCCTAATAACGGCATAACTCTTTGCAGACGACACCATAAACAAATCCAAGGTATGGAAGACAATTATGAAGCTGTATTTCTCAAAATACTAGCCCATGATAGACTTCAGTAATTTTAAAATAATAGTAGACACGAGAGAACAGCAACCGTGGGAATTCAATAAAATGGAGAAAACTGTAGCTAAATTAGATACAGGTGACTATTCCCTAGAGGGTTTACAAGAATTCTTCTGCATTGAACGAAAAGGCAGCGTTAGTGAGTTTGCTAATAATATAACCGAAAAGCGCTTTAAAGACGTAGTAGAAAGACTATCTAAAGTACAACATGCCTTCTTACTATTTGAATTTAACCTAGAAGACATATTAAGATATCCAGTAGGATCTACAGTACCCAAACGTATGTGGAGTAAATTAAGAATATCTCCTAAATTTATTCTCAAACACCTAAATGAGCTCCAGCTACTGCACAACGTTAAAATATTATTCTGCGGTGATGCTGCCAACGCAGAGAAGATGGCCTTAGCACTTATGAGAAAGATGTATGAGTTATACGGACAACCCAAATCAGACGTTTGATGATGCCTGGCTAGGTCTAGGTGATTTATCAAAAATTGTAATTCCAAATAATCCTATGATTAATAGGACCGAGGAAGAAATTGAAAATCCAGATATGCATCTGATGAAGCTATTAAGAGATCCTCATAATGTGGGGGCGACTTGCAAGCTATTATTTAATATAGAACTACATCCTATGCAGTGTGTTATATTACAAGAATTTTGGCACCGACCCTTCCCTATGTATATAGCTTCTCGTGGTTGGGGTAAATCCTTTCTTATGGCTTTATATGCCATATTAAAATGTACTTTTACTCCAGGTACGAAAATCGTAATTGTAGGTGCTGCATTCAGACAGAGTAAGATTATCTTTGAATATATGGAAACAATATGGAGGAACAGTCCGATCTTAAGGAGCATCTTTACAGGGAACGAAGATGGGCCGAGAAGAGATGTAGATAGGTGTACGATACGACTTGGTGATAGTTGGACCATTGCGGTTCCTATGGGTGATGGCAGCAAGATCCGAGGTCTTAGAGCACATATTATTATCGCTGACGAATTCGCATCAATATCTCCTGATATATATGAAACAGTTGTTGCTGGTTTTGCTGCGGTATCTGCTAGTCCTATTCAGAATGTCAAGGAGGAAGCTCGTAAGAAGGCTCTGAAGGATGCTGGTTTATGGAATGAGCAGTTTGATACCCTAGAAAAGAAAATGGGTAATCAGGCTATTATAACGGGCACAGCAGATTATAGCTTTAAACACTTTGCTCAGTATTGGAGGAGATATAAAGGGATTATAGAGAGTCAGGGCGACAAGCATAAATTAGAAGAATTATTCAAAGGAGAAGTTCCTGATAATTTTAACTGGGATGATTACAGTATTATCAGAGTTCCATATGAATTAATTCCCAAAGGTTTCATGGATGATAAGCAGGTGGCTAGAGCTAAAGCTACAATTCATACCGGTATATACAATATGGAATATGCTGCATGTTTCACAAAAGACAGCGATGGATTCTTTAAACGCAGTCTCATAGAGTCTTGTGTTGTTAAAGAGGATAACCCAGTGGTTATTAATGATAAACCAATTATCTTCGATGCTGTTATCGCAGGGAATCCTAATCATCAATATATATATGGAATCGATCCAGCTTCAGAAAAAGATAATTTCAGTATTATAATTCTAGAATTACATGAAGATCATAGTAGAATAGTTTATTCGTGGACTACTAATCGAAGTAATTTTAAAGAAAGACAAAAAACAGGATTAGTTAATGAGCATGATTTCTATGGTTTTTGTGCAAGGAAGATCCGTAATCTAATGAAAACCTTTCCTCCAAAGGTAATTGGCATGGATGCTCAGGGTGGTGGCGTAGCTATTGAAGAGGCTTTACATGACCCTAGAAATTTAGAAAGTGGAGAACACCTAATCTGGCCTACAATTAATTACGATAAAACTAAAGATACAGATTCTCAAGTAGGACTACATATTTTAGAACTTATTCAGTTTGCTAAGGCAGATTGGACAGCACAAGCCAATCATGGATTAAGAAAAGACTTTGAAGATAGAGTATTATTGTTTCCTAGATTTGATCAATTAACACTAGGTTTAGCTCTAGATAAAGAAGGCAAGGATATTATGGAAGTAGACTTAACTCCATTATATGATAATCTAAGTGAATGTATATTAGAACTAGAAGATCTTAAGAATGAGCTTACCACAGTAGTAATGAGTCAGACTAGTACTGGAGCAGGAGCTAGGGATAGATGGGATACTCCAGAAGTAAAAATGCATAATGGTAAAAAGGGCAGATTAAGAAAAGATAGATATAGTTCTTTAGTAATAGCTAATATGCTTGCTCGTCAAACAAGGCAAAAATTAGCGGCTCCTAACTATGATGTTATTGGAGGTAATAGACAAGACATTATAAAACAAGAGGGAGATATGTATAAAGGACCAGAATGGTTTACAAATGATGCTAACGATGATTTTTATACTGGCATTTACAGATAAAAAGTGTATTATAAACTAATAGCATTGCAATCCTATTACGGTTAAAATATAATATGACAAAAAAATATCCAAAAAGTGACGCCATTCCAGATCAATCTCTAGAAGGCGAAGAAGCCTATGTTACATGGGGTGATGACCTATCTTCTAAGCAAGAGGCTTTAAGTAAATCTTCAGAATCTATGTCTGAATATACTGCTATCGAGCATTCTCAAGGTTCAAGACGACGAGGTTTAGACTATTCTAATCTAGACACTAACACATCTGGTCGTCCAGGCTTAACCAAGCTTGATTATGACTTTTTTAGACCTGACGAAGCTGTACCTAGAAAAGCTAAGGCTATTCTTAAAAAAGCTGAGGATATTTATCAAAGAGTAGGGTTGGTAAAAAATGTTATTGATTTGATGGGAGACTTTGGAGCACAAGGTATCCGTATTGTTCATCAAAATAAAAGAATTGAACGCTTTTATAGAAAATGGTTTGAGAAGTGTGGAGGCAAAGAAAGAAGCGAAAGATTTCTTAATAATCTTTACAAGAGTGGTAATGTTGTTGTTAATCGTCAAACAGGTAAGTTGACTTTAAAAACAGCAGAAAAAATGTATAAGACTAGTGCTAATGCAGATTTGCTTATTGATACGCTTGACAATACAGATGTAGATAAAAGAGAAATTCCTTGGAAATATACTTTTATTGATCCTGTATATGTCGAAGTTTCCGCAGGTTCATTATCTTCTTTTGTTGTAGATAAACGATATGAATTAATTTTACCAGCAGCCTTACGCAAGACTATTAATTCTCCTAAAAGTGATGCAGAAAAAGAAGTAGTAGCTCAACTACCTGATGAGATTTTAGAGGCAGCTAAAAGCAGAAAGAATTATCCTCTTAATCCACAAAAGGTTAGAGTATTCCACTATAAGAAAGACGATTGGCAAAGATGGGCTTTTCCAATGATCTATTCTATTATGGATGATATCACCGTAATCGAAAAATTAAAACTTGCAGATATGGCAGCACTAGATGGTGCTATTTCTAATATTAGAATTTTTAAATTAGGTAGTCTCGAACACAAGATAGCTCCAACCAAAGCAGCGGCTGCAAAGCTAGCAGGTATCCTTGGAAATAATGTAGGTGGAGGAACAATGGATTTAGTTTGGGGTCCAGACATTGAGTTATTAGAAAGTAGAACTAGTGTACATCAATTCTTAGGTGAGGGTAAATACACTCCTCATTTAAATAGCGTTTATGCTGGCTTAGGTATTCCTCCGACTCTAACCGGAACATTTGGAGCTTCTGGAACTACCAATAACTTTATCAGTCTCAAGACACTTACACAAAGACTTCAATATGGCAGAGATGTATTGATTGAATTTTGGAATGAAGAAATAAGATTAGTACAAAAAGCTATGGGTTTTCAAAAACCAGCAAAGATTGAATTTGACAGAATGGATCTTAGTAATGAGGAAAGTGAGAAATCATTACTTATACAGTTAGCTGACAGAAGTCTTATCTCAGATGAATTATTACAAAAACGATTCGGCTTTGATCCAGACATGGAAAAGATTAGACTCAACAGAGAAAAGAGAGAAAGGAAGTCGGATAGAATGATAGCTAAATCTAGCCCTTATCATGATCCACAGCCAGAAAACTCTCTCAAGAAAATAGCTTTACAAAGCGGAGTAGCTACTCCGAGCGAAGTTGGACTAGAATTAGATCCAAAGAAAGATGGAGAAAAAAGTTCACTCGAAATGCGGCAAGCCTTTAAACCAACAAAGTTGGCAAAAGACTCGCCAGAGTCTTTGCCTGGTGAACCGCAGCAAGGTAGACCTAAAAACTCTAAAGACAAAGAACAGCGAAAAGAACGCACTTTCAAACCACAAACAGGAGCGTCTTTACAACTCTGGGCATCAGCTGCGCAGGACACAATTAGCGAAATTATCAACCCAATATTGCTTGATTTCTATGGGAAAAGAAATCTCAGGAGTTTAGGTAGTGATCAATCTAAAGAGCTTGAAAATATTAAAAGCAGTATACTTTTCAATAGCACACCATTTTGCACAATCAATAAACAATATGTGCATGAGAAATTAAATAATTTAGATAATCAACACTTGACGACTTATAGTGTATGGTTAAGACAGTTGGCTTCCGAATTAAATAAAGATCTTACTGTTGATGATCAAAAACAGGCTAAAGCTTCTTTTTATTGTCTACTTAAAAATTAGAGGTAAAACATATGATAATTTATCCACAAGAGACTGATGATGGTTTAGCAGCAAAAATAACTGCTTCTACTAAGATCTCTTATGCGTCTATTGTTGAACCGTGTGAGGTTGAGCAGAATCAGATTAGAACAAAAACATTGGCTGCTGTCGATGATGCTGATTTATATTATGTTCAGTCTATATTGGTTAGTTCATCTTGGAATAGAAATGATGACGTTTTCGATAGAGCTGAAGTTTGGGCTGCTCGCAAGACGCCTGAAGACAAACCCACAAATTTAGAACACGATGAAAATACAATTATTGGCCATATTACATCAAACTGGCCAATTGACAATGAAGGTAAAGCTATTGCTGATGATATTGAGATGAATGAACTACCAGAGAAATTTCACATAGTTACTGGATCAGTTATCTATAAAGCATTTAGTTCACCAGAGTTAAAGGAACGAGCAGAAAAATTAATTGCTGAAATCGAGGATGGCACAAAATATGTCAGTATGGAGTGTTATTTTAAGGGTTTTGATTATGGATTGACAGATAAGGTTAATGGAGAATATAAAGTATTAGCAAGAAATGATAGTACGGCATATTTAACAAAGTACTTAAGAGCCTATGGTGGACAGGGCGAACACGAGAATTATAAGATAGGCAGAGTTTTAAGAAGTATTACTTTTAGTGGTAAAGGATTTGTTGACAAACCAGCCAATCCTGATAGCATTATTTTTAATAAAAGAGTAATTGAAGATTTATTGGATAAAAAAAATGACAATTTATTAAAATCAGGTGTAATAGAAAATAAGCCCACAATCAATACAGATACGGAGAATATCGTTATGAGTGAAAATATCGAAAAACAAGTTGCAGAAATTAATGATAAATTAGACTCTGTTTCTGTAAATTGTGCAGATCAGGTGGCAGAAGCGAAAGCAACTGCTTCAGAACTAGAACAAACCAATCAAACATTAGAGGCTACTATGAAAGAAAAAGATGAAATGCTTGAAGCAAAATCAGAAGAGTTAGAATCTTTAGCCACAAAGGTTGAAGAAGAAAAAGCTAAAAAAGATTTAGAAATGGCCGAAATGAAGAAAAAAGAAGATAAGGCTAAATCTGAACTCGAAGAAGTAGTCGCTAGTAAAACAGAACTCGAAGAAGCTCTCAAGGCCGCACAGACCTCTCTTGAAGAAGCCAACGAAGTTATCGCTGGTTACAAGATGAAGGAAGAAGAAATGGCCAAGAAAGAAAAAATGGAGAGCAGAAAAGCAAATTTGGTTGAAGCGGGTCTTGAAGACGATGCTGCTTCCGCTGCTGTTGAGAAATTTGAAAGTCTCGATGACGAAGCATTCGATGCTATGACTTCTATTCTTGCTACTATGAAGCCTGCACAGGCTGAAGAAACAGTTGAAGCTGAAGAAGATACTGAGGCAGCAATGCCACCAGCTCTTAAAGAAGCTTTAGAAAAGAAAAAGAAGGAAGAGAAAGAGAAAGCTTCCGAACTTGAAGAAGCTGAATCTGCTTTGGAAGAAGTAGAAGCTGAAGAAACCGTTGATCTGAGCGTTGGAAACGACGAGTCAGAAACTGAATCAGCAGAAGCTAGTGTTCGTAGTGAACTTGTTGAATTTGTAAGTGCTAGACTCGGTAATACCTCAAAATAAGGGAGAATTAAACATGGCTTTAAAACCAGATCGTATCGAAACTCAAACTGATGTTTCATTTTTCATGAACAACGCTACAGCAAGCACTATTGTACGTGGTGGAGTAGCATCTGTTAGTACCGGCGGTACTGGCGCTGCTATGGATGACTCCAGTGCAGTTGTTGCTTATGCTACAGCCACTAGTGGCGCAAAGCCTGTTGGTGTGTTGTTAAATGATGTTGTAAATATTGATCTCACCCGTCAGCATATTAACTGGCATAAGGATGAGGTTCAGGGTGGTGGCAAAGTTACTTTGCTACAAGTTGGTCAGGTCACAACTGATAAGGTTACTGGCACAGTTGCTGCTGGTGATTCAGCCTATGTCGGTGCAAGTGGTCTATTCAGTGCATCTGCACCTGCAGATGGTACCACTGAAGACGAGAACTATCGCGTGGGTAGATTCTTGAGTTCTAGAGATTCCGATGGTTATGTCAAAGTAGCAGTCAACATTGCCTAAATAAAAAGGGAGAATAAAAACATGTCAGCAGAAACTAAAGCATTTCAACCAACTCCAGAATTAACTGATCTTTTAGTTAAGTCTGGTTCGCAGCACAGAGAGACCTCTCTAGCTGCTACTGCAGAATTTGCGAAAGCTCTAGAGCAGCCTCTCCGTCAAGGTGTACTTAGCGGTAACATTCTTGATGGTATCTTTGAGCCAATTCAATTGGCCCAGAGTGCTACTCCAGAATTTCCGCTTGATTTCTTAGCCCCAGGTACAGAAAAGGACTTTGTTGCTTATACTGTTCCTAATCATGGCTATATTCCAGAGCGTCACGTCGAAGGCGATTACGTCATGGTTCCTACTTTTGATATCGGTGCTAGCATTGATTATCTCTTAAAGTATGCCCGTGATGCCCGTTGGGACGTTGTCGGTCGCGCTATGGAAGTTCTTGAAGCTTCATTCGTTAAAAAGATGAATGATGACGGTTGGCACACCATTCTTGCTGCCGGTGTAGATCGTAACATCGTCGTTTATGATAGTGATGCTACAGAAGGTCAGTTCAGCAAGAGACTTGTTTCTCTTCTAAAGACCGTCATGCGTCGTAATGGCGGTGGCAATTCAGCTTCCAACAATCGTGGAATGTTGACTGATCTTTATGTCTCTCCAGAAGCTATGGAAGACATTCGTAATTGGGGTGTTGATCAGGTTGATGAGGTAACTCGTCGTGAGATTTACACTGCAGCTGATGGTTCTGTCAATAGAATCTTCGGTGTCAACCTTCATGACCTTGATGAGCTTGGTGATGGCCAAGAATATCAGTTGTTCTATGAGAGCACCCTAAGTGCTTCCATGCCAACAGGTCATACAACTGAATTGGTAGTTGGACTTGATCTTCGCAAGAGAGATAGTTTCATCATGCCAGTTCGTGAGCCAGTACAGATCTACGAAGATGATACACTTCATCGTCAGAAGAGAGCTGGTTTCTATGGCTGGGCTGAGCAAGGCTTTGCTGTTCTTGATAACAGAAGAGTCATCCTTGGCGCTGTTTAATCTATCTTTATAGATGTTAACTAAGGGAAGCCGCACACTTGTGCGGCTTTTTTTATAAGCTGATGTCTGGTGTACTAATAAATATAACACTATAGAGGTATTAATATGGGTGCAAGTCAGTACGATTTTACTATTGAACAAGGTTCCTCATTTAAGATGTCTTTAATATATAAAGATTCAAATGGAGATCCTATTGATATTTCAGGATGGTGCGCTAGATTAACATGGCGGACCAGTTCAAATGCTACACAGACCTTTTCTAGTAGTAATACAGATAAAAGCATTTATGATTTTAATATAGAAGGAACTTTAGGTAAAATTAATTTATTATTTGCTGCTGGTACTACTAATGGATTTGATTTTAATAATGCTAAGTATGATTTAGAATTACAGTCAGATGAACTTCATTATACTGAAGGCGGTAGGTATGTGACAAGACTACTTTTTGGTACTGTAAACATACAGAAGAGATTTAGTAAATCTACCACAGCATTGGAGTGTCCTTAATGAGTGATTTTACTTTAGAAATATCTGATACAGTTAGTACATTGGATATTGAGATATCTACAGATGATAATACTCAAACCGTAGAAGCTACTAGCACAGTTACAGATACGGTAGAAATTAGTACTGGTTTTGCTGCAACTATTGTTTATGCTAGTGAAGTAGTCGGTTTAGATAATTACCTAACAAATTTTATAGACAGCTACAATATAGATTGTGGCACACCATAATACGGAGAATACATAATGCCAGTTAACACATTACTACAAGTTAGAAGAGGCTCATCAAGCGATTGGTCCACAGCCAATGGCGGTAATGGAGCAGTATTAGGTGCTGGTGAAATAGGTTTAGATACTACCACAGATAGAGTTAAAATTGGTGATGGTACTACTGCTTGGAACAGTTTAGAATTTTTAAGTATAGCTTTTGACGATATACATACTGCTGGTGGTAGTGGGGTTAGCATTACCAAGGTCACAGATAGTAATAGTCAAGTTACAGGTATTTCTTTTAGTGCTAATATTGTGGCTGGTAATAATATTACTTTAAGTAATGCTGGTGGACAAATTACTATTAATAGCACTGCAACTTCTTCAGTAAGTGCAGAAGATGTACAAGATATTATTGGAACAGGTCTTAATGCTGCTAGTGGATTGGGTTTAAATTATAGAGACTCAGACAATACAATAGACATTGGCGTCGTAGGAATTAATTTAGATAAAGTGACAGATGTTACAGCAAGTGCTTCAGAGGTAAATGTTTTGGATGGAGTTACAGGAGGCACTGTATCGGCTAGTAAAGCAGTTGTTGTAGATAGTGATAAAGATTTAACAGGATTAAGAAATCTAACGGTTGATGGAGATTTAACAGTTAATGGCACAACGACTACTGTTAATTCTACGGTTGTTAGTGTTGATGATCCTGTCATTAGAGTCGGAGGAGATACGGTTCCTGGTAGTGATGACAATAAGGATCGGGGTGTTGAATTTTTATATCATGACGGATCAGTTGCTAAATCTGGATTTTTTGGATATGATGATAGTACAGGCAAATTTACATTTATTCCTGATGCGACCAATACTAGTGAAGTGTTTGGAGGAACTAAGGGTGAACTTGATGCTACTGTAGATTTTAGTAATCTTGCTAATGTAGATATTACCAATACTCATATTAATGCTAGTGCCGCTATTGCTGTTAGTAAATTAGCTGCTAGTAATGTTACTGTGGGAACTACCGCAATTACGCTAGGTAATAGTAGTACGAGTGTAAGTGGCATGGCTATTTTTGCTGGAACTAATGCAGGTAGTCCTGTAGTAATTTCTTATGCAAGCATAGATGGTGGATCACCATAATATAAATTTATAGGATATAATAAAACATGGCTGTAAATAATTTAATTAAACTTAGAAGAGGGACTGCATCTGATTGGAGTAGTAATCCAACTCTTGCTCAGGGTGAACCAGGATTTGATACTACTAATAATATTTTAAAAATAGGAGATGGAACTACAGCTTGGAATTCTTTAGCTGCTGTTAATAATACAGATCATCCTACTATTAGTGCTGCAAGTTCTTCTGATAATAGTGGTAATACTTTTATACAAGATATTACTCTTGACAGTAACGGACATGTTACTGCTATAACAGTCGCTACTGCAAGTGAGGGTGGTGGTGGAGGTATTGGCAGCGTAGTAGAAGATACAACACCACAACTAGGTGGTAATTTGGATCTTAATTCTAAAAATCTTACAGGTACTGGCCACATAGACATAACTGGCTCAGGTCATTTTAGTGCAAAAGTTGAGGCCAATAGTTTTGTTAAAACCGCTGGGACTTCTAGTCAGTTCTTAAAAGCTGATGGGAGTGTTGATACTAGCACATATTCTACTACAGATACACAACTGACAGAAGAACAAGTAGAAGACTTCGTTGGCGGCATGGTTACAGGAAATACAGAGACAGGGATTACTGTTACATATCAAGATGATGATGGAACCATAGACTTTGTAGTAGCTAGTCAAACAGATGAAAACTTTACAACGGCAGATCATAGCAAATTAGACGGCATTGAAGCCTCTGCAGATGTTACAGACACGGCCAATGTGACTTCAGCTGGGGCATTAATGGACTCAGAAGTTACAAACTTGTCGCAGGTCAAGGCATTTGACTCCTCAGATTATGCTACAGCTGCTCAAGGAACTAAGGCCGATAGCGCACAACAGCCACCGTCAGAAGGAGCTTTTGCCAATGGTGACAAGACTAAGCTAGATGGCATCGAAGCATCTGCTGACGTTACTGACACAGCTAATGTCACCTCTGCTGGTGCTTTAATGGATAGCGAATTGACAGATCTGGCAGGCGTTAAAGGTGTTACAATTTCTACATTGCAAGTTAAACCTTCAGAGGGTGCTTTTGCCGATGGAGACAAGACAAAGCTAGATGCAATTGAGGCTTCTGCAGACGTAACAGATACAGCTAATGTAACCTCGGCCGGTGCGTTAATGGATTCAGAGGTAACAAATCTGTCTGAAGTTAAGGCATTTGATTCCTCAGATTATGCAACAGCAGCACAAGGAACAAAAGCTGATAGTGCTCAACAGCCCCCGTCTGAGGGAGCTTTTGCTAATGGAGATAAAACTAAGCTTGATGGTATCGAGGCAAGTGCAGATGTCACAGACGCTGCTAATGTCACCGCTGCTGGTGCATTAATGGATAGCGAATTAGCAAGTATTACTGATGTTAAAGCACTAGACCAATCAGTAATAGCTGGAGCTTCGCCTAATCTCGTCACTACAAATATGACAGATGCATCTAATAAAAGATTTATGACAGATGCTCAGGAAACTAAATTAGATTCAGTAGAGAGTAGCGCGGATGTGACCGATACTGCAAACGTTACTAGCGCCGGTGCGTTGATGGACAGTGAATTAACTGACCTTGCAGGTGTTAAAGGCGTTACTATTTCTACCTTACAAGTCAAGCCATCAGAAGGTGCGTTTGCTAACGGAGATAAAACTAAGTTAGACGCTATTGAGGCTTCAGCAGATGTAACTGATGCAACTAATGTTAATGCTGCTGGTGCTGTAATGAACAGTGATAGCACTACCGCTGGAATGAGTTTTGTTGTAGATGAAGATAATATGTCCTCTGATTCAGATACTAAGGTTCCTACTCAACAATCAGTAAAGGCTTACGTAGATGCAACCATCGTTCCTGCACTAACAACTGAACAAGTTCAAGATATAGTAGGAGGAATGGTTGATGACACAGAAACAGGCATTTCTGTTACTTATGATGATACTAATGGTAATTTAGAGTTTGTAGTAGATCATGATGCAGCCAATAATTTTGTAGCCAATGAACATATAGATCATACAAGTGTTACTTTAACTGCTGGTGATGGCCTTACTGGTGGTGGGGATATTAGTGCCAATAGAACATTTGCTGTTAGCGTTGATGATAGTACTATAGAAATTAATAGTGATACCTTAAGAATTAAAGACGATGGAGTTACTTCTGCTAAGATTGGTGCTTTAACAGATTTGCTTCGTTGGGAGTATCCTGATAAAGCATTAGATGGAAATGTAGCATCTTTAGGATATTTACGAGCTTATGACGAATCTGGTGGTTATGCTGGTTTTGGAGTCTCTACTTCTAGTTTTAACATTGGTACTAGTGGTGCCATTAATATGAGATTTATTACAGCTGGTAGTGAAAGAGCTATAATAAATAATGATGGGGATTTTATCTTTAATGAAGCTGGGGCTTCTGTTGATTTTAGAGTAGAAGGAGATACTAATCAGAACCTTCTTTTTGTAGATGGAAGTGCAGATAAAGTAGGTATTGGGACTAATAGTCCAGCAGGCATACTTCATGTTAAAGGTGAATATTCAGACGGTGGACACATTACCATAGAAGACACAAGTTCTGCACTAAAAACTAGATTTTATAATGGTAATACCGCTAGTGTTATAGCTGTTGATGAAGGTGATGCTGTTGGCACTTCTTCTCTTCAAATTTCGGTAGACAATTCCACTAAAGCAACATTCGGAGCTTCTGCTACTACTTTTGATCAAAATGTTACTATAAACGCTTCCACCAATCAAGCTGTAATTGGAAATTCTGTCACAGTATTTAACGAAGGTGGAGCTAATATTGATTTTAGAGTAGAGGGTGATACTGATGCAAATCTACTATTTTTAGACGCAAGTAAAGACTCTGTGCTAATTGGGAACAGCACCGACGGAAGCATTAATTCTAAACTACATGTTTATGAGGCAAACAAAACAAATAGTACATATTCTAGAACCATTAACGTTCTAGGTAGGGCCTATTCTACTACTGATGGATCATATTTTCATATAGGGCTTAATAGTAGAGCAGAAAAATATTTAAGTGCATCAACTACTGATGGTGGATATGCCATAGGAGTTAATGCTGTTCCTGTTATTTATTCTCCAGATGGTACGAATACCTTAGCTGAGTTAACAGCCGTTAGAGCAAACATGTCTATTAATAGTGCTGCTTCTAATGTTACTGTCACAAATGCATTTGACATTAAGACTATTCCTTCTTTACAAGGAACGAATAATACTGTTACAAATCATTACGGCTTATATTTAAGTGATGCTGGTGGAGGAAACACAACTGTAACCAATGAATATGGTGTTTATCAAGTTTCTACCGATGCCAAGAATTACTTTGGTGGAACATTAGATGTTAGAGGAGCGGCTGTATTTAATGAAGGTGGAGCAGCTGTTGATTTTAGAGTTGAAGGTGACACAGATATTGACTTGTTGTTTGTTGATGGTAGTGAAGACACTGTGCAAATTGGCAAACTAAATATCAATGGTGCATTCACTTTCCCTACAGCAGATGGTTCTGCAAATCAGATCTTAAAAACTGATGGTAATGGTGCTGTCTCCTGGGCTGCTGATGGTGGAAGTGGAAGTAGTCTTACTGAAGAACAAGTTGAAGATTTTGTTGGAGGTATGGTTACAGGAAATACTGAAACTTTTATTACTGTTACTTATGAAGATGGAGATGGAACACTTGATTTTGTTGTTCCTGTAAAAGATGAAGATAATATGGCTTCCGATAGTGCTACACACTTAGCTACACAGCAATCTATTAAAGCTTATGTTGACGCAAATGCTGGTGGCGGCGGTGGTAGTATGACAACCGTTAAAGCTAATGGCACTCAAGTTGGTGGAGCAGATATTGTTACTTTAGATCTTGCTTCTAATTTTGCTGTTACAGAAACTCCTAATACTGAAATTAATATTGATTTATCTGACACAGTAAGTACAAAAGGTATCACAGCTACTACAGGACTGAACGTAGGAGTCAGTGGATTACTACATCAAAGTGGTACAATTGTACATTCCACAGAAGCAGCTTGGGGTGAGTTTCCTGGAAATGCTCAAAACAGCATGAATTTATTAACAGGTGAAACCACTAATGCTACTTTTACTAGCCTCGAAATGAATAATGGTATGTATAGTGGAGTTAGATTACCTTCTAATAAAACATTTTTTGCTGACGTAAATATTGTAGGACGTAGAACAAATACTGGAAATACAGCAGCAGGAAGACAACATGCAGCATATCAACTCAAAGCCTGTTTACACAATGATGCATATGGTACGGCTGTAGTTGGTTCGGTTACAAAAACTGTGATAGCTGAATCTAATAGTGCCTGGGATGCTCAATTGGCATTTGCTGGAGCTGGTTCTGGTCAAACAGATTTCTTGCTCGTACAATGTAAAGGAGCAGCATCTACTAATGTTCACTGGGTAGCTAAAGTTGATCTACTAGAAGTTGGTGGATTAAATGAAACATCAGCCTATAGAGAAGCTAATATATTTTCTAATACAAATAATGAACTGATACCATAAAGGAGAGTAAAATGAGTTTACCAGTTTTACCAGCAGCATCACCAACCACTATACCTGCAAAAGCATATGACAGAGTATGGGTAGAAGAAATTGCTATTAAGGGTCCAGATCCTAATGGTGAAATATCTGGAGAAGTCAAATTACATAAATATGGTATGTTTGATGGCGTTGCAGAGCTAGAACCTGATGGTGGTCAATGGATTAGAATAGAAAATATGTTAGAAGAATCAGCTACAGACCCTGACTTAGCAGCAGCTATGGGTTCATTGATAGCTTATGTCACTAAGCTCGGTCAACAACAGGATATTATATCGTCTTAATTAGGCTTAGGTGTATAGAATCAGTAGAATTCTATATTTGCAAATATCACTTTAGAAATGGGCCTAAATTATGTCATGGAATGTAGAAATACCTCTAATTGTGAGGTCGTGGATTAATGATCTTTCAGACACACCTACTTATAGCGATGAGAGAGTTCAACAGCTAATTGTTGTAGCAGCTCAATATGTAATAAAAGAAGTAGACTTAACAGTAGATTATACAATTAATATTGTCAATCCTGACATCACTCCTGACCCTGTACTTGCAGAAGATAAAGATTTAGATTTTATTAGTCTAACTTCTCTAAAGGCTGCTTGTATTCTAGATCAAAGTTCTCTCAGAACCAAGGCTGCCACAGAAGGTATTAAAGCTGCCCTGGGACCCGCACAGCTTGCTGTGGGTGGAGGGTTGAGAGGTTATGAGGTAATTTTAAACCAGGGTCCTTGCGCGATGTATAAGAAGTTATTAGAAGATCATCAGATTGGTAATGTACAGGCCCTTCATGCTATTCTCAGTCCTTTTGTTGGTAACAAATTTGATCCTAGATATTTACAAGATAGTTCAGACAGATCTAGAGATTTTTATTCTTAACAATTTAATTTAGAGGATATAATTATGCCAGCAGCAAGTTATAATTTTACTATAGAAAAAGGTACTGCTTTTGTTATTAGTTTTGAGTATAAAGACAATAATGAAAATATTATTGATTTAACTAACTGGGTCGCTAGACTTAGATGGAAAGATAACGAAAGTAATATTTCTACTTTTATCACAGACACTAGAAATTCTACTTATGAATTTGTGTTAGTTCCAGCAGAAGGTAAATTAAGTCTTAAGATACCAGCTTCACAAACAGCGGCTTATACGTTTACAAGTGCAGCTTATGACTTAGAACTACAAGAACCTAATGATTTATATAGTGGTGGTGGCAAAAAAGTCTTTAGAATTTTAGGAGGTACGGTTACTGTTCAATCTAGGAATGTTCCAGATACAAACGCATTTTCTGGAACATTTGACGTTCAGGACAACTGCGGAACTTGCACATGACAAAAGTTACAGTAGATCAACAATTTCAAACTAATCAATATTTGATAATTTCTAGACAAGATGAAAATGATACAATAATCACTTCTCGTGTTGTTATTTCTGATGAAAATACCAATCAAATAAAAGTAGTTAACATATCTCAAGGGCCTCAAGGAATTAAGGGAGAGGCTGGCGATCAGGGTGCTGCAGGCCAGAATGCTAATCAGTTTGAAGTACTGTCTATATCTAGTGGTGGAACAAATAATACAACATATTCTAGTGGAAATATTATATTCTTTGATGGTCAAAAATTATCTTCTTCAAGTCACTCTATTCAAGATATTATAAATGATGCAACAGTTGCATCTAATGCTGTTACAGGAGTTTTAGTTGGTTCTGGATTATCTAAAACAGATGGAACAAATAACGTTACTGTTAATGTTGAGTTGGGTGAAGGACTTGAAATTAGTAATTCAAATGAAATTAAGATTGATAGTACAATAGCTAGAGTTGCAGAGTTAGACCTGGGAGCAATTGACGGACAAGTACCCATTAGTAAAGGTGGTACTAATAATAATTTCTATACTCAAAATCAACTAGTATACTACGATGGTTCTAAGATAAAATCTTTTCCAATTGCTACAGGTAATTTTGTATTTAGTGGTGTGAACGTAGATATTGTAGCAGGTTCAGGATTAGTTGGTGGTGGTGCTTTAGAGATTCCTAATGGTTCTGTAGTTATTAATATACCATCATCATCAGATATTCTTGTAGAAGATAATAACATAAATCTGAGTGTAACAGGAACCGCAGGTACATATTCTAAAGTCACTACTGACTCTAAAGGTAGAGTAGTATCTGGTGAGTCCCTATCTGAATCAGATATTGTCTCTATATTAGGCTATACTCCTTTTCATCTTGGTAATTCTGGACCTGGATCTCTTTTAGATGCTGACAGGCTAGATAATCAAGAGGGCTCTTATTATAGTGATGCTTCTAATTTGACAGGAACGATAAATACTTCGGTTCTGCCATCAGCCGTAGTTCCTGGACAATACACAAAAGTAGGCGTTGATTCTAACGGATTAGTTACCACTGTATTGTATGCAGATAAAACAGATATAGTTAATTCTTTAGGATACACACCTGTTCCTGATACTGGAACAAAAACTATTTATGGTGATACTACTTTACAAAACGATGTGACGATTAATGGTCAGCTTTCTGTTTTTGATAATTTGCCATTATTTGCTACTAATAGTCCTAATTTATTACCAGACACACCGAGAGGTGTTAGTTTTGTTTACGGTGGAGCATTTTCTAATAAAACAGGTTTGATTGCATATTATCCTGCAGCTGATGAGCTAAAACTTGTTACCAATGTATTTGCTTCAGGTGCAGATATAGATGGTGATGGAGATAGTGATTATCAAGATGATATAAATGGAGGTAGTGCAGAATCTGTCTTTGTCTTACAAAATCTTGATGGCGATCAATCTACAATTTTATTAAAAAATATTGCTGATACTTTATATGTTAAGAAAACGACAGATGAAACTATCAATGGACTTAAAACATTTGCTGATGGTATTACTGTTAAGGGTAAAGTTAATATCTCTCCAAATTTAGGAATAAGCGAATCACCTTTAGAACTTTATGGAAATACGAATGTAGTCATAAGCTTAAATGCAGATCTATTAGATGGCAAACATGGAACAGACTACAGAGATGCTGCTCAAATGACAGGAGCATTTTCTTATGATAATGTAACTTTTGATCACATTCAAGGAACTCACAATTATTTATCTAAATTTAATGACACGGTCAATGATCCTGCAGGACGTATAGATAGCACTGTAATACAACAGGACTCTAACAATGATATTGTTGTAGATAGTCCTAATAATTTGTCTATGGGTACTGGTAATTTATTAAATGCTAATAGGTCTATTAGTATTGGCCCTAATACTATTACTAGCAATGATTCTTTAGCAGTTGGTCAAGGCCATACTGTCAATACTAATAATTCTGTGGCTTTGGGAAATAATTCTACAGCTGGTGGACTTAATTCTATATCGATGGGTAATTATGGTATTACATCTTTACCCAATCAAATTGCTGTAGGAGCATTTAATGTTAATGATGCGAGTGGATTAAGATTAGAACATGGACAATATACTTCTGTTAATATGCATTTACAAGGCACAGAAGTTGGTGACACATGGACTAGTTTAAGTCCTACTATACAAATTCCAAATAATAAGACTTTAGCGTATCAAGCAGAAGTATTGGTAACTAAAGCGTTCGGAACAGGTGTTGCTCATTTTAAGTTGGAAAGTGGAGTTTTCAAAAATGCAACTTTTAGAAATTCTAACAATATAGTAGAGATTATCAACAAAACTACTCATCCGCAAATTCCCAAGAAAAATGAACTTTTTAATAATTCACAAATTAAAAATCACTATCATACTTTTGACCACACTAATGAGCAAAGAACTTTACAAGATGTAAAGGTAAACGCACCTCCTTTGCAAAACAATGATATTACTACACAAAATGTAAAGAGTAATTATAGATATACTAAAATTCATAAAGCAGCAAGTGGTACTTATAGGAAAACTAACGATGGTAATTTAATTTTAGATATACATGAACCTTTGTATTCAGGAACATTTTTTACTGATGACACAAACAGAGGTATTAAGATAACATCTAAAAATCATGGTGTCACGACAAATTCTTTTGTTGACTTATCCTTTAAACACAATAGTAGCTACAGTCTTGATGATCGTGCATATAAAGCATATAGTGTTATAGATAGTAACACCTTCTTTGTGGAGAGACCAATGTATACTGGTTTCTTGTCATATTATGAGGGTAGTTCCACAATAGATTATGCAAAATTAATTATTAACTTAGATAGTGTAGGTGTTGATGATGGAGCTGCTGGATTAGAATATGTCAGTGATTTGTTGAATATTGCTACAAAAATATATACTACTGGTCCTGAAGGAGTACAAATATTTAGCAACGGCATTAAACACAATGAAAACGATTACGACGGATCGGCTTCATTATCTATAGATACTATTCCAGTACCTAAAAAATTATCTTATCCTTCTGGACTTGAAGTCACATTAATACCACTTGCTTCTAATTCTGGATCTGTATTTGTTTCGCATAAACATGATATATCTGGTACTTTTAATTCAGCTTCTACAAAATTTAAGAAGACGAAGGGAATATATACTCGACGTAAAACACATGATGGCATAATGTCTTTGGATATCTATGGTACAGGATTAAATAACGAAATTGTATTGCCTCACACCCCATTGTCTTATGAATTATGTACAGGATATAAAGATGATGATAATAGTATTTTTGAAGTAGATAATATTAATGATCAATTTTTTCTGAAAGCTAAAGATCCTTTAAATTACGAATCTAAAAACATATACTCTGTAAGAATTAAAGCACAGGACAGACTAAATAATACATCAAAAGAAAAAAACTTTACAATTACAGTAAATGACACCAGAGCCCCATATAGGCACTATTCTATTCCTGATCAAACAATTGATATAAGTGAAACGTTCTCTTATACCGTACCATCCGATCTTTTTAACGAAGAAGAAAATGAAGGTGTTTTGACATTTGATGCCATACAACAAAGTGGTTCCGCATTGCCTTCTTGGTTGTCTTTTAATACATCAACTAGAGTTTTTACTGGCACTCCATCTGGTTATGATCTAGGTATTTATAATATCAGAGTGTTTGCTAATAATAATTTTAGTGGTATCTTTAATGATTTCTTTTTAACTGTAACAGATAATGCAGTGCAGATTTTTGATGCTGAACGATCTAATCATAAAGACATTACTGACATACAATTACTATCATCTAACATAAATGAAAATTCTCCTAGTGGAACTATTGTAGGTCAAATTAGTGGAGTAGGATCTTATGATCCTTATTTTACATTTTCTACAGCACAAAATAATTTTAAAGCAAATTTAGTTAATGGTAAAGACTTGTTTGAAGTTACTCCTATTATTCATGAACACCCTACCGCAACAATTTCTGGAGACTTATCTCAAATTCCTATAAGTGGGCTATTAGAAAATAGTGCTTTACCAGATGATTGTAGATTAGAAGCTGCTTACACCCCATTTACTATTTCTGGTACTCCAGGGTTAATTGATGGTCGATTACATCTTATAAATGCTTATAGAGATAATAGTCAACATGTATTTAGTGGTTTGCAAATCTTTAACTCAGCGACTGATAAACTAAGTAGCTTTTTTACTGTTGAATCATTTAATGATTATTCAATTTTTGTCGGTGGTAGAGAAGTTTTGACAACAGAAAAAGACTTATTATTTCCTGAAGAAATATTGACTGAAGCAGGTAATCAAATTTTAACTAGAGATTCTAATATTAGAGATGTTTCACTTTTTACAGAAGAAAATGAATTTTTTAGATCTGAAGCTAGTGGTAGTACAACAGAAGAACCTTTATTTACATTAAGCTTGGGTAAATTAACCGAAAATATTTTTTGGGCTAGTGGATATCCAGGATATCCGGATGCTAATTTGTTAGTTCATGACTTATTGTCTTTTACTAGCAGATCAAGAGATTATTCTATTATAATTGACACAACTGGCAATTTAGATAATTTCAACCCTTCACCTCAATCTGGTCTTAAACGATCAAATATCAAATATGGTAGTGACAGATTTAATTTTAGAAATACTGTACAAAATCCTGTTCTAGCTCTCTATGGCATAGGTTCTGGCGACTTATGTACATTGCTGTCTGAAGACAATAATTTGATTACTAGTGAAGACTCAGATGATATTGTGTCAAATAATGAAAATCATCATGGTACTAGAATTGAATTAAATGATACTTACGAAATTTTTCAAAGCTATCATGTTACCAAAGATAACGGTAAACTTAAATTTAATACATTTGATAATATAATGCAAGAAAATGGTGATTTCTTAGTTCACGATTACGCTATTGCTGCTAAATCAGGAGACGCATGCTTATCATTCCCAGGATCCAGAAAAGGAGATATCGTACTTACTTATCCTGACGCTGTAGATATGTCCGATAGTGTCTTTAATTATTATTACAATTGGGGTAAACTAATACCATTTACATTTACAAATGATAAGTTTTTTGTTAAAACTAATAAGACATATAGTGGAAGTAATTCAACTAAGACTATTAGATATAATCAAACTATTCCACAAGCTAGTAACTATAGAATTAGTGGATTAAAAACATATACTCATACTATTCAATCTGGTGATTGTCCTATCGATGTAGGTATCGCAGCAATAAAAGGATTTGCTTCTCAAGAAAATAATTATAACGCAGAATATGCAACCGGTGTTGTAGAATTTTATACACAAGCTGGTACAGGTGAAATCACTATTAATACTTTAAGAGATATAAATTTAGATAGTAGATATAGTAATAGCGTGAATCTTCATACAGTGGCGTCTAATAATAATTCACTTGATTTACCAATAGCTACGCAATATTCTGATATTGAAATTGTTGATGCAGATTCTATTAAACTAAAAAACTATTTTTACTTACCAGACTCTGGAATTAATGGGAATGGTACATTTACGGCTAATTTTGATAAAAAACATAATTATATAGAAGAAGCTAGTACTATAATTAATAGACTGCCTATAGAATTTACCAACTCTATTACTACATTAAGTGGTGTCACTACAGTTAGTGGAAACCGACCTAAAGACTATGTATTTGATATTGATAGTATAAATGGTAATAAAATTACTGTCAGAGATGATGCAAATTATTTATTAAAAGAAGATAACAGACAAGATTATTTTGATCAAGCTCTTAAAGGCAAGTACATAACAAATGGTATAGCATTTAGTGGATCTTTCTTTCATAATGATAGCAGAATATATGATGTTAGATATAATGATACTAATATATTGAATAAAAACTTTGTAGCATTTGAATATGATATTAGTAGTAAGATAATTTCATTCATATTACCATCTGGAACAGTGAAAGAGTATGATGAGCTTATTATTACTTTCCCTGAAGGTTATAATTACAGTGATAATGTCCTTCACTCTTTAGTTACTAAAGAAAATTTCCTTACTTCATCAAGCTTAACAGATCTAGAACCAAATAAAGACTCAGTTCTATTAGAGACTTCTACCAGTGTCGATCCAAATGCAGGACTCGAACAAGTTCGTATAACGGGCATGTTGGACAATGTTGAATTTGACATAAATGGTACTTGCTTCATAGACTATAATCTTCCCAACCGACTGCAGTCTGGATTATTATTAAATCATTCTGGTAGTCTTATTAATGGTTACGAGATGAGCTCATTTGTATCAGGTTTTAGTTTTACTGGTGTTATACCTAAAAATAATAATGTTTTATCTACAAATATTAGTACTTTAATACTAGATGAACATATCGGTAAATCCTCTGTTTTTGCAACAGGCAGCAATTTCTTTTATAGTGGAACTAGACTGCTTAGACAAACTACATCTAGCGATATAGGATTTTCAGAGTACTATTTAACAGATAGTGACAGCACAACCAATTTACAACCATCAGATCTTACAGGTGTTGGTTCTAGTAGTAATCCTTATAGTTATAATTTTGAAAATAAGACTAGTGGTGTTAAATATTTAGAATTTTTGTATCTCGGTCAAAACATTAATGATTTAACAATTGCTGGCAGATATCTATCTTCAGGATCAACTGATCGTGTTGCTCCCAAATTAAAAATTTATAAAATTACTTTAGAGACACAAACACAAAATTACAGAAATCAACTCGGTGGACTAGCTCCTCCATCATTTTCTTCAAGTGTTGCTTATCAGCGTTCAGACTACACTGTACCCCATGATCAGATCTATGTAGATACAGATTTTCATAGTAATGGTCGAACATCATATTTTAATACTCCAGCAAATATTACTGGAATAAGAATTGAAACAATTGCTGGTGGTCCAGGAAGTGCTTTCGGATATGGTTGGACATATTATGTTGGTGATGGTCAACAAACATGGGACGCTGGATACATGAATTTTGGTGGTGCTCTCAGTACACACAGAGGTCAATCTCATGTGCAATATAAAACTACGACAGACTCCCAAAATCCTTTGATTACTAGCTCAACTCATACTTTTAGCAGTAATGCAATTGACATAACAGATAGATTTATCGTATCAGAACCTCAAGCTCCTAGATATAGTGAATGGATACAGGACATTAATGTAAATATATCTAATCTTAAGCGTTTTGATATTATACGTATTGAAATTGATAATACTGAGAATAATACAACTGCTAATTTTAACTTTACAACAAATGTTGATAACCCAGTAAATATTAAGCCATATATTTTAGAAAGTGAAACTATATTAAATACTGGCACAGATTACTTACCTTACATTAATCCTAATCCACCAGATTTAATTTATACCCCAGTACCTACTCTAGACGCTAACGATTGCATAGACTGTACCACGAATTTACCTCAGTACATTCCAGAAAGAAATCCAGGATATTCTACATTAGCAAAACACGATTATCATGTCTTGCCTATTATTAGAACTAACAATAAATATTGTGGTGTTACATACGATAAAAACAAACAATTATGGTTTAATGGAAATATACTGAAGATTAATCAGTTTGATAGTGGTAAGACATATCTATCTAAAGATGATGAACTAGAAATATTATCATGGAACGACACAGCGATTAGCAGTACAGGTGTTACAAAATTTGTTCATAAGTTTAATCCTACTAATGAAAATTCTGTAATTAGTGGTATTTCTATTCAAGGGAGCAGATCAATACCTCCTAAAACATCGGGTGTACCACATGCTTTAATGTTCCAAAATGCTCAAAGATTTAATCTTAATCTTGGCTTTTCGCACAACGAGCTGCTGAATAATAGAGGAGATATAAGTTTAATTAAATCGACATCCGGACAGTTTAATCTATATGATTATAACAATATCCATTACCACACTTACGGTGGCACCACTTCTAATTATCCATTAGATATTAATGGTAAGCTTGTAAGTACTCCACAAACAGGTATCTATACCGTCTCGCACAATGACAAGCTTTGTGAATCAGGAACTTTGTGCGTTAGAATTTCAGCATATAACATTAGTGCATTTAGTGGCATACCAGATATACGAGACAGAAGAACTTTTGGAGAGCTGCCTAATAATATTGACGTTAATGGAGTTAAAGGTCGTATCAGACCATTTGGTGTTAATAAGAAAATGTATTTTGATTTTAAGGATGACTTCGCTGCTATTAGTGATGATTATTACATAGAAGATCTGATCGAACCAAATATTATATCTATTAATGTTCCTTACAATTCTAACCACGTTGGTAAATCAGGCTTAGTTTATATTATTGATAGTGATCAAAATATCAAAGCAAATCTTAACCCTAACCTAGATAATGATTTTATCGTATCTCAGGGTTCATTGTCAGACCTTAACCAGCAAGACAAAAAAATATTTAACTATTATGACAGAGATTCTAAAAGATGGAAGCATACTATACATTTGAAGAATGATCAAATAGCTTATAGTGGATATGATATAGAATTAAATGATACGGATACTAAATTTTTATCGTTAAATCCTAATAAAATTGAGATATCAGGAATACAATACTCATTCGATGCAATAGATCCTGTTTTTACAACACTTACTGGAACATCGTTAACAGTGCCCAGCAATATTACAGAAGTTAAATTTAAAATTATTACTTTACAAGGAGATCAAAACTTATTTAATTCTGATACTTTTTCTACTCCTAGAGTTGCATTGTCAGGCATTGGTTATTATAAAACAGAATTGGAAGAACCAGCGCATTATGGATGGCATGGCAATGGCTGGACGATTGGCGTTGAGTGGCAACCTCCTGCCGAAAACTTTAGCAATAGAGATATGACTATACGAGTATCAGATTTTACTGGTTCAACAGATAAACTTTTGAATATTTCTAAGTACTTAGTTCCAGAAATCAGTCCTGCCTATACTGGTTATGTTGTTGCTGGTACTAATAATTGGGAGTTGACTTTTGATATATCAAATATAGATGTAAATACTCTCTTTACTCAAGGTAGAATTGCTTTTGATATTACTGACACACCAGAGCCTAGTCAAGTAAATATTAAGAATACAGATGCTAATTCAGTTGTTTATTCTGGTGGAGGGGGTTCTACTACAGGAACTTTTAATCCTCAATTAGTTTTGAAAGACATCACTACTAGTCCTTATACTACCTTAGCTTCCGGCACAGGAGCAATAGTTGTGGTGCCTCACCTTTCTGATAGGCCGACTTATGATTTACAATTAAATAATTTATCAACTACTTATTATTTAAATATAGAAGATGAAGACAAGATTAAGTTTCAGATTCCTGCTTTATTAGGTCCTGTATCCACGGAAGTAACTAATAATCTTAATATTACTTTTAATACTAATAGTGATTATAATTTAATACTCTCTTCTTCTTTATATAATAGTAACACAAAAAGATTTGAGATTATAGCTACTCCTCAGAATACTGGAAACACCAACTATTACGAAAATTCTGCTAAGTTCGTTAATCAATCGGTATCTATTTCTATAAAGCAAGCTGTTTATGACGAGTATGGTGCCCATAGTTACCAAACTTACACAGACAGTTTTGGTTTTAATCTCGTTTTCTACAAACCTGTTCAATTCGAAAAGATCATTAATCCAGGTGTAATACCCTTCACAGTAGATAATCCTTGGACAATGGATTTTTATATTGCTAGTGGAGTTACTGAGCATGATGCCGTTAACAGACCAAATGCAAGAGTTTTCAATACTCCAAATATAGGTTTGTACCAAGGTAATCCTATAGAGTATGATACAACTTATGAATATGATAGTACATTAAGAAAATGGAAAGTGCAAATTATTTCTAGTAAAGATATGTTTGGAAATTATGTCGATAATACTGGATTATATCCAATTGATATTTATATAGAAGATGATTTAACCAGTAGTACCTCTAACGATTCTTATGTTATACAATACAATGACAAAAAGATAATGAAGAATATTTCTGCTGATGTTTATGGTACTCCCAATAATGAATTTTTCACTAAAGTAGATAGTATTGATTTAAATGAGCAATCTAGTAATGATATAAGTTTTCCTAGCAGTCTGAAAGAAGGTAGTATTTCCTTAAGTAGCCCTGTTAGAAAATATGATAGAGATTTAAAATTATGGCAAAATTCCTATATTGGTAACAAAATGACAGATAAATTTGATGTTAGATTAAATACTAACGGTAGTCAATTAGCTATTGAATGTAAAGGCATAGGTAAAGATAAAATTATAGCAGTTGCGAAGTTTGATACTATAGAAATAGAAAGCAATGAACTGCAAGGATTACCTTTGACTATTACCGGCATAGTTGGATATACTGGTCCTAATGGTTCAGGACAGGAGGTAAGACAAGGAGAGGAAGCATGGGAGTTACAATTTAAGACTATAGGTGGTTTAGCTCACGCTAATTATCCTCCTACTATTAGATTAACTGATATGCCAACAGCTTGTTCAGGTTTTGATCCATTGATTGATACTCAAATGCAATGTCTTATTACCCCTCCTTTATGGAATCCAAATGACAGAGGAGGATCATGGAGTTATCACTTCTCTGGATTGCCTTCTTGTACTTTAGTAGGATTGAAAGATATAAATATCTTTGCCGTAGATACTAATACAGGATTATTGCCTGCTAGTCCATATTTGCCAGATACAGATAGTGTTGATCATAGATATAACTATATAGAAGGAAACTTTACTGGCACCCCTCCACAAATTGTAAACAGTATTTTATATGAAAATATGGGTGTAATGAAACCATTCTGTGGTAATGTTTTATACAAAAAACAATATGATTTTGGACCTACAGTTCCACCTCTTTGTATTGGTCCTACAGGAATTAGAAATTATTCTGTAAGTGGTTCATTGCCATCTGGGTTGAGTTATAGTATATACTTTCCAGAAGAAACAAATTTTCCAAGAGAGCCTTATTCTAATATAGGTAGTGGACATATATTAATACAGGGTGTTCCAACAGAATTTGCTAACGGAGGAGCTTATTCTGAAGAACTGACACTAAAAATCGAAGACGCTAGAGGCTTAGAGGCTCAACGAACATTTACTTTTGTTGATACCTCTGTGCCAAATGACCCCGACGTAGGAATAGCAGTTTACTTCAAAACAGAAGATGCTATTCTATCTCCTGAAGGAGGAAGCGGTTTAGTTAAAGGATCTTCTAGCAATTGGAGACCTCCACCTATAGAGCAAACAATTGTTTGCAATAGTATATTACCTCATAATAGATGTGGTGTTTTAGATGTTGTGTATTCTGGTACTTTAAGCGCAGACACAAAAGTTTATATTATAGAACCAGCAGATGATGACAGTGCTAACGATTTGTCTGTTGATGATGAGATATATCTAAAAATACCAGACGTAAATAATGATGACCTAAACGGATTTTATGTAGTTCAAAGTAATGATACAGGCAAATATATAGATGCTGGTCTTAGCTTAACAATACAAACTACAGGAACAGCCCAAGTTATTAAGGGTGAGCATAAAAATATTAACTTATCTAATTTTAATGATTTCTTTGAGGGGAATCTTGTTAGTAATGTAAGCACATGTTTAATTGGGGGTGGTAAAGTTGGAACAAAATTAACATCTAATGGAGGAAGTAGTACAGAACTTGGTCTTAGAGGAATTTTAGTACCTAGTTTCAAGACCAGTATAACAGGAACAATTCCTTTTGCCAATAATAATATACGATACAGCGGTTTAAAATTTGATAGAGTAAATAGTGAGACAGATATCATTTCTAAAGCATCTTGGTCTGATTGCTGGCAAACAGGGAATTTATATATTAGTGGAATTATAGTTCCGCCTATTCATGCAGAAATTGTTGACCCTCCTCCGGCACAAGATTATTTCTTTTCGTTTAATGGTGCGAGGTTCGCTCTTGCTACAAGATTAGCTTTTGGTGATAACGAGGTACAAAGACTAATACCGGACAATGAACGAAACGGTACTTTAAAATATAGCTTAACTAATTTAACATCTAATACTATTATTCAAAGCGGAAGTGTTGGTGGTGGTAATAGTTTTGACACAGAAACATTGACAACATCTTCTGGTGCCATTTACAAACTTTTCATAGAACATGAGTCTGATGACTTTCCAACCTACGATCACTCTGCATTGCCTGATGACAACAATGAATATATATGGGTTCACAAGGGTGATAATTTAACTACAATACCTACACAAAATAGTTTTCCTCCAATAACCACAGCTGGCTTTGATAGTATTTCTGTGACTAATAGCTTAACTGATTTAGATCCTAATGGAGTAGTAATGGATCCCATCATAGGTATAGCTTACGGTGGATATATTCCAGATGATGCTGGAATAGGACAGGCAATACCTTACAACCATTCTGGAACAGTTAGTGTTTCTGGTACTTGGAGTACGGAAGACTTTTTACCAAAGATATCTGGAGTTATTCAAAAATCTTTAATGACTTCTCCAATTAATAATGTAAACGCTAGTTATGCAGGAGATACTAATCAAATTGTAATTCAAACAACTGGAGTTATAGAAGACAATGTCGTATCTATTAAGTTGTTTAATGGTTCAGATCTATTTGATAGTCACCAGTTGGTTGTAGGTAGTAGTAATCTTAATAGTTCTAGTCGCTTAATTTATACCAAAGACTTAGGTACTACTACCAGAAATAATTTGACAAGTGATATCACATTCAAGAGTGTAGTAGAAGAAGTAACAACTACTGGTATTCTTGTTAGACACAATAATTTATCTATACAAAGTGGTGATTTAGCAGGTATAGATAAGAATAGTTATGTATCTACAGAACTAGCATCTTTAGATAACGCAGGAGTTATTAGTGTGGCTTCGGGTTCGACAACTCATTTCTTACTAGAAAATAGTAATCAAGAAAGCGATTGGACAGATAGTTTTGCCTCTGGAGATTTTGTAGACGTTTATTTAAATATAAATGATAATATTAAAATTATGCCATATAATACTACATTCATTACTGAAGGTAAGTATGGTTTTCAAATTACAGGTCGATCAAATGTGAGAGAAAATGAAGATTTAGTTTATAAGATATGCACTGCAGAAAATTCTGGTCAACCTATTTTTGATAATGCTACGTATCCTCATGTTGGAATTACTTACAAAAAACATTTCCAAAATTATCCATTGTATGTCAATAAGCCTATAAGTATTGTTACTGGAACAGTAAACAAGACAGGTAATACATTGACATTTAGTACTTTAGGAGGCAAAAGACCTATTGCTAATTATGCTCCAGATGTTCAACTAGCTGCTGGGACTAATGATTACAGTTATTGTGGATTTTTAAGAAATAGTATTAATCCAGATATTCTTATAGATGAATACGACAGTGTTAATGATAGACTTAATATTAGTTTTAATTTAGATCCTCAATACGGAATTGATTGGAGTACATATAGTCAGATTAAGATTAAGATTTCAGATGAAACAGGTACCGACGAATATACTTATACCTACTAGATAAATAACTATGGCAACCTTACATATTAAACCAACATCTCCAGCACAAGCAGTTTCTGTTTCTCAAGGAACTGGTGACACTGTAAATATTATTTCATCTCCTGCAGCTGCTGCTGAACTTTCTATAGCAGTAGGTGTTCAAGGGCCAGAAGGTCCTCCTGGTTCAGGATTACCAGGCCCAACCGGACCACAAGGACCGACCGGCCCTCAAGGAGATATTGGACCATCAGGAGTTAGAGGTTTAACTGGCTCCGGTGTTAGTTCTATAACTTTTGGTGATAATACAGACACTTTCTTGGTAGATGACTCTAATTCCACTGTAAATTTTCTAGCTGGAGCAGGTACGGCTTTATCTGTTAGTGATTCTAACAATTCTATTACTATTACTAATACTCTAGTAGGACATCAACATATGTCTTCAGATATTACTAATTTCAATGAAGCTGTAGATGATGAAGTAGCAGGATTATTAATAGAAGGTAATAATATTAGTTTGTCTTATCAAGATCCTGACGATAATACTTTGACGATTGCGGTAACAGGATTGACTATTGGTTCAGATGTACAAGCATTTAATAGTAATCTACAAGATATTGCAAACTTAACCACGACATCTGGACAATTGCTTTATACAAATGATGATAGTGATTTTGAATTAATTACTTTATCCAATACTACTAAAGAATTTTTAAATGATGTTAGTGCAGCAGAACAAAGAACTACATTAGGACTAGGTACTATCTCTACATATAATTCTGGTGAGTATGCAAGTACTCGTAGAGGTAATGCTTTTGTTGGAGAACAATCATTTGGTGACGGGGCTATTAATAGATTTTCAGCATCTATCAATAGTCAAACATCACAGACATATCAAATAGTGCAATCAGATAATGGTAAGACTATCACATTTGATTATGATCTTGACTCCGTGTCTGTATCAATGGACAGCACGATAAATGCAGGTTTTAATTGTTTAATTGTGCAATTAGGAAGTGGACAGGTTCGTATGAGTGGTTCTATACAAAATAGATATAATCACACAAAATTAGTTGGTCAATATTCTATAGCTACTCTTGTTAAGATTACCGAGTCGCCTTCTCTTGTTATACTGTCTGGAGATACCACAGATGCCAACTCTGGACCATAGGATAAAAGATTATGATATTACCACCATTTTTTGGCGTCAATACAGTTTATGATGAAGATGATGTCAAACAAGTTAGTGTAGATTATTTAGTTGCTGACATATTTAGCTTTCTCGATCCAAAAGCTATATCTTCGCTTACATATTATGCGGCAGATATTGCAGACTTTGACACTCCTAAATCATTGTCTTCTCTAACTTATTTAGCTGCTGATGCTCTGTCTTTGCCTAAATTATTAGATGGAATAAATCTCACATATGAAGCAATAGATATTTGTACTTATGACCCTCCACCAGAGCCTCCACTCCTAACAAGCTTTTTAAGTAATATTATTGGAGACAGTGAAATAGAATTCTCCTGGAGTATACCATACGATAATAGATCACCTATTACAGAATATATATTACAATATACAGATTGTTTTTTAAGTGATATTTTGACTGAAGATAATAATAATCTTACAGCTGTAAGCTTTGGTCTTTGTTTTACTGAATCTGATAATCAAGTAATTACCGAGGATGATTATAATTTAATGTTTGATGGTACCGTTAGCGATAATCTAATTTCAGATAATTATCGAACTAACTGCACATTCCAAGAATATGATCGCAGAAAGGTCTTGATAGAAAATAAAGACAGATTACAGGTAAATACACAGCTGTTCATTACTGAACAATCTAGTGGAATAGGTAATTTAAATAGTATTTTAGTACAAGATTTAGTTAATGATCAACCACATATATTTAGAATTGCTGCTGTTAATGCAGTAGGCACTGGAGAATTTTCTACTACAGGCATTCTTACTCCTATTGGCCCGAGGCATAAATACTGTGATATTAAATTGTTTATGCAGCCTAATAGTATAACAGATGTCGAGTCATCCTTGCTTGATTACTCTTGTAGAGAAAAAACTATAAATCAACTTGCTGCTGTTGAAGTTAGTACGCAGTCTAAATTTGGTCCTGGTGGCTTATACTTTAATGGAGTATATGACTCTTTCCCTAATCCTGGAACATATCCACATCTAAGAGTGAATGATAATTTTATTACTACAGCAGATGATTGGTCTTTACGAGGAGATTTTACTATAGAGATGTGGGCTAGACCTAGTAGTTCTAGTCGCAGTGATACGCTGATTTCTGCTTATACTCAACATGCTGATGAGTCTGGAGAAAATGATGACAATTCTAATTATTGGAGATTATTTAGAACTAGTACTGTTTTAACTTTCCGAGCAGTTGTTAGTGAGTTGACTGATGAAACAGGAGAATATGGTGAACCTATATATAATTATGGCACATTAAACTTAAATTATACGGGAGTTTTACCTACTGGTGAATATACAAATATTGCAATTAGTAGATTTAATAATATTGCTAGACTATATATTAATGGGGAGCTAAAAGATAAAAAAGAATTTGATAAAAATATTGCTATTACAGGTGCTGGCAATCTTATCATTGGTGGTAATCAAGGTGTAACATATGATATTTCAGACACATTTGGTATTGGCAGAGGAGCAATACAAGCTGGTACTCAATACATTGGATATATTGACGATATTATGATCAGTGATAGTGCTCGATTTGCAAAGACTAATTTTGTTCCAGAAAAATATGAGAACCCCGCAGACTGCAATGGATGTGGAGGATATGCTGTCGCAGCTACTTTAGCAACTGTTTCGGATGAATTTATTCCATAAAGGGGTATATACTATATAATCAGGAGAAAATATGGCCATTTTATTCTTCGACGGTTTTGACCGTTGTACGATCACAAAACAACTAGATAGAAATTACTGGAGTTTTCAACCACAAGTTCCAGTAGAATATGAAAAATATGCATTTGGAGGATATAGCTACGATCATACTCAAAATGACTATAATAACAATAATAATTATTATGCTTATAGTCCTAATAATGGACATCTACCTACTAGTAAATATGTAGGAGCGACTACCATTGGTGGGGCTGCTACTACTTATCCTGCTTTCGGAACTCCTTTCGGATTTTTAGCATTAAATAATTTAGATATTAGCGACTCTAGTCTGCTTGCTCCGTTAACTTATTTGCAGGTTAGTGGTTTTTCTTTACCTCAAAGTGGTGAGAGCTTTTTAAATTTTAGAATACATGGGATAGAAACTAAAGATAGTAACTATCATAGTAGTGATGAGGCTGGAAGGTTTGGTGCAAAACATCCGCTGGTAGCATTTTGTAGTGGAAATACTACAGGACTAATTTTTAATATAGTTAAAGTTACAGGCAATCAGCTTGAGACAGTAGAAAATACTAAGATGACAATAGGTCTAGAGGTTGAACAACTAGCAGGTGTTAGTGGATCTTTTGATCTTAATATTGCTAATGATTTAGCCGACTATAACATCAGATCATTATATTCAAGAGGTTCAGCTTCTTACCATAGTGGAACAGCACAAGCTGCTGATTTGAGCGATCTCGGTGGCAGAATATTAATGCCTGTAGCAGATAGAAATACTACTTCTCCATATATACCACAGAGCAGATGGTGTCATTTTACATTTGGCATTATTCAGACAGGAGTTACTCCAGAGATTAAAGTAAAATTAGATAATATTGATCTACTAACTATACCAACAGATGATACTATTACAGATAAAGATTTATGGGATGATAAAATAAGTATAAGTGGATTTAATTATGATAATATTAGATTTTTTAATAGAACTTACAATGCTTCTATTCCGATAGCTTATACTACATATTATAGCTATGGTGGTAATACTACTTATTCTAATCATATGGAGGATGTAGAGTCCAACTATTATGAAAGAGGAGCTAATACACTTCTAGATGATATCATCTTAAATGATGGTAGTGGTACAGCCAATACATTTTTAGGAAAAACTGCTAAGATTATTCCTTTTACTCCTGGTGTCCGAGGCCAGTATACAGCTGATGTTACGGATGGAGGAGTAGTTCCAGATCCTTATAGAGAGTGGACAACTAATACTACTAGTCACAGAGCAGCTTTAAAGAATTTAGATGGAGATACTGGTAAAATTAGTAGCGCTACTGCTGGACAAATGACGGCTATTCCTTTTGGTAGCGGAAACATAGAGGGTATTCAAGCAACAGACAATTGGAGACGAGAAATACAAGATGCTGTTGGGGGCATGAAAATATATACAGCTGCCAAAAAAGAATTTTTAGATAGCTCCTTTGTTCCTGTGATAAAAACAGGAGAACTAGATAAATTTTTTGCTAATAAAACATCAATATTGATAAGACCAAGTGGTGGTCTAATAGATGCTCTCAAGAAAGAAACCATAAGTTTTAGTCCTGTTGAATCAATACCGGCATTAACACCTATCAGCAAATTTGGCTCAGGTGTTGATATGCATGGTTCACATTTTGTGGTACCTTTTATTGAATCTCAAGATGAGTTGTTCAATGGTAGCGCTTACGATAATAGTCATTTGTATCAAAATAGTTATAATCTGGTTGATGATAATAGATTTGTGATAGAAAGCTGGGTGTACTTTACTGGATCAGAACCTATTGATCTTTACAGCACATTTCCTCCTACGGGTTATGAGTATGGTGTTCCAACTAGAACTCAAAATATCAACATATCTTGTGATCCAGAAGGTATAACATACAGCATGAGTAATAGCGGAGATACTCTTACTTATGTCCATACTCAAAACGTTAAGTTATTATTCAATGAAACAGCAGCTACTGAACAATGGCATCATGTTGTATTCGTACAAGATTATGTGGGGGCGGGAGAATCAACTGATAGTGCTTGGCCAATCTACAGTTTTCTTAATGGTGTGAGAAATTCTAAATATGTTTTATCTTCATCTACCAGGAATTGGGATACTAGTCTGTTCCCTTCTTTTAATTTTAGGTATGATATATTTCCTACGAGTAGAACTAGTGGTATTCTAGGAGGAGATTTGTATCCTAGTGGAGATTTCAATATAGATAAAAATATGCTATTGAATTTATCTTCGCCATCAGGTGCTTTAGTAGGTTCAGGAACGCTTAATAATCCTGCGACAGGTGTTATAACTCTAGGGAGTTCGACTTCTTCTTTTAGTGAAGATCTTATTTCATTTACTGTAGATGACACAGGATTTTTAGTACTAAATATGGATGCTGTTTTAGTCAATAACTATCATACATTTGAAATTTACAGAAATAATATAAAGCAATTTACTATAGGTGGCTCTTCCGAAATGATTCCTGTACTAGGAAATCAGCAATCTAGTAGTACTACGAGGGAAAGCTACCAGAATAAATGGGCTCAAATCTACGTAAATTCTGGAGACAATATAGGGATTAGACGCAATCCGAATACTTATACTGCGTTGTCAACAGTTAATATAAAACAGCTATATGTAGCTAGTCCAACAGGAATTGGACCGTTTTATCACTATCAACAAGGAGGTTTGAAGTACGATTCTTTTGGCAGGTATTCAAACAGATATGTGACAGATGGAGGTAATTTTAATAATTCAAAGATTTTGCCAACGTTTATTGGAGGCAACAATATCATGGGGCAGTACAGATTGACACAAGGTAGTGCTCAGGTACAGGATGGTGTAACCAGAACTAGATACAGAGATGGTTTCGACATACCAACAACAGGATTTTTTATTGACAAAGAATCATATATAGATTTAAGTGAAAACATAGATTTAACTAAAACTAGATATGGAAAAACACGAGAATTTTTTGTGTTTAATAATCCAGAAACAGATCAGCCTTGGACAACAGGACTAATAGCAGATCCATCAGGACTAATTTTAGGAGTTCGAAAAACATGAGTTTGAATAAAAGTGTTTATTTTTACTATCCTATTCTGACGCCAGTTGGTGAAGACGTAAGCATAATAAACGATCTATATGGAGAAGTTACCAGGAACAATATAGTATCAACTTCTAGTCTCATTTATGACGACACGATACTAAGAGATACCTACTCACAGAGGATACAACCAACCGAAAATGGCGAAGGTTTCCCAAATACCGATCATCCCTATGTTATTTTAGGAGAACACGATGGTTTAGTTTTGGCTACTGATAAATCCGATACTAAAATACCATTTGTTAGCGGAACATATGGAATAGCTAGTATTCCTACAGACTATAGTTTATATAATAGTTCAGTAATTTCTGCCACACTGTATCTTCGTGCAAATGCTATCTCTAATCATAGTGCAACAGTAGAAAGTTTGATACGTGTTGAGGCAGATACGAACTATGGTGATGATCCATTTATGGCTTTGTTAACCGTAGATCGTATTGCTGTGCTTGATGAAACAACCAATCTTTACTCTTACCCTGGATATATATCTGGTTCTATCACCAATGGATTAAATAATATAGATATTACTAGTTTTGTCAAAGACATTACATACCAATCTTTTTGGAATACAGGACTTAACTTAGCTATTACTGTTGTGCCTACCACTGGTAATGTGGGAGCATTGGTTATAGATACAGAAGAGTCATACATAAGATTTAACTATAATCCTGTGCTTGCGTTAGAGCCTAGAAATGTTGTTGGAGATCCTGGCTATCAACTTATTAATTTAACATGGGACATTCCTTTAGATGATGGTGAAGCTGCTATCATACAGTACAGAGTAGAATATGCTGTGCAAACAGATGAAAATGATTCTTCTTTAACTGAATGGCAACTAGCTGGAATTTCTAATAGTACGAGCCTTACGATAGAAAATCTTAGCAACAATAAATTATATGTTTTTAGAGTTGCTGCAGAAAACAGTGTAGGCTTAGGTCCATATTCACTTCATTCTATAGCTATACAACCTTCTAAGGCAGATGCTCCTACAGCTTCTAATACCTTTAATGATGCTAATCATGCTAGGATTAGATTGCGTAGAGATACTGCTGTTAATTGGAGCGGAACTAATCCTGTATTAGGCTTAGGAGAGCCAGGTTTTGAAACAGATACAAATCTTATAAAGATTGGAAACAACAGTTCAGGATGGAATCAACTACCTTATGTTAAAGTAGATAATGATAGTATAGTTTTTCCAACAGATAGAGATGTTAATTTAGTAATAGGTGACTCTAAAATAAATGCAGATAGTCCTAGAATATCTATGAATTTGAGCCAGAATGAAAAATTTAATGTCGTTGCAGAAAAAGGCATAGATTTAGATTATAGTTCTACTTATAATAGTTTAGTTTTTAGTTTAGATAAAACTTTCACACCATTTAAAAGTGGAGAACTTCACAGTCCCTACTCTCGTGGTTTAGCTGGTAATGTTAATTATACTGACGACCATATGTATATCTGTACTGATACGAATTTTTGGAAAAGAATTGATTTAGATAAATCCAAATGGTTTGATCCAGAAAGTATTGCTGTGTCGTTAGACTCTGGTAGTTATCCTAGTGTGACAGAAATTTATTTTTCTGGTTTCAATGCTATTATCAGTACCGACGGAGATCCTTTTCCCGCTAAAGCCAGTAACAATTTAACAAATGATGGCATTACGCTTAGATCAGACTTTTTCAATGCCTACCAACTCACTGATCAAAATTACAGTTTTTCTTTTAGATACAGAGGCGGTAAAAATGTAGCTTCATCCGAGTCTGCTGTTTCTGGATTTAATGGCATGCTTGCAAACGGAGTTATGTTTGCTGCTCCAAGAGCAGGTACTGAATCGGTTGGTATCTATACTCCTCCAACAGGTTTTCATTATAATAGATCTCATTTTGCTACTCATTTTAAAATGGACGATTGTGGTGGTTATGTTAATTTTGAACGAGTATATGCATACTATGATGGTAAATTTTTAACAAGATGTTGGAATGATCCTTTAGTTTATAATAATAATCCATATTATAGTGGAAGTAATTATAATGGTGATTACTATAGACATACTAATGGACATTCTAAAATGCTAGGTTTTTGTTTTGATGGCTATCCTGTATACGGACCATTTGGATATAGTGATTCTGACGATGCAACTTCTCCATGTTCATTAATGACCAGCTCATATATTGCTAAAACTGGAGATAGTCATAGACCAGACAATTGGAAATATACTAACTCCATAAGTGTTAACGATGTAGCATATAATTTAACTGCTGGTGCTTTTGTAGAGGATTTTCATTATGCTGAGGGTTCAGGTATTTTAGATCAATACAATGGTCGATATGCAATAACGCCCGAATATCCAGAAGGTACTTATGCTTATTATTTAACATTTACTAGCGACAGCTTATTAGTACCTAAATATCCCTATATAATAGGTAATTTTTCTAAAAATAAGAAAGTTAAACAAGACTTAGAATCATCTTTATTACCAATTAGTGTAGATGGATATTTCCCATTATTTACATCAACAAGTTCTGCAGAAAATTATGGACTTTTAAATGGTGGAGATGGCACATATGAAACTTTGGTTGTTTTAGGTAATACGTATTATAGACCTGATGGTGTTGGTAATGCTACCAACCCTGCTGCTCCAACAGACATTAGTTTGTCGGAAAATAGAATTAGTGAAAAAGCTACGATTGGTTCCATAATAGGAACCCTGATAACTACTGATGCTAACACAAATGATAATCATATTTACAGCTTAGTCACTGGTGATAGTGCTGATGATAATGGTAATTTTAGTATTTATAACAATGAGTTAAGAGTAAATTCTATTCTTAGCGCAGATATTCAACCCACACACAGCATAAGAATCAGAACTACTGATGAAACTAATAGATTTTTTGAAAAAGTATTTAGTCTTAGTGTCGTCTCGGGTGCTAGTCTAACTAGTCTTAGTATTGTTTCTGGTATTACTTCATTGTTGGCTGGCAGCGGTCATACTTTTGGTAGTGCTATAGAAGGAACAGCAACCGATGTAATTTATTCTTGGAGTAATATTGGCAGTGCATATGCATATGGAGTAACTAGTTCTAACAGTGGGTTCTATCGTATCGATTCTACTAATGTACAACAAAGAAATGATGAGACAGTAAATGTTTATCTTACTGCACAATCTCTTTCTGCATTTAACACTCTAACAGCTACTTCCTCGTTCTTATTAGATCATTCAGAAGATCCTATTTGTTTAGCAGGTTACTATCCATTATATGCTTCAGAAAATGATGCTATTAGAGATCCGAATGGTAATGGCGAGGCTCACATGCATACAGTACAAGGAGTTTTGTATTGGATGCCTAATGGCCTGAGTGAAGATTATCATGGTAGTTTTGATTGCGATTCTTTAGCACCTAGTAAAACAGATGTGTGTTTAGATGGTAGTATAGATGTTACTATAGCCAATACTGGAGATGGTAATAGATTTGTCTTTGATGGCAATTCTAGTAATACACATAGATTCAAAGCAACAACTGGCACTTACGTATTTAATAATGTTCCTTCTAATCATCCTATAGCTTTTCATAACAATGGTAAGCCTATAGCATACTCTGGAACGACATCTATTGGTACTAAAACAGCACTAGATGGCAATACTTATACTTTCTATTATGGAAGTGTTACTGGCATATTTATCGGTAACTTCACGACTACTTCTTATGAGTGTTATTATCATGGATATATGGGAGGACAAGATAACTTTATCTATGATAATACTTGCACTAGTCCTACTCCTACTTTAACTAGTACTACTATTAGTTCTTTAAGTAGTGTAAATGGTGGATCATCAATAGAGTTAACATCTAGTAAAGCAGGCACAGCAACAGATGTGACATATGCATGGAGTGGAACAACTACTACAGGAGCTAGTTTGTCTAGCACTACGGGATCTAGTATTAATCTGAATACTACCGACTTAGATCAAGATGCTGATCAAACTATTGATATTACTTTGACAGCAACGTCTTTGGCTGCTTCCACTAGTGTAACAGACTCAAAAACAATTACTATAGTTCAGTCATCTGACTCTAGTGCTCCTACACTAACTGCGGTTATTATTAGCTCAGCAACAACGACAAACGGTGGTTCTAGTGTTACCCTTAATGCTACTCCTACAGGTACGGCAACAGACGTAACTTATTCTTGGAGCGTAACATCTGCTACAGGTGTATCTTTATCTAGTACGACAGGTTCTAGTGTAACACTTAATACAACAGACTTGGATACAGACACAGATCAAAGCATTATTGTTTCAGTAACAGCTAGTTCTGTTTCTGCTTCTGCTAGTGTGAGTGATACTCAAACTATTATCATTTACCAATCTGCTGATGGTGGAGGAGGTGGTGGTTATGGTTAATAATAAAATAGAGGTATAAAAAATGTTTGATAACTTACTTAGTTCAGAATTTAAAAAACTTTTTACAGATTCAATAGACACCTTAATTGATCAGAAGGGCTTAAGTGTTCCTTGCACTCTTAAATATGAGAATAGTAAAAGGGATTTGTGCTATAATTGTGAGTTCGATCCTATTACACAAAGATCTGCTAATAGACCTAAAACTAGTCCGACTATTAATTTTCCTAGAGAAAGTATGTGTCCTGTTTGTAATGGTTTTGGTTTTATAGAAACAAGCACAGATGAAACTATATATTTAGCTGTTATTTTTGATAGCAAATATTGGTTAAATTGGGATTCTAAATCAGCTAGGGTTTCGGATGGTATGGCTCAGAGCATATCTAAGATAGACACACTGCCTAAAATTAGTAACTGTAAAGAGATGATAATGGATACCAGTATATCTGCTTACGATAATTATAGATATAGTTTGGCTGGAGAACCTACTCCTGTGGGCTTAGGCTCCAATAGTTATATTATTAGTATGTGGCAAAAATCATGAATTTTAGTTTTAAATTATTAGATAATGATAAAACTATAACAAATAAGATATTGTCTGCATTAGCAAGTCAATTAAATTCCGCATTAAGTAAAGCTAGCAAGGATGCTTCTGTAGAACTGCAAGCTGTTGTTAAAAGATCTATAGAGGCAGAAGGTGAGTATTTGTCTCTTATTTCAGGACAATTAAAATATGAGCTTGGTGTTCCTAATCCAGGTATAGTTGATCGGATAGTTGATATTTGGGTTAATAGTATAAGTATAAATACTAAAAAAGTAACTATTAAAGGCAACTCTTTATCTGGTGGATTTTCTATTGATATGATTAAAAGTGACTATTCAGATGTTCTGGGGTCAGCGGGTTCAGTAATAAAAGACAGTAATACGGGTTCTTTAGTGCCTTGGCTGGAATGGCTACTATTAAGAGGTGGAGATATACTAGTAAAAGACTATGAGATATTAATAGGTCCTAATCCAAGATCCCGTACAGGAATGGCTGTTATGGTTAGTTCTAAGCAGAACTATCGGATGCCAACGAAGTTTGCTGGAACTGAAAGCAATAATTGGGTGTATAGAGCTATTAGTAGATTAGATGACACCAAAATGCAAAATATCATTCGAGTAGCATTGGAGAAAAATATATGACTTTCTTACCATCATACAAAGTATTTAATGGTGTTGACAGACTAGGAGATAGTCTACTCATAGATGAGCTTGAAGAAAATCTCAAGGCTTATCTGGATTGGGGCTTTTTGAATATCGGAGGATATATCAATGTAGACACCCCTACTAGTGGATTATATGGGGGTACTTTTCACGAACTAAAAACTACATCAATTCCTGGATATAAAGACGGTCAAGTGTGGCAAAGTGCTAAAAAAGATTGGGTTTGGCAAAGTGGGTTTTATTGGAATGATGGTTATTTTGACAATAATACAGCGAATGCTATATCTGGTGTGACTATAAATAATAACTTTATATCAGGTCCAACAGGAGTGGCAACTACAGGATATTACATAAATTATCCACAAGGACAGATAGTTTTCGATAAAGCTATTTCTAAGACTTCCAAGGTTAGTTTGAGTCATGCATATAGATGGTGCCAAATATATAAATCTAGTACTGATCCACACTGGAAAGAATTACAAGAATTAACCTACAAACCTTCTCCATCATTAAATCAGGCCAAAAGTGGTGATTATAGCGTCTCGTCTAACCATCGTATCCAGATGCCTGCTATTATTATTGAACCTATAGCCAGAAGCTTTTCTCAACCATTTCAGCTTGGTGGTCATGACTTTATGGTTAGTCAAGATATATTACTGCATGTATTTGCAGAGAATGGTGCTCATAAAAACAGAATCGTAGACATATTACGACTACAAAAAGAAAATACAATCAACATGTACGACATAAATAAAGTTGTCGATAGTGGTGTTTATCCTCTAGACCATAAGGGTTCTATCAATCCCAACGGATCATCATATCATGAGCTTTCTAGCGGAAATAGCCCTTATTTTTGGAAAAATTTCTATATTAAGGAATTAGACCTCCTAGACATGGAAAGTAGAAATAAAAATATTTATTGGTGTACAATAAGATTAACGACCGAAACACTTATATAAGTTATTTTCCTCTATAATTTCAATCCGGAGAATTCACAATGACATTAAATTCTGATACCGCATCTGTTAGGACATTCTATGCATGTCAAAAAGTATCATTCGGAGCATCCTCCGGATCAGCTGACAGCAGCCCCTCTCAATCATACAAAACACTCAATGGTATTCAAAGTGTTGGTATTACTACCAATTTCAATCTAGACCCTGTTTATCAGCTTGGTCGTTTAGCTCCTGGTGACCTTTTTGAAGATGTACCAGATGTTGAAGTTAGTGTTACCAAACAGCTAGATGGAACCACTACTGTTTACGAACGAATGATGAATGCCTCTACAGCAAAGACACTTGCTGAGGTTAGTGATGCTCGTAGTGCTGTTTTACTACAAATTTATCCTCAGACTTTTAATGCTGCTACCGGAGTTCCAAGTGCAATTTGCGAAATGATGCCTGCTTATCTTAGTAGTGTTACTTATAATTTCCCTTCTGATGGAGCATTTACTGAAGAAGTTAGTATCGTTGCTAATAGTAAACAATGGTCAACCAGCAACAATGTCACCAATACTGACCCACCAGATGCAAGTCTAACAGGTATTGCAAGACGTCAGATGTTTGACCTCACTAATTCAGTATTCCCAACTGGTGCAGGTGGAGCTAATGGTGGTGGATTTGCAAGTGGTTCATTACCAGCAGGCTTTAGACTTCAAAGTGTTAGTGTTAGTGTTGACCTTGGTCGTGAAGAAATCTTCCAGCTTGGTGAAAGACTTCCTTTTACCAGATATATCAACTTCCCTGTTGAAGTTAACAGTGAGTTTGAATTTATTAGTGCTAAGGGTGATCAAGTAGGTGCAACTGAGACCGACACCAACTGCGAAAATCCAAAGGCTCTAGCAGACAAACAGATTAAGCTTAAGTTGTGTGATGGTCTGACATTAGACTTAGGTACTAAGAACAAGCTTAATTCTGTTAGTCAAAGTGGTGGAGATGCTGGTGGTGACAATGTAACATATACGTTCAGCTATATTAATTATAGTGAGTTTAAGTATACAGGTGTCAGTAATGATCCAGATGTAACCACCGTTGGCTTTGACGACATGGAACAAGTAGATCTTGATAATTATGGAAGAAAGAAGTTTTCATAATTTAGTTAAAATCAGGGACAGTTAGGACGGATGTGAATGATCACGAACTGGATACATTAATAAATAGAATAATTAGCGGCTATCAATTTATAGAGATAAAAAATAATTTATATAAATTAATAAGTCCGACCGTTGACCTTAAGATGGCCGCTGATTATCTATATCATAAGACTTATCAGGATAATCTTTTTTCTGACTTTATCCACAAGGAAGATATTCACTATTTCTTGATTTCTACCAATATGATTTCTAAAGATATAGATGAACAAATAAAGACCACAGAAAAAACTCTAGAAAATACCAAAATACAATATTACAAGCAATTTTTTCAAAAGTCTGTCAGGTCTAGAAATCAAAAAAAAATAAGATCCATAGAGGCTCTTTTGCATAAAGCATATAATGATAAACAATATTTAGACTTTTTAACATTAGAACATTATTGTGAGAATATAAAAAACGAGTATATTTTATGTAATACTCTTATGGACAAGAATAATAATTTGATCTTTGAGGATTATCCAAATATAAATCATATACTATTTAACAACATAGCACAAGAGATTGCTCAAAACATAATCCCTGTTAATAAATACAAACAGATAGTTAAGAGTGATGTTTGGAGAAAACTTTATAATTCTAATCCTACAAATATATTCAACCGATCTGCATCAGAACATACAGAAGAACAAAAGGCTGTATTAAGCATTAATCAAATGTATACTAAAATTTATGAACATCCAGAATGTCCTGATGATGCTATTATCGAAGATGACGATGCTTTAGATGGATGGATGTTAGAGCAACAAAAGAAAAATGCAAAGGAAAAATCAGAAAAGGGTGTAAATAATGTATTAGGGAAGTATGGACAGAATGCTCAAGAAGTTTTTCTTATGCCTAAAGATGAGGAAGAATTTGATCAGATTAATGAATTAAATTCACAAAAAGCGATGGGTAAAATAAATGCTCGTCGTAATTTGAAACCAGGAGAGCTAAAAAAAGATAGCGAATTTGCTGATACTCAAGCAGAAATGCGTAATAAGATAGCAGAACTAAATAAAAGGAAATAACAATGGATAAATTTTTAGAACAAAGTTGTAGAAGAGTACAGACTACCATGATAGGTGCATTATCTAAAATGGAAAATAGTTTTGGACATTTATGGGGTCATTTTAAAGATGGTCCACTAACAGAGCAAGAAGAAGCATTTGCAGACTTGTGGGATGACACTCGCAACTCTATATTAAATCAGGGCAATAAAGAGATTAGAAATTTAAAACAGGACTATATGAGGCATTCTGCTGATCATATCAGGCAGGCTGGAGCCATACCACTGACAATGCAAACTAAATTTCATACACAAATAGAAGATCCTAAAAATAAGAAAGGTTCAGATTATGAAAACTGAGGATATTAAAGTAGAGGTAGACGGAAAAGAACAAACTTTTACAGTGCGTTCTCCATCCCTAACGGATCAAAGAGAAGCGCAAAAAGCATATAATACTGCTTTTACAGACGCCATCAAGAGCAATAGTGTGGTTAGAGCTAAAATGGATGATGTTCTTGAAGACCAAGGATTATGGAATAAAGAGAAGCAAAAGAAGTACGAAAAGCTTCAAGAAGAACTTTTAGAGGGTGAAAAGAAGTTGGCTAAGGGAGGTTTCGCATTAATTGACGCTAAGAAATTAGCTCTTAAGATGCGAGATGTAAGATTAGAAATTAGAGACTTAATAAGTGTTAGAACGAGTTTGGATAATCATAGTGCAGAAGGTCAAGCAGATAATGCTAGATTTAACTATTTAGTTAGCTCTTGTGTGGTGTATAAGGAGAATGATAAACCTTATTTTAAAGACTTGGAAGATTACATGAACAGGATGGATGATCCTGTAGCTTTGGCTGGTGCGAGTAAATTGGCAAATATTATTTACGGTCTGGATAATGACTTTGAGAAAGGCTTACCAGAAAATAAATTTTTGAAGAAATATAAATTTGTAAACGACGATTTGAGGTTCATTGATAAGCAGGGTAGAACAATTGATAGCGAAGGTCGTTTGGTTAATGAAGATGGTCGATATATTGATGAACAAGGCAGTTTTGTTGATAAAGACGGAAATCCGGTCGACAAAGAAGGTGAATATGTTGTTGATGCTGAGCCGTTTTTAGATGATGATGGTAAACCAGTAGTTCTTGAAGAAGAAAAAGAGACTAAAGAAGATGAAGCACCAAAATCTGAAGACAAGGATAAGGACAAGGAGGCAGACTCCAAAACTGAATCATCAGAGTAATACTCTTTCTTTGATAAATATAATTTCTTTTGATAACGCTATGCTGTATAACGGTATGGCGTTATTTTTTTGAGGTAACATAAATGGCAAAAGGATTCCAACTTACAGCTGAATTAAATCTTAGAGGACCGTCTAACATTAGGCAGGTTGTTGGTGGTATACGCAAACAACTGCAAGGAATTAATACCAACCTTAATATAAATATTAATAAAAAGAATATTCAAGGTATGCAGCAAGCTAATACTAGACTTGCAGCAATTAACAAAACATTACAAACAACTGTTAAAAATGCCAGTAATGCCACAGCAGCATTTAATAAGTTGTCTGCTTCTATGAGAAGTGTGGGAAATGTTAAAATTTCTCCTAATATTGCTTCGGGTATGAATAATACAACCAAGTCTGTTGTTACAACGACCAAAGCTGTACAACAAGCTAAGAATGAATTTGAAGAGTTCGGTAAGCTAGGTGGTTTAGCCATCAAAAGGTTTGCTGCATTTAGTGTGGTTACTGGTGCTATATATGCTGTTAACAATGCAATTACTGCAAGCGTAAAATCATTCCTAGAATATGACAGACAGTTAACTAGAGTTAGTCAGGTGTTAGATACTAGTCGAGCCTCTTTAAAAGGTTTGGATAACAGCATAACAGCTTTGTCTACATCGCTAGGTGTGTCTAGTACAGAACTTGCAAACGTTACTGTTACATTATCTCAGGCTGGTATACAAGCTGCTGATACTCGTAAAGCTCTTGAGGCTTTAGCAAAAAGTGCATTAGCTCCAACATTTGCTAGTCTTACTAATACTACTGAAGGTGCAATTGCTGCTATGAGACAGTTCAGTATTTCTGCTGGAGAATTAGAAGGTGCTTTAGGTAGTATCAATGCTGTTGCAGGTAAGTTTGCTGTTGAAGCTAGTGATATTATTACTGCTATTCAGCGTACTGGTGGTGTGTTTGCATCTGCTAGTAAAGGTGTGTCTCAAGGCACAGCTGCTCTAAATGAATTTATAGCAGTCTTTACTAGTGTTCGTGCTACTTCTCGTGAAAGCGCAGAAACTATTGCTACTGGTTTGAGAACGATCTTCACTCGTCTACAAAGACAAGACACTATTGATGCGCTTAAAGCGTTTGGTGTTACACTTACAGATCTTGAAGGTAAGTTTGTTGGTCCTTACAAAGCTATACAATTATTAAGTGAAGGCTTAAGAAGTCTAGATACCAGAGATCTTAAATTTGCAGGTATAGCAGAAGAACTTGGTGGTTTTCGTCAAATCGGTAAGGTTCTGCCACTTATTCAGCAATTCGGCACAGCACAACAAGCACTTAATGTTGCACAACGAGGTAGTGGTTCATTAAGTAAGGACGCAGCAAAAGGTCAGCTGGCGTTAGCTGTACAGATACAAAAAGTTCGTGAAGAATTTACAGCTCTTGTTAGAAGTATATCTGATTCTACAGGATTTAGAACTTTATTAACTTTAGGCTTAGATTTAAGTAGAGTATTTATCGGCGTAGCAGATGCACTAAAAGGTGTTCTTCCTTTATTAGCTGGATTAGGAGCTATGAAAGGTCTTAGTGCTTTAGCTGGATTTACTAAAGGTTTCGGTGGAGTATTTAAGAGATCTGAAGGTGGACCTATTCCTAGATTTGCCAGAGGTGGAGTAGTTCCCGGCACAGGTAGCGGAGATACTGTTCCTGCTATGTTACAACCAGGAGAGTTTGTTATTCGCAAGAAAGCTGTAGCAACCCTTGGAACAAAACGTCTACACAAGATGAATAAGTTTGGTAATGGTGGTAAGAATAAAAAGACGAAAAAAGATTTTGATAATCTTACACCACAGGGAGGTGTTCATTTTACACACCTAGACAGTGGTAGCACAAGTGGTCTACCTAAGGGTTTCAGAAAAGTTTATACCAATATGGGATTGGATCTGCCTGCTAACTGGAATTTAAATTGGGCTAAAGGTGGTGGAAATCAAAAGGACGGTAAAGGTGCTGATGGCAAGACGCTTGCAAATTATATTAAAAATAATCGTGTTTTTGGTACTTTATTAAAATCTGGTAAAGGATCTAAGGTTTATGGTTTTAAAGGAAGATCACAATCAAAAGCGTTCAATATTTTACAAGAGGGTGAACAACTTTTAAGTCAAAATTTGGCTAATCAAATAGCTGGAACTAAAAATTTTGATACAGACCGTCAAGTTAGCCGATCTTTGCCTAATAAACTTAAAGCTGCTATAAAACAAACTTTTACCAAAAAAGATGCAAAAGAATTAACATCTGGATTTGAAGAAGAATCTGCATATACAAAAGATGGCAAATCTGGTAGGCGTAGATTAAGTAATAGAAGAAGAGAGATGCTAAACAATCGAGCTCTTGGAGGTTTTATTAGAGGATATGCAAGTGGTGGCAATGTTCAAGACACTGTCCCTGCTATGCTCACACCCGGCGAGTTTGTAATTAATAAAAGTTCGGCATCAAAGCTAGGCACTAGAACATTAAATAAACTAAACAATGCAGATAGAATCAAAGGATATAATCGTGGTGGTTTTGTAGGGTTTGCAAATGGCGGATCTGCACCAGCAAGACCAGGTTCTACTATGGATACAATTGGTATTAGTAGAAATGATCTTACATTGATATCAGCAGTCGGTGATGAAATTCAAGAGCTTGGTATAGCAAGTAGTTCGGCGGCGGCTCTGATAGAATCTGGACAGCAGGTTACATATCAGTCTGCCCTAGAAGCATTAGAAGCTGATAAGTTTAGAGCTAAATCTATAGGTGCTAGTACTAAATCTATAGATGCAAATATCAAAGCTCTTAAGAAACAAGCAGCAGGTGCTCAAAAAGTTTCTAGTGCTCTTAAGGGTGCATCAGGTGAGCAACTGCAAAATCTTTCTAACAGATTAGATCGTGGTCAAGATCTGCGTAAAGCTGCTAGTAAAACTGGTTTAGGTGGTGTCGCTAGTTTAGCAAAATCTGGCGATATAGAAACTAAAGATATACAAGCATACATAGCTCAAGCTAGTAGAGATCGTAAAACTCTTAATCAAATGGATAAGTTCCAGATTAATGAGAGAAAGAATCAACTTCGAGCACAAGGTAAATCACTAAAAGATGCAACAAGAATAGCAAAACAAGAAGTTGCAGAAAGACGTAAGATTGTTGACCAAGTAGCTCGAAGCCAAGGAGCTAAAGGTCCCGGAGATTTTGGTAGAGGATTAGGTAAGATATCCAATCAATTAGGTATAGGAGTAAGTTTATTAACTAGTGCTGCTGCATCTTTAAGTGAAGCAAGCACAGCAGGCGGAGCAGGATTTAATGCGGGATTACAAGGTGGTGGTTTAGCTTTCGGTGCTGGACAAATAGCTACTGGAGCTGCTGTTGATTTACTTCCAGATAAGTTTAAGGCTTTAGGTGCTGGCGTAGGTTTAGCTGCAAGTGCAGCCCTAGCTGTTGGACAAGCTTTTATCGACGCAAGCAATGCTGCTAGACAATTTAAAATTGATAAAGCATTTAAAGATAGCGAAAGAGCTATAGAAAAAGTAACTGAGTCTTTCAAAGCATTAGAAAAAGATATTGGCAATATCAATATTAGAAATACAATTGAAACTAAGTTATTAGAAGCAGGAGATTCTCTTGCCAAAGGACTAGAAATACAAAATGAATCTGCTAAATTATTTTGGACAAATGCACTAGATGTATTACTGTCTGGCGGAGACACAGCTTCTGTACAAAGAAGTCAAATTTTAGAATCTCAAGGTTTCTTTGCTTATATGAGAGCATCCTTTGATTCTAACTTTAGAGCTAATGCCATAGCCCAACAAAATAGCGTCAGAGCTGATCAGATTAGTAAACAGTTTAAACCTGTAGCTGATGGTATATTACAATTAATTGAGAAGGATTTAAAGTCTGGATCTAGTGTTGGAGATATTATAG